>Ga0255761_10000158_pt1 | contig 61298 bp, 58 predicted proteins | sample 071ome_29_FD_179961 | JGI IMG/M metagenome (GOLD analysis project Ga0255761, IMG submission 179961) | Coastal salt marsh microbial communities from the Groves Creek Marsh, Skidaway Island, Georgia - 071407BT metaG (version 2) | ecosystem: Environmental > Aquatic > Marine > Intertidal zone >... | reverse complement strand
TCAGTCACCCGGTAACCCACGATTGGCCGACCAGGCGAGTCAGGGAGCTGAGTGAGTAAAGCGCGCGATGAGCGACTGCTCTAATAAAATGTTGTGGTAGCGGACAATTTGATCGCCTCGAACGAGGCACAACAAAAAATCGATTCCGTTATAGAGCGCAACAGCTGCGGAAAGCAGTCCGAAGGCCGCTCCCTCGGTAAAGAAGAAATATAAGCTTGTCCAAAAGAGTAGGCCGGCTGCGAGATCAATAGCGGCTAAACCGTAATTCCGTAGATACAGGTGATGTAAGCCAAAGCCAAATGCGTAGCAAAGGCTCGTGTACGTATCCGGGTCTTTAAATTCGGTCTGGTATTGCTTCAGTAAGGACGATCGATCTGCGTCGGTCAGCTCGCGCCGGCGCGCTAAGGCCTCTCCCTCAAGTTGTTCGATTTGAGCGGTATCGAAAATAGTAGTCCAAGTCATTACGGTAATGGATCCTGAATCGTGTGTGGGCAGTCAGGGTCGTTGCAACGCCGAATGCGATGAAATCCCAATTGGATGCCTTTCCCTAGACCGTAGCGGTTAATGGCCTGTTTTGTGTATTCAGAGCAGGTTGGAGTGAAATTGCAGACCACTCCAAACCAACGTCGCCCACCCCCTGTACGTTGGTATGCTCTGATCATTCGTAGTGCGATAGCTTTCACGGGCGGCCCAATGTAACGACAACGGCTTCTTTGGACCAGAACAACCAAAATCGACGTTGCTCAACGACTTGGAAAACCACTTGCCAGCCCTCGGCAGCTGCCTCATTCAGTTTTGCCTCTAGTCGTTTCACAGGCATTCGGGCGGAGCCGAGAAAGATAGTGCCACAAGCGCCTTCTTCGATGACCTCTACTTTGTATTCTTTGTACATGATTGACCCCTTTGCGTTTAGTAGGAGTCTACGCGAGGCATGGGTGATCGCCAAAACGGCGCGGGAGCGACATCAAGTTGGTTGGCGGTGGGGTGAAAATCCTTGGTTAGAAATCGATGGGTGCGGGCTTCATCTAGTCCGCTTTCCTGGCAAAGATGCTCCCCCGGTCAAGGGCTGCGCCTTTAGGCACGCTCGCCCTGAACCTATCCATCGTCGTTGAAGGCTAGTCAGGTCCCTTTGCTCGCTTGCCGCCATAGAAGCCGGTAAGCTCGATCAGTAAGGGGGGCAACCATGTCAGATCAGGCGCCAGAAAAAGACCAAAAGGAAGCTCGAAAGACGGGAGGCTGGTACGCCCACTATGTTCTTTTTGTGTTGGTGATTGTTTACGTATTTAACTTCATTGATCGAAACATCCTGTCGATCTTGTCTCAAGAGATACAAAAAGATCTAGGCGTCTCGGACGCAGAAATGGGCTTTTTATACGGAACGGTATTTGCCGTTTTTTACGCAGTGTTTGGTATCCCGCTCGCGCGGTTTGCCGATGTTTATGTGCGCAAGAATCTCATTAGTGTAGGGCTAATGTTTTGGAGCGCGATGACCGCTTTGTCTGGGTTTGCTAAGTCGTTTCCTCAGTTGGCGTTATTTAGAATCGGCGTTGGGGTTGGCGAGGCGAGCGCGTCTCCCGCAGCATTTTCCATGCTGTCGGATTATTACGCACCAAAAGTGCGGGCAACGGTGCTGGCCATCTATTCATCCGGCGTCTACATCGGCGGCGGGATAGGCCTATTCCTCGGTGGTTTCGTGATGGAGACTTGGGACGCCACGTATGTTGTTCAGTCCGAGGCGCCCATGGGGATCAGAGGGTGGCAAGCGGCGTTCCTCGCGGTTGGTATCCCTGGCATTCTGATGGCGTTTTGGGTCTGGACGTTAAAAGAACCTCAGCGCGGGCAAAGCGAGGGCCTAATTACGGAGGTGCATCCAACGCCCTTTAAGGTCCTCGGCACTGAACTTGCCGCTATGTTGCCCATCATCAATTTAATCGGTCTCAGAAGACTGGGTGTCAGTCTGCCGCTTAATCTCGCCATGGGTGGTGCCATCGCGGCGGCAGCCTACGTACTCATTTTGATTACAGACAATATCCCCCAGTGGGTCGCACTCGGCCTCGGGGTATACGTGACTGTCTCGTGGGTCCAAGCCTTAAAGGCAAGAGATCCTGCGACCCACGCGATGATGTTCAAGGCGAAGGGGCTGATTTATACCTTGCTTGCCTTTCCTTCAATAGCCTTTGTTACCTATGGCATAGGTTATTGGACCGCACCTTTGCTACTCAGACTGCATGACACCAGTCCAGCCGAAGTGGGAATGTACATTGGTTTAGGGTCCGCCGCGGGTGGGCTGATTGGTGTCACTTTGGGCGGCATCATTGGCGACTGGGCAAAGTCAAAACATCCAGCCGGTCGATTGATTGTTGGCTATCTGGCGATCTTAGGTACTGCACCACTCGTCTATTGGATGGTCTATACGGAAAGCTTGATGTGGGCCTTTGCACTCAACTTCTTCCATCATTTGTTTAGCGCCGCATGGCCGGGCATCCCCCCTTCGACGGCGAGTGACTTGGTGATGCCGAGGATGCGAGCCGTCGCCAGTGCCTATTACATCTTGGTAAATACCATGATTGGCTTAGCGATGGGGCCTTATTTCATCGGCCAGCTATCGGATGTCTATGCCGCAGACGGGATGAATTCGGCAGAATCGCTTCAGCTCGCCATGACCAGTGCCATGGGTATTTTCGTGATTACCTTTGTATTGCTGACGCTGGCTTGGAGGCATTTACCAAAGGATGAGGCAACGCGCCTGGAACGCGCCAAAGCCTTGGGTGAGCGGGTCGAAACCGCGTCGTAAAGAGCCGCTCCCAGTGGACGCGCTTAAAGGGTAGGGAAGTCCTCGATTTCAGCAAGGGCCTCTGGCCGGTATCGCTCAAGTAGAGAAATCAATCGGGCGAGCGTTTCCGTGTCAAAAAAGCCAGAGTAATCCCTCGGCCTGAAATGCATTTGAAACGCTCTAACCGCCAACTGTGACTGAGTGTCTTCGATTCCCGTTGCTTCAATCTTGTAGCCATAGGCGCTCAGCAGTCGCTGTTGCAAATCAATTGAAAGTTGCAGCGAGCCAAGCGCTTTGGTGAGCGTTTCAACCCTTTGATCATCGTACCAAGCGCCGATGCCTGCTTCGTGGAGTTGACGCCATGGAAATAGAGGGCCTGGGTCAATCTTACGGTCAGGGGCAATATCAGAGTGGCCGACGATCGTGTGCGGCCGAATATCCGGGTAGCTCTCCAGGATTGATTGGAGCAGGCGGATCAGTAGATCAATTTGTTCATCCGAAAACGGTTTGAACACGCAGCGATCCTCAAATGCTGGGCTATTAGCGAGTGCCTTAATGCTCTCGAGGCAGCGTGACTCATTGACGACCTCGATGCCTATGGACTGATCATTCAGTCCGGTCTTGCCAGCCCAGTAGGAAACGCCCGCGTGCCAGGCCCTTAATTCAGTCGGTACAAGCTCATAAATGACCAGTGCGGACTGATCGTACGTTGGATCACCCGGTTCCGGGAGGAGGTAGTGGGCGCTGACAGGGCGATCAACTGACCCCGTTAATATGCGCAAGGACTCTCCGAAGTTCTCGGAGGTGAAATGAATGATCAAGTGATTTACGCGCGAATTAAAGTTGCTAGAGGGCGATTGAACCATCGGTAATTGTTGGCAACTGGTCATTGCAACAACGATTAAGAGCGTGGTTGCGAATCGGACGCGTGACATTACGTTCATAACTCTCTATTCCTTGTGGTTAGTCGATCCAGGCCAATGGCGACTCCTACCGTGGTAATTGCGGCGATGGGAAAGAGCCAGGGCCAGGCGAGTACCGCGCCCTCTGTCGGGAGGCCTAGCCAGTTAGGATGATTTAGCGCGGCAACAAGACCAACGCTCACGATCACTGCGGGAATCGTCCAATCCGCACGATTGAGTCCGATGATGCTGAGCAGTATCAGGCCAATCATTGGACCGTAGGTGTAGGTGGTCATGGTAAAGGCAAGGTCGACCAGATTTAGGGTGCTGGTTTCATAGGTCATCGCGATGATGGCGAGCGCAATACCCCACATGAGAACAAGCGCCCGTGACAAGGTGATGTCTTTGAGCGCTGGCAGAACGCTCTCCGCAGCGCGGTGCGAGACTTGCGCAAGCGCGGCCAAGATTGAATCCAAACTCGAAATAGCAGCGCTCAAGAGACCTGCGATGATGAGTCCTCGAACCCCTTCTGGCAGCACCGACAAAATGAACACAGGAAAAATTCGATCATTTTTCTCGGCGACCATGGGCGCAAACGTTGGGTCAAGGGGGAAGGTTTCATAGTAAATAAAGAGGCCCAAGCCCACCGCTAACATGATGAGCGGGATGACTTCGCCAAGCATACTGAAGAGGACCGCTTTTTTGGCCGCCTGCTCATTTTTACAGCACAGCAAGCGCTGAACAAATAGCTGGTCCCCGCCGTACACCGCGACGTTTTGAAAGGGTAACGCGATAAGCGCGGCCCAGAAGGTAAAGGCGACTCTTGGGTCCGTTGTGAAATTGAAGACGGTGAGTTTTTCTTGAGTGCTAGGGTTCGCCAACGTTTCCAGCCCAACGATTGGCAGCGCGGCGATCACATAGATGAGGACAAAAATCGCGCTGCCGACCAGCACAAAAAACTGAACGACGTCGGTCCAGATCACGGTGCGAATACCGCCAAGCCAAGTCCATGCGATGCTGAAACAGGCGATCACTAAAATGCTTTCGGCTAGCGCCCAACCCGTTAAGAGTTCGAGTACCAATGCAGTTGCATAGACTCGAACACTCTGGCCGAGCACGCCACCCAGCAAAAATAAACCAGAGATTAGGCGCCCGGCGCGCGGACCGAGACGGTGCCTCGTGAAGTCATAGGGGCTGTAGTAATCACCAGAAAAATAGTGAGGAACCAAACCGTACGCAACAATCAGTCGGCTGATGATGCCGCCGATCGCAAGCTGTAAGTAGGTGAAATTTCCGTCCGCCGCGTAGACCAGCGCTGGCACCGATACAAAAGTGATAGCGCTGATGGTAGTTGCAATAGAAGAGGCGGCGACAGCGGGCCAAGGCACATTGCGTCCACCCAAGAAAAAATCGTAGTTCGTGGCTTGCGGGCCTCGAAGCGCGTGCCCAATCCAAGTGGTCCCAATGAGGTAGATGCCAACGATGGCCCAATCAAGGCTAGAAAACATGCTAATGCTCCAAGACTCTGCCGAGCCCTGCGCCTGGGTAGACGCGATGATTGGCCCCCGGTGTCGCGTAGCCATTAATCAGCACGCGCCGGTAGTGGTCGCTCGTGTTGGCCTTGCTCATATGGGCCGTGTAGGGACCAAAAAATATCACGTCTCCTGGCTGTCCGATCACGGGAATGGATGCATGGTGCGTTGGATCAATCAATGGGGTGGCGTGCTGGCTCGTGCCTGCATCGCCCCCGCTGGTGAACCGAACTCTCCCCCAATGCTGGCTGCCCGGAATGAATTCGATTGGACCGCTTGCTTCATCCATTGAATCGATGACCAAAATCGTTTGCACGTAACTGCCTCGCTGACCGATGTTCTGCCACGTGCCGCCGCCCTTATCACGGTGTTCTATGTCTTGGTGCCAGTCAAAAGCGATCCCATCTCCAGGCCGCTTAAAGTGAGCTTGATTGAGAATCTGTGTGAGGCGTTTGGTCCCTAGTAAGCTCATCGCAGGCGTGGTCAATCGCTCATCTGCGCCGATGGATAAGAGATAGGGAGCGCTGCCGCCCGCCCAGACTACCCTCGCAATGGCGAGGTCTTGCGAGCCCGTTGGTGCCATAACGAACTGTGCGCCATCCAGCAGGGCGCTTTCTGTGAGCGATGATGCTTTTGACTCGAGCAAGTGAAAGCTCTCCAGCAGGTGGTCAATTTCCTGGCCTGAGAATAGGCCCCGGCGTACGAGAAAACCTGTTTCATCGTATTCGGTGAGTTCTTGCTGAGTGAGCGGTGCATTCACGAGGACTAAGGGATCCTGCCCGACTGAATGTCTTCACAGGATGGCAGAGCAATGTAGATTGAAAACGTATTCATGGATTGATGTTAGTGAGACGGCTAGGGCGCTTCGTCGAGTACGACCGCCGTGCCATAGGCGAGCAACTCGGCGGCTCCGCCGACGACGACTGACGTAGAAAACCGGACATCGATGATGGCGTTAGCACCCATTGCCGTTGCATCGCTGATCATTCTGTCGAGTGCCTGTTCCCGAGCCTCAGCCATCAGCTTGGTGTACTCCTGGATTTCGCCGCCAACCAACAGTCTCAAAAGCGCAATGATGTCTCGACCGATGTGCCTTGCTCGAATGGTGTTGCCCTTGGCTAACCCAAGATGAGTGGTGATGGTTCTCCCGGCGATAGTGCCTGATGTGGTCACTAACATGGTTAATTGCTCCTTTTGTGCAGGATTTCGGACGCGTGGCCCTACTTGAGCATCGCGAACTCAGCGGTGTATATCGATGTAGCGATCGTGGCGCCTGGCCTTAAGGCGCTCAAACAATACGATAGCCAATCCGATCACTGTGCCGATCATCAGTGCGGCAAACGCAAAAATCGCCAAGGCTGGCGCGGCTTCGCCATTAGATTCCGTCTCGATGAAACCAAAGCCGCCTAACAAACCTAGGGCCAAAAGCGCGATATAACCCCCGATGACTAAACACCAAACCAAGTAATAGCGTGACGTGGGTTCGCGCTTGGACAGTTGATGAACGGGGTGATCTTTCTTCATGGGTATTTTTGGGCGATTCCATTCCAATGGCTGACGGTGGAGGTGGTCGTTTTCATCCGGGGCAAGCCTTGAATCGCTCTCTCGGGTCCGTTTTATGGTGCAAGGCTTGATCGTGCTTGGATACCCCAGCGGCCATCTATTTTAGTCACGATATAAAGCGAGTGATAGCGACCAATCGCCTCGCCTTTTGCATTGTAACGCTCGAATACGGTTTCAAGGTGGACCTTTGAATCGGATACAAGGGTTGGTGTGCGTGACCGCCAAGCTGACCGTCTCCAACCGGTTGACCTGAGTCCTTCGAAGACGGGTCGATCCGTGAACTCCGCGGCGCTTGGGTAGACCGTTACGGTTTCACTTGCAAACCTGACGTGGGGGTAGTGAAGGGTGTCGGACCAACCGACGATATCCTCATCATTAAACGTTGCCATGAAATTATCGAGCACTTCGAGTGCCGCAGCCACTGAAGGGGGGTGAGCCGGGTTAGCGCTATCTGCATTTACGTTGAATGTAATCAGTGAAGTAATGAGGAGAAGTAACAGCCGCATAGCAAATCTCACAGAGGGAAATTGGGTCGTATGGGTGCGGTCCGGAAGCGACATTGCGTTCGCGGCGCCTTATATCGAAAATGTCACGATCAGAGGGAGAGCGTCAAGTGACCGATCGTGTCGTCGATTTTGACAAAGCCAAGCAAAAGCCGACGGAAGTAAAAAAGGCTCGGCGTCTTAAGTCCATGCAGCAGGCATTTGCGGATTATCGCTCCGAGGCGCTGGGTCAAAAAAAGAGTAAGAGCACCAAGGCGTCTCGGAAGAAAAAGAAAAAGGGACGTAAAGGGCGATAACGGGTGACTGGGTACGATCAACTCGATCCACAGTTCGAGGTCTTATGAACTATTGGCTGGTCAAAAGCGAGCCCGATGACTGCGGTATTCAACATTTCGTCGACAAGGGGCACACAGCGATTTGTTGGGACGGGGTTCGTAATTACCAAGCGCGTAATTTCCTGCGAAAAATGGACACCGATGACTCAGTGTTCTTGTACCACTCGAGCTGCAAAGTCATTGGTATTGCGGGGACGCTGAAGGTAACCCGAGCAGCCTACCCCGATCCGCTGCAATTCGACGTGGCCTCTCGCTACTTCGATGCGAAAAGTACCCCCGAGCAGCCTCGGTGGACGGCTGTAGATCTCGTTTTGGACAGGGCCTTTAAGACCGTCATTGGTAGAGCCCAGTTGCAATCGCTCGTCTCATTCGCTGATTCACCTTTGACCGGCAAAGGATCGAGACTCTCAGTAATGCCCATCACCAAGACGCAGTGGTCAGACGTTGTGCAAATCGCGGACGCTACCCGGACTCATTGAAATCTAGCCCAATGTGGTCAGCGCCTACCCTCATTGCGCCAGTGGCTTAGCTGCCGCGCATCAGCTTATCGAGCCGGCTTTAGCGGCTGATCGGATGGAAACTCCGCATCGATAGTAATGAAAAACAGCCCAGACGGCGATGACGAGCGTCGTCATGAGCCCATATCGTAGACCGTCAATGCCGTGGGTTTCCCCAAAGTAATCGCTAAAAAACCCAACGGTGAATGGGCCGAGTCCCAGCCCGATAATATTGGTGATAAAGAGATTAATGGCAGCGGCGACTGACCGCATTTCGATGGGCGTGATGTTTTGAATGAGTGCGAAACCTGGCGCCACATAAACGGTGCCCAAAATAGCCGGAAGGGCGTAAAACGCGATGGCTAGCATTGGCGTTGGCGCAGTGAATGCAAGGTACAAGAGCGGTAGCACCGCTAGATTCACGATGCCTACTAGCCAAGGGAGCCACTGTTGCCCATAACGGAGCGACAGTGCGTCTGCAGCTCGCCCACCTAAATAAATGCCAATCGCACCGCCCACACCGATGAGTAGCGCAAGGTAACTGCCTGCTTCGCCAGTCCCCATCTCATGAATACGCACGAGATAGATGGGGATCCAGATAACGGATGCGTACCCTGTGAAAGCGATCAGCGATCCGGCAATCACGATATGACGGAGCGGTTTGGATCCCCACATGAATTTGACCACCGACCCGAAGCTGGGCGGGGTAACCGGTGTGCCGATATTTTCAGAGTAGCCTCTTGGAGGCTCCTTGACCGTCAATTGGAACACCAGTGCGAGCAGAATGCCCGGGACTCCTACCACAAAAAAAGCGACTCTCCAGCCGAACCATTCGTTAATCCATCCGCCTAGAAGGAAGCCGATCAAGATGCCCCAATTGATGCCTGTGCCGAAAATGGCCATCGCGGTGGCGCGCCGCTCGGGTGGGTAGAGATCTGCAATCATGGAATGAGAGGGCGGGTTGGAGCCGGCCTCGCCAACCCCCACGCCAATGCGATAGAGCAGCAACTGGATATAGTTCGCCGCAGCCCCGCACAGAGCCGTCATGAGACTCCATAGAAAAACCGAAAAAGTAATGAGATTGCGACGGTTCCTGCGATCGGCCCACATGGCCATGGGCATGCCGAGTGTCGCGTAAAAAACCGCGAACATGATGCCGGTCAGCAGACCCAATTGGGTGTCAGTAATCAGCAACGATTCTTTGATGGGTTGACCCAGAATCCCCATGATCTGACGATCGACATGGCTGGAAGTAAACACCAGGACCAACATAAAGAGCGTGTAGCGTCGTTGACGCTCAGTGACGGCATTGTCCATAGGGGGCGATTCGAATAGTCTCAGTAATCGCACCCTAATCGCTTGCGTGAAAAATAGATAGTCAATAGATAGTCAATAGATAGTCAAAGACGCGTTTGAAAAGGAGCCGCATCCGATGATGCGGGGAAGGGGCGATCAGTATTCGGCTGCGCAGGTGTGCGCAGGTGAAGGAAGGGCCGCGTCGCCCAATTTATAGTCCATTCGGGGAGAGCAGATCAGTAATGAACACAGTGTGGCAGGAGCAACTTGATAAAGGGGCGGCGATCAATCCACGGGCCTACTATTTGATTTCACCCGAGGACCTTGCCTCGCGATTAGAGGCGGATGGTCTAAAGGTGCTGGACGCAACCACTCACCTTCGTCCCACCGAGGACGGTGGGTTTGCGAGTGAGCCTGGGTTTGAAGATTTTTTGTCAGAACATATTCCGGGAGCACAGTTTGCGGATTTGCAGGGTGCCCTCTCGGATGCCGAATCTTCCTTTCGTTTCACGGTCCCGTCAGCCGGTCAGTTTGCTCGCAGTGTTGGCGCCTTGGGGATAACTGCGGGCGATGAAGTGGTGATCTACTCGTCGACGCACCCGATGTGGGCCACCAGGATGTGGTGGTTATTCCGTTTGTTTGGTCACCAAACCGTTAAATTGTTGGATGGGGGATTGTCCGCCTGGAAGGCGGCGGGTCTCGCTATTGAAGCAGGAGAAACGCGCAAGGTTGCGGCCGAATATGGTGAGCCGGTTCGTCAGGACGATCGGTTTGTCGATGGTGAGGCGATCCTTGCTAGACAAGCGGCGGGAGGGCTCTGCTTGATCAATGCCTTGTCAGAGCAACAGTATCGGGGTGAGGGTCCCCACTATGGCCGGCCAGGCCACATCACAGGCTCAGAAAGTCTCCCTTGGGGCTCGTTTTTGAACGAGGATTTAAGCTTCAAATCGAGCGATGAACTTAAAGCGCACTTCGATGCAGTGGGCGCCTTTGATCAAAATGAAATCATTACCTATTGCGGCGGCGGAATCGCGGCAACCGTGCCTATTTTCTCGCTGGCGCTTCTCGGTATCGAGGAAGGGGTGGCCCTTTATGACCGAAGTCTGTCTGAGTGGGCCAAGCAAGGGGATTGGCCGATGACTCAGCTGGCATCCGGTTAGGGCACTAAGACATCCCGAGGCTGAGCAAGTTTTCAAGCGGCTCATAAGGGGCCTCAAGATAGTCACAGTCCTCATCGGATAGTGATATTTCAGCGGCCTTAGCCAAATCTTCGAGTTGGGATACCCGGGAGACGCCGATGACTGGCGCGGTCACCATGGGTTTTCCCATGAGCCAAGCGATGGCGACGATTGCAGAGGATACGCCCAGTTTGTCAGCAACCTCAGCGCATCGGGCGGCGATCTCAAAATCTTTATCACCGCGATACAAAGAGGCTGTTCGTTGCTTATCGGCGCCCTTAGAGCGATCCGTTGTGCCGCCCTCAAGACTGCCTTGGTAAGCGCCCGTTAGGATGCCTCGAGCCAGGGGTGACCAAGGGGTTAGACCGATGCCATGCTCCCTACAATAGGGAATCATCTCCCGCTCCTCTTCGCGATAGATCAGGTTGTAGTGATTCTGCATGCTGATAAACGGGGTCCAGTGATTGGCCTTTGCCGCTGCTTGCAAGTCTGCGAACTGCCACGCAAACATTGAGGACGCACCGAGGTAGAGCGCCATCCCCGCTTTTACGACGTCGTGGAGTGCTTCCATCGTCTCTTCGATGGGAACCCGAGGCTGGCCTGGAATGGCGTGGGGATGGCGATGAATAATGAGTTGGTCAACATAATCAAGCCCCAATCGTTCAAGGCTCTGCTCGACAGATTCAAGAATGTGTTTTCGAGACAGTCCGCCTTGGGTTGCAGACCGCCCCATAGGCATGGCCACTTTGGTGGTTAAGACAAATTCATCACGCGCATAAATTTCAGACAGGAGTTGACCCACGACCTCCTCGGACGCACCCAAACCGTAAACGTTTGCGCAATCAAAATAGTTGAGGCCCAGCGTTTTAGCGGATTCAAAAATCGGTCTCGCCGCGTCAACATCAAGGGTCCAATCTCCTTGATGGCCACGACCCGGGATACCAAAATTCATCGTTCCTAGACACAGTTGAGACACACTGAGGCCAGCACTAGGGCTAAGCTGAACTTGTTTAAGCATGGGGCACTCCTAGGTGATGATCGACTAAAGCCTCTCAGCTTCGTAGTGCGGGGTGAGGAAGTCAACACGGGGAACGTAACCCGCTCGCTAGTTCTTTGCCCTGCCAATCGTGTTATCTGAAACCACCTTAAGCGCTGGTTCTGCTCGTCGCTGCCCAACGGGGACAAGATCTCTTTAGACAATGGTGTCTGATCGACTAGCCAGGTGGGTGGGACGGATGGACGCGAATCCCTGCTGAGGGGTCACGGGTCACCACGATGTCGTTAAAGCCTTGGATGACTGTGTCAGCGCGCTGCTTGGCAGCTTCATCGATGTAAGGGCTATCCACACAGATGACGCGCATACCAGCAGCCTCAGCAGCCTGAATCCCCGACTCAGCATCTTCAAACACCAGGCAGTCAGATGGATCGACTCCCAGGGTCCGGGCCATGGTCAGAAATATGTCAGGGTCAGGTTTGCTTTTTGTTACCTCGTCTCCGCAGAGCGTATGGGTCACCGCCTTTAGCCACGGTTTTTTTGAGCGTTTTAGCTCAAATAGCGCGCGCGCTGAGCTGGTGGCGATGCCATGTGAGAAAACTGATGATTGAAGAGTCGTCATGAATGGCTCTGCACCCTCGATTGCAGGCGCGTCAGGAAAAAGCGTCTTCAGGATGTCACCCCGCGCTGCGAGAAACGTCTCAGCATCAATCGGTAGATCGAAGTGCCGAACCGTCATTTCCGCCGACTCCTTCGCTTCGCGACCAACGATGGTGCGTTTGAACTCGAGCGTGAAGTCTTTGCCGTACTCGTCGAAAACCCGCTGAGTTGCCAAGGTGTAAAGCGGCTCTGTGTCGAGGAGCGTGCCGTCCAAATCAAAAATGAGCGCGCTGGCGGGAAGAAAGGTCATGTCCAAGAAAGCTCGCTCGTGTCGGTTGGGTAGCGACTTTACCAGAACCTCGGGATAAAAACGGAGAGAAAGCGGTCTATAGGTAGAAGGGCGTTGACCCATTCAGTCGATTAATTAATATACGGCGCTGTCGGTCAAAGGAGGTATGAGACGGTGATCGAATTACAGCAGCTCAGCAAGCGATTTGGTGACACCGAGGTTGTGAAAGGGCTGACATTTGACGTTGCCGAAGGAACGGTTCTCGGGTTCCTTGGGCCTAATGGCGCTGGCAAATCCACGACCATGAAGATGATCACAGGCTTTCTCGAGCCAAGTGCTGGCTGCGCCAGGATTTATGGCCATGATGTGGTCGCCGAACGGCAATCGGCCCAGTCGATGCTGGGCTATCTCCCAGAGGGTGCTCCCTCCTACGAGGATATGACGCCGCAAAGTTTCTTGCGCTTCATTGCAGAGATTCGAGGGTTCAAGGGAAGGGAACGGAACGATCGGGTGGCAGCCGTCGCAGAAGAGCTCTCTATTGATCATGTGCTTCATCAACGCATCGAGACGTTGTCCAAAGGATTTAAGCGCCGAGTAGGGCTGGCCCAGGCGATTTTGCACGACCCTAGGGTGTTGATACTCGATGAACCGACTGACGGATTGGATCCCAATCAAAAGCGCCAAGTGCGAGACATGATCAAAGGGCTTGCAGCCGACAAAATTGTGGTGATCTCAACGCATATTCTCGAGGAGGTTGCCGCTGTTTGTACTCGCGCCATCATTATCAATGAAGGGGAAGTCGTCCTCGATGAAGAAGCGGAGTCATTGACCCGTCGTGCTGAGGCTTATGGCGTAGTATCGCTGACGATTAATGAGGTGTCGGCAGATGAGATCAGGGCATCCTGTCAACGGCTCGGGCCCAACGTGACCATCGTTAGTGATGCGCCAGGTCGCTATCGTCTCAAAGGGTATGTGGCAGGCGGAGGGCTTGCATCGGCGCTCATTAACCTAGCGCAAGAGAAAGGGTGGCACATCGCAGATTTTGAGCAGGAAGGCGGTGCGCTCGACAGCCTATTTGCAGCATCTACCGGAGCTCAACATGTCTAACGTTCGTACGCTCTTCAAGCGAGAGTTATCCTCGTACTTTATTACGCCCATCGCTTACGTCTTTATCTTTGTGTTCCTAGTGCTATCGAGCGCCTTTACGTTCTATCTCGGGCAGTTTTTTGAGCGTGGGCAGGCAGATCTGACGCCTTTTTTTAACTTTCACCCTTGGCTATATCTGTTCCTAGTGCCCGCAGTATCCATGCGCCTTTGGTCGGAAGAGCGTAAGTCTGGGTCGATTGAGTTGCTCCTGACGCTGCCAATACAACTATGGGAGACCGTCCTCGCTAAGTTTTTCGCCGGATGGGTGTTCACTGGATGCGCGTTGCTGGGCACCGTGCCGCTTTGGTTGACGGTCTCCTACCTGGGTGAGCCCGATCACGGAGTGATTTTGTCGAGCTACTTGGGGTCGTGGATGATGGCAGGCGCATTCCTTGCCATTGGTGGCTGCATGTCCGCGCTGACGAAGAGTCAAATTATCGCGTTCATTGTGACAGGAAGTGTGTGTCTGCTGTTTGTCCTTGCCGGATTCCCTTTAGTGCTTAACTTTTTCAATGGGTGGGTTGCCCAATGGATCTTAGACACTGTGGCTGGACTTAGTGTTTTGAATCATTTTGTCGCGATCACGCGAGGTGTCGTGTCGTTAGAAGATGCACTGTACTTTGCCTCAATGATGGCGCTTTGGCTTTATCTCACGGTCCTCGCCCTTGAAGCGAAGCGCGCGGAATAGGAGACGGCTTGATGATTGCAGTACAAAAACCTTTATTGATCGCGCTCGCAGTGCTCTTGTTTTTCGTATTTAACGCGTTCAACCATCTGATCTTTAAAGACGCGCGGCTCGATCTCACTGAGGGCCAGCTATACACCCTCTCGGAAGGAAGTCTCAACCTTGTTAAAGGGATTGAAGAACCTGTGCAGTTGTACTTCTTTTTCTCGGAGGCGGCGAGTCGGGATCTGACCCCTATTCGCACCTACGCCGATCGCGTAGAGTCGATGCTTGAGGAATTTGCTCTGGCTTCAAATGGCATGCTGCTCGTTGAGCGGATTGATCCAGCGCCATTCTCAGAGGCAGAGGACGAGGCTGCGGCTTTTGGGCTGCAGGCGGTACCCGTCTCGGCAACGGGTGATGCACTGTACTTTGGGTTGGCGGGATCTGATGCCTTGGACAATGTGGAAACGATTCCGTTCTTCCAGCCCGATCGCGAAATGTTTCTGGAGTATGAAATCAGTCAACTGATTGATCGCTTAGCGCGTCCCAAGAGGGAAGTGGTAGGACTGATCAGTACCCTGCCGGTTACGAATCAGGTGAATCCGCAGACTTTTCAAACCGAGCCCGGTTGGCAGTCGATCCTATCACTAGAAGACACAGTGACTCTGGAGTCCATCGATGTCTCCGCCGAGGAAATTCCAGAGGGTCTTGCCGCCCTGGTGTTGATTCATCCGAAATCGTTATCTGATCAGATGAAAACCGCGCTGGTTCGCTATCTGGCTTCGGGAGGAAAAGTGATTGCTTTCCTCGATCCTATGGCAGAAATGGATCGCGCGGCTGCATCGCCGATGATGCCATCCCTGCCAAGCGGCCAAGCATCGAGTCTGAATTGGTTGACGCGCGCGTTAGGCGTTCAGATGCGCGAGGCAGAGGTTTTGGGAGATCCCCAATTGGCGCTCAGTGTGAGCACTCCATCGGGGGCTCCGACCCGTCATCTAGCGATATTGGGGCTCGGTAATGCCCAATTAAATAGCAAGTCGATCGTCACAGCGCAACTGGATTCATTGAACTTCGCGAGTGCCGGATTTTTTGACATCGATTCGCCAACGGTTGCGGTGGAGACGCTGATCGAATCCTCGGAGTTCGCCAATGGGATTCCTGCGAGCCAGCTGCAGTTTTTGCAAAATCCAGAAGACCTGATGCAATCGTTCTCTCAAGGGAGCGAAGCTCGACCCATCGCGGTGCGTCTGTCGGGGCCGACTACGCTAGAGACAGGGCTTGAAGGCGATGCTCCCGTAGAAGTGTCGAATCTGGACCTGATACTTGTCAGCGACACTGACGTTTTGAGTGACCGCCTGTGGGTACAGGTTCAGAACTTTTTCGGCCAGCAGGTTGCCACAGCCTTTGCAGATAACGGCAGTCTGCTCACGAATCTGGTTGATTATTTTGCGGGCAGTCAGGATCTGATCAGCGTTCGAAGTCGAGGGAGATTCACTCGACCTTTTGAGGTAGTTCAATCGCTGCGCCGTGAGGCAGAGACGCAGTATCTTGAGAGCGCAGAGCAACTCCAGCTGGAGCTTAACGAAACAGAGCGCCAACTCGCTGACCTTGAGTCCCAACAAGAAAGCGATGGGGTACTGCGGCTGTCTGACGAGCAGGAAGCCGCGCTGGTGCGTTTTCAGGAAGAAAAGCTGCGAATACGCAAAGCGCTAAGGGATGTACGTCACCGTCTTGATCAAGATATCGATCAGCTAGGGGGGCAATTGAAGCTCCTCAATATTATCGTTCTGCCCATCTTGCTGACGCTGATGTTGGCGATGGCGGCGTGGGCCCAACTGAGAAAGCGTTGAGAACAAGCTGAAAAAAGTGCAAGAACAGCTGGAAAGAAAAAGCTGCAGCGAAACAACTGAAAGGAAAATGCTGTAAGAAGTAGTACGAGGGTGAGAGGGTGATGAATCGCACGCGAACGATCGCTGTATTGTTTGTCTTGTTAGTGTTGGGGCTTGTGGCAGTGGCGCTCGAGTCCCGCCGATCGAACCAAGCTGAGCCCGCGCTTTGGTTTCCGAGCTTGACTGATGAGATTGTCGGCTTGTCTTTTATTGATATCAGGCAGGACAAGTCAGTGGTCAGACTAGAACGAGGTGCAGGGGGCTGGGTTGTCGCAGGTCGAGATCAGTATCCCGCAGATATCAAGGCCATCATTGATTTAACGACATCGCTTGAGCAGGCAGAGAAGATAGAGCGAAAGACTGCCAAACCAGAGAATCATGCGAGGCTCGGATTGTCTAACGTGCCGGGTGAAGATGGACAAGGCACGTTAATCACCCTGGGCCTTAAAGCGCCGGCCAGCCTAATGGTCGGGCAAACCGCGCGGCAGCGCGATGCCACGTTTGTTCGGGCGCCAGATAGTGACCAGGTGTGGTTAGTATCGGGTGGTATCGAGGCTTCAATCGATCCCGCCGCTTGGTTGTCCCCGGTAATTTTCGACATTAAAGAGGCGTTCGTTCGTTCCATTCAGGTCAATCATGCGCGTGACGCGGAGAGTTATGCGTTGATCAAACCGGATGGTGCGTTGAATTGGTCCGTGCGGAACCCGAATGAAGGTGAGACGTTGAAATACAGCACGGTCCTAAATCAGCTGCCAGATCGCTTAACGATGCTTCGCTTGGTCGACGTGGATGTGAGGCCTGCATCGATGGATCCTGAAGGGCCTGAAATCTTCGTTGATCTAAGCGATGGTCAAAGACTCGTGCTCCATCCGTTCATAGACACGGCACGGTTTTGGCTGCGGGTTGAGGTAGAGCTGCCCGCAGATACCACGCTCGAGCGTTTAAGTGACTCCGCTGACCCCGACCGCGGGAGCGAGGAGTTAGCGGCGGCGCCCGTCAGTGAGGTATCGCTTGGAATCGCTATCGCAAAGGACGCGTTGCCCAACTGGCGGTTTGAGATCTCGCAGTCGGATTATGAAACACTGACTCAGGTGAGGTCGGAGTATTTCGATGCGCCCGAACAGGAGATTGAATAATGGCTAAATCACTGATCTTGAAGCGACGCGTGGGCGACGTACTGGTAGCAACCCTGAACCGTCCTGAGTCACTCAATGCGCTCAGCGTACCTCTCATGAAAGCCATTGAGCGCTTTGCGCGAGAATTGATCGATGATCCGTGTCGGGTCGTGATCATTAGAGGGTCTGGACAGCACTTTAGTGCCGGAGCAGATCTAAAAGCGCCGCCCTCAGATCCGATGCCGCTTGTTCAACGACGTCGTGATGCAGGCCTCGGGGGGCGGATGTTAAAAGCGATTTTGGATATTCCCCAGATAACGATCGCCGAGATGCACGGGGTGGCCTTGGGTGGTGGGCTTTGTATTGCGACCGCCTGCGACTTTCGTGTTGCGTCGAGCGATGCAAGTGCGGGCTATCCTGAGATCAACCTCGGCATGAATCTCATGTGGCAAAGCGTTGGATTATGTCAGCGCTTGGTAGGACTATCGCGCGCCAAGCGCATGGTCATTTTGGGTGAGCGCCTCGACGCCTTAACGCTCGAGGCGTGGGGTTTAATCGATGAAGTATGCGAACCCGGGGAATTGAAAAAACGGTCAATGGCCCTCGCTGAGCGATATGCAGCGCAACCTCCGGTGGCCGCACAAATGATCAAGCAGACGCTGAATCAAGTAGCTGGCGCGCTGGACGCGAGCATTTTGCACATGGATGCCGACCAGAATCTGCTCACCGCGACCACGGATGATCGCAAGCAAGCGATGCTGGCGTTTTTGAATAAGACATCCGCTACGTTTGTTGGAGATTAGCCCTCAAGAACCAAGATAATTTGGCCTTCGTCGACCGCATCGCCTTCACTGACGTTTAGTGCTTTCACCGTCCCCGCTTGAGGAGCTTCCACAGGAATCTCCATTTTCATGGATTCGAGGATGACGAGCTCCTGTTCGGTTTCAACGTGGTCACCGACCTGGCATAGGACCTTCCAGACATTGCCTGTCACTTCAGTTTCGACTTCGATATCTGCCATTGTGGGTCGCCTCAATCAAAAATAATGACGTGCCGAGCTTCTTCGCCCGTTTTTAGGGCCTCGAGTGCAAGGTTTACATCGTCGAGCCGAATGTGTTTTGAAATCATCTGATCCAAATGCAGTTTGCCGTTGAGGTAAAACTCAACGAATCGAGGCATATCCACACGAAAACGGTTGGAGCCCATATTGGATCCCTGGATTTTCTTCTCGGACAAAAAATCAACGCCATGCAGCTCGACCATGGTTCCGACTGGAATCATCCCAATGACTGTGGCCGTTCCGCCTGGCCCTAACATTTGGAAGGCTTGCTCGGCGGTTGCCTTAAGGCCGATTGCCTCGAATGCATAGTCGCAGCCGCCTTGAGTCATTTCCTTGACCTCGCCGACGGCGTCTTTCTCGGCGGCATTGACCACATGCGTTGCACCAACGCTTTTGGCCAGTTCCAGCTTCGAGTCGACCCGATCAACGGCGATGATCTGTCCGGCACCTGCGATGGCAGCGCCGTTAATTGCCGCTAAACCAACACCCCCACAACCGATAACGACGACGGTTGACCCAGGCTCAACTCCAGCAGTATGGAACACTGCCCCGACGCCCGTTGTGGTCGAGCAGCCGATCAGTGCGGCTCGATCCATAGGCATGTCCTCACGAACTTTAACGAGCGCGTGCTCGTGAATCAGCATCATCTCAGCAAACGAGGAGAGGTTTAGGAATTGATGAATGGCGTCACCCTCTTTTGTCGCGAGACGCGGACTATCGTCCGGCTTTCTTGCGACCTCAGGGCTTGCACACAGTGACAAATGGCCGGTGACGCATTTGTCGCAGTGCCCGCAGAATGCGGACAGGCAAGTGATGACGTGATCACCTTTTTTTACATAGGTAACGTCTCGCCCAACAGCTTCGACGACGCCTGCGCTTTCATGACCCAAAATGGTCGGGAGTTGATACGGGTAAGAACCATCCAAAAAGTGGAGGTCGCTGTGACAAACCCCCGCGGCTAAGGTTCTAACCAGAACCTCACGCGGGCCTGGGTTAGAAACGGCCACTTCCTCGATTTCCATGGGTTGGTTCTGTGCGCGAAGGACGGCTGCTTTCATTGGATTGCCTAACTACTATGATTTCAGGAAAAGTAACACAGATGCCCGTTAGACTGCCATGGAATCCTTCGGCAAAGGATGGCGAATAGTGCAACGGAAAGTGCAATAAAAAGTGCAGCAGAAAGTGTTAAAGAGAGTGCAGTAGACAGCGCGATGAGGCGCTATGATCGGGCAATGAACCATTCATCCATTCAACATGCGTTGGTTGCACTGGGGAGTAATCTTGACGCCCCAGCGGCACAACTCAAGCGGGCCGTCGATCATTTGCAGCGGCATTCAGAGGGCACTTTTGTCTGCTCAAGTATTTACCGAACACCGCCCCATGCCATGCCCGCGGGAACACCGGATTTCGCTAATGCGGTCGTACGCCTCGAAACCACGCAAAGCGGGACTGAGCTCCTATCCTTTCTCAATTCTCTCGAGGTGTTTTTTGGCCGTCCAGCGAACCATGAGAAGAACGTGTCGCGGGTACTGGATTTGGACTTGATCGCGTTGGGAGAAGTGATCAGTCAGTCCGAGGCGCTGACGCTCCCGCACCCTCGCGCAGCGCAGCGTGATTTTGTCCTGCAGCCGATTGTGGAGATTTGGCCGGATTACAGGTTGCCGGGGTTCGAGGCAACCGCCAGCGAGTTGCTCGCTCAGTTGGGGAGCAGTCCACTTCAATACTGGGATACGTCTGACTACTGAGCGATGGATTGATCGCTGGGCCAGTACTGCGCTTTGAGGGCGCTCTTGTAGAGCTTGCCCGTTGGGTGGCGAGGTAGCGCGTCACTGAAATCAACACTCTTTGGAGACTTGATCGGCGAGAGGTGCTCCCGGCAGTAAGTGATGAGCGTTTCCTCAAGCGTCTTACTGGGCGTTTCACCTGGGACGAGCTCAACGACCGCCTTTACTGCCTCACCAAACTCCGAATCGGGTATCCCGAAAACCGCCACGTCGAGCACGGCTGGGTGATTGATCAGTACGTCCTCGATCTCCTGAGGGTAAATATTGACACCCCCCGATATGATCATGAATGACTTTCGGTCCTTGAGGTAAAGATAGCCCTCATCATCCACGTAACCGATGTCGCCAAGGGATGACCATCCCTGGGGAGAGTACGCGCTGGCCGTTTTCGCCGGGTCCTTGTGATAGGAGAAGGTGTTGCCGCCAGCAAAGTAGATCTGGCCAGTTGTTCCAGCAGGTAGCTCATTAAATTGCTCGTCCAGGATTTTTATTTCGCCATGGAACGCTTTGCCAACGCTCCCTGGATGCGCGAGCCACTCTGAGGGTGAAATCGCCGTTGATCCGTTCGATTCCGTCCCGGAGTAGTATTCGTGAATGATGTCTCCCCACCATTCGATCATGGAGTGCTTGACGCTTTTGGGGCACGGCGCTGCGGCGTGAATCGCAATTCGATGGCTGCTGAGATCGAATTCACCTCTCACCTCAGGCGCAAGGGCCAGTAGTCGAACAAACATGGTCGGAACCCACTGACTATGGGTGATCCGCTCTTCTTGAATCAGCCTGAGCGCGGCTTCGGCATCGAACTTCTTCATGATGATGCTAGTTCCGCCTAGACGCGACACTAGCAGGTTGTAGCGTAACGGCGCTGAGTGATAGAGCGGCGCGGTCGATAGATATCGACAGTTGGCGTCCACCTGATGTAGATCGATGCGCTTTTGAATGAGCGGGGGAACGGTGCCTAAAGGCTGCCCAGTGATTTCAAACCGAACGCCTTTGGGTTGCCCTGTGGTGCCAGAGGAGTAGATCATCTCTGCCCCCTCGCATTCATCGGCAATAGGCAGCGGCGAATACGCTTTGATTTGCTCGGACCATGTCTCTGGTTCATCGTCGTCGAGAAGGATAATGGTGAGGTGCGCTGAGGACTCGAGCGTCAATCGCTCGAACAAGGCGCGTTTTGTAAACAGAACCTTGGCGTCGGCGTTGGACAAAATGTAGTCCACCTCGGCTGCTTGAAAGAACGTGCTGATGGGCGTGTAGTAAAGGCCGCTTCGCTGCGCCGCCCACGCTACGATCATAAAGCGTGGATCATTATCAAGGAGGATGGCGATACCATCGCCTTGGTTTAGGCCGAGGTCCCGCAGCAAGTGGGCGGTTTGGTTGGATTCCGCCTCCAGCCTCGCATAGGTAACGGTTTGGCTGCCATCACTAGCGGCAAATACGACCTTATCTGGTGTGCGAAGACTATGGTAAGTCGGATGCATCAAACTTATTCTGATGGACCTTTTGGAGTAAAGGCGGGCATAGGGAAGGGAGCAACGTTACCTTTAGCCTCGGAGATTTTGCCAATCCCCTCTTTGGTGACCTCATCAATACGAACGATGGAGTGCATGGGCAGGTAGGAACGCTTCACGCCCTCGAACTCAGATTTGAGTTTCTCTTCACTTGGGTCGACCAGCATTTGAGATCGCTCCCCAAACAACACTTCCTCAATCTCTATGAAGCCGTACAGGTCGGACTGATAAATCTGGCGGGCGTAAATTTCGAATATTTGACCTTGGTTGTAGAAGATCACTTTGTACGTGGGTTGCTGAGACATAAATTGGTTAACCTAAAATTCGTGGTGGATGTCCGGTCTGGTATGCGAGAGGCTTGAGGATTCGAAAATCCGCGCGCATCCTCTCAATCTCGAGCGCAATCAATGTGCTTAAGTGATGAACCAGGCCGCCCATTCAGCGCTGCTAAGTGTACCTGCTTTCGTTCACCATGGAACAACGGCTTAAGGCTTGTTTCCCGTCGCTTCGTGTTCCGTTGGTCTCGGCAGTAACTTTGGGTCGTTTCTCCGTGATTTCAAGTCGAGACCGAGGGCTGAGATGTTTGAGTGGATGCCCAAAAAACACGCACACAATCAGTGGGATGGCGCGATCAGGGATTCGCTAGTGGATGTGAGTGCACACTCGTATAATAGAAGGCTAATTCGCGGGGTAGAAAAGAGTGAGTGCTCCTAAATTATTTATAAAAACCCACGGTTGCCAGATGAATGAGTACGACTCATCCAAGATGGCCGACCTTCTCGGAGTGCATGGCGGGTATGTGCTCACTGAGGATGAAGAATCTGCCGACTTGCTGTTGCTCAACACCTGCTCAATCAGGGAAAAGGCGCAGGAAAAGGTATTCCACCAGTTGGGTCGTTGGAAGAAGCTGAAGGAGACTAATCCAGCTTTGAAGATAGGCGTTGGGGGATGCGTAGCTAGTCAAGAGGGTGAGGCTATTAAAACTCGGGCGCCCTTCGTGGATCTCGTATTTGGTCCTCAGACGTTGCATCGGTTGCCGTCGATGCTGAAGACGTCGGAGCAAGAGGGCATGTCAGTGATCGACATTAGCTTCCCGGAGATCGAGAAGTTTGATCACTTGCCACCTGCGAAAGTTGAGGGTCCAACGGCATTTGTATCGACGATGGAAGGCTGCAGTAAATATTGCACCTTTTGCGTCGTGCCTTACACGCGAGGTGAAGAGGTATCTAGGCCGCTGACGGACGTCGTCAAAGAGGTCATGACGCTAGCCGAGCAAGGAGTGCGAGAGGTCAATTTGCTCGGCCAAAATGTCAATGCCTACCGGGGCTTGATTGATGAGGGCGGTTTCGCGGATCTGGCTTACTTGATTTCAGTGATTCGCCAGATCCCCGGCATTGATCGCATTCGGTATACCACGTCGCATCCTGTGGAATTCAGCGATTCACTGATCGACCTTTACGCTGAAGCACCTGAGCTTGTTAGTCATTTACATCTGCCCGTGCAGAGCGGGTCAGATCGTGTATTGGCGAAGATGAAGCGCGGACATACCGTGCTCGAATATAAATCGAAAATCAGACGGCTGCGTGCTATCCGGCCATCGATCAGTTTGTCCTCTGACTTTATCATTGGATTTCCAGGTGAAACCGACGCCGATTTCGACCAAACAATGGGTCTTATTGAGGAGATCGGCTTCGATCACTCGTTTAGCTTTATTTTTAGTGCTCGTCCCGGTACCCCTGCTGCGGATCTGCCCGACGATACGCCGATGGAAGTCAAGAAGGACCGACTCGCGCGGCTTCAGGCCCTGATCAATCACCAGGCGATGGTTATCAGCCGGCAAATGGTAGGAAGAGAGGAGTCGATCCTTGTGACTGGTGTATCGAAAAAAGATCCGGGACAACTCCAAGGTCGTACCGAGAACAACAGAGTCGTTAATTTCAGTAGCGACCAGCAGAATTTGATTGGCCAATTCGTTAATGCTGAAATTACAGAGGCACTTCCCAACTCACTGAGAGGAAGGCTGTGCCAGTGATGGATGATACGGCGGTCGATGCATGGCCGTCGATCAGCGCACGCTTATTATTGACCCAGTGACTAGGAGCACCTCCGCTTGACCCTTGGAACATTAAATCCACAAACCGATTCATCCCTCCCCACCTTACTAATGCGCCTTGAACCTGATGACAGTCAGCAGCTCGCTGAATTGTGCGGCCCATTTGATCAACACTTGCGTCAGATTGAACAGCGACTGGGTGTGACTATTTCAAACCGGGGCAATGAGTTTAAGTTTGTCGGCGGAGAGGAGGAGATAAAATCTGCGAAAGCGCTGCTCGAAAAGCTCTACGGAGAACTCGGCGGAGGCGGATTGATGACTTCAGAAGCCCTTCATCTTGCTCTGCAAGATTCCGGAATCGATGCCTTGAAAAAGGGCGCTGAGGCCGGATTTCAAGTCATCAAGACAAGAAAGAAATCGGTTAAACCCCGAGGGTTCAATCAAAACCAATACGTCAGAGCGATTCGAGAGCACGATATCAATTTTGGCATTGGCCCGGCAGGTACCGGTAAAACCTTTTTGGCAGTAGCTTGCGCGGTGGAGGCTTTTGAGCAAGAAAAAATATCGCGGATATTGCTGGTGCGGCCAGCGGTAGAGGCCGGCGAAAAATTAGGGTTTTTGCCCGGAGATCTAGCTCAAAAAATCGATCCTTACCTTAGGCCGCTTTACGACGCGCTTTACGAGTTGTTTGGCTTTGAAAGAGTAGAAAAACTGATCGAACGAGGGTTTATCGAAGTCGCCCCCCTTGCTTACATGCGTGGGCGTACCTTGAACGATGCGTTTATCATTCTGGATGAGAGTCAGAATACAACGGCGGAGCAGATGAAGATGTTCCTGACGCGAATTGGCTTTGGGTCCACCGTCGTTGTCACGGGTGACATGACGCAAATTGACCTCCCAAGTAAAACCCAGTCCGGGTTGCGGCATGCCATCAGGGTGTTGGGTGCCGTCGAGGGGATCTCGTTTACGCACTTTGGCGCGAGAGACGTAGTTCGCCACCCCTTGGTACAGCGGATTGTTGAGGCCTATCAAATCCATGAGGACGGCCGTTAGCGCCCCGTTTTGCCGACCGATTCCTCAACCAGCCCCAAGCATCGCCTAGCACTACTTTCGCCAAGACGCGCGGATCGGCAATGGTTAGGTCAAGTGCTCTCGTCAACCTATCACCACTGGGTGGCCGATACGCTAGCGAGTTCGAAACTCTCCAAGAGGCGTAGGCTCGCTTCAACAGAGACTGGTCTGCTCTTGGCCACAGGGCAGGAGATCAGCGTATTAAACGAGTCTTATCGTGGCATCGCTCGAGAAACCAACGTGCTTGCGTTCCCTAGCATGGAGTGGCTTGAAGATGGATCGCTCAGCCTCGGTGATTTGGTGATCTGTCCGAAGATCGTGCGCAAAGAGGCGAAGGCGCAAGGCAAGTCCACCCATGACCATTTTCTTCACCTCCTGCTCCATGGCATGCTGCACTTGTTTGGTTACGATCATCAAACAGGGCGTCAGGCGAAAACCATGGAGTCACGGGAAATAGCCATGCTTGAGAAGGTCGGTATCAGCAATCCATACACGGAGAGCGATTCATGAGTGAGTCGGAAGCGAAATCTGAAAGCAGTCGGTCGTGGCTTGAGCGGCTGTCGATGGCGCTTACGGGTGAGCCAAGCAGTCGAGATGAACTGGTTGAAGTATTGAGAGCATCTGAGCAACGCGATCTCCTAGACGCTGAGGTGCTTAGTATCATCGAGGGCGCGTTGACCGTATCCGACATGCGCGCTCGAGAAATCATGGTCCCCAGGGCGCAAGTTGTCTTCGTGCGGATTGACCAGACGCCGGGTGAGATCCTGTCGATTGTGATTGACAGTAAACACTCCCGTTTTCCTGTGCTCGCTGACGGCAGCGATGAAGTGCTCGGTATTCTGATGGCGAAGGATTTGCTTTTCCTTGCACACCCCGATCGCTCAGAGAAATTTAATCTGCGCGATCTCCTCCGTCCTGCCTCGGGTATTCCGGAAAGCAAGCGCTTGAATGTGCTGCTCCAGGAGTTTCGCGCTAACCGAAATCATCTGGCGGTGGTCTACGATGAATACGGGGGACTGAGCGGAATCGTCACGATTGAGGATGTGCTCGAGCAAATCGTCGGTGACATTGAAGACGAGTTTGATTACGACGAAGAAGACTTCATTAAAGCGCATACTGATGGAACCTTTATGGTCAAGGCGCTGACCACAATTGAAGACTTCAATGAAGTATTCGACAGCAGCTTCGCCGATGACGAATACGACACAGTTGGCGGCATGATGATGCATCGGATTGGCCGGTTGCCCACTCGAGACGATGTGCTTGAGATTGATGGGCTGGAATTTCGCGTCATGAATGCCGATAACCGCCGAGTGCACCTGTTGCAGGTCACTCGTCGTCATAAGGATGGCTAACGTTAACCTTCCAGGGTTTGTTTGCCATCTCGTTTGCTTGTTGCTGGGTGCGCTGCTAACGCTATCTTTTGCACCGTTCGAATTGTGGTGGCTTGGCCTTTTCAGCCTGGCGGGTCTGAGGCTACTTACTTCGGGTCAATCGTTAAGAGGCAGCTTGACTCGATATTACTGCTTCGCACTTGGTCTTTTTTCGACAGGCATTACCTGGATCTTTGTCAGCATCCACGAGTTTGGAGGCACCTCAGAACCCCTGGCCGCGCTGATTGTCACGCTCTTTGTCCTAGCTTGGTCGCTGACGTTTTTGCCTCAAGCATGGTTATTGCACCACCTGGAGAACGCCAGCTGGAGTCGAGCCGGCTGTTGGTTTGCTGTGACCTGGGTATTGGGAGAGGCGCTGCGAGCGACGGTGCTGACCGGTTTCCCCTGGCTTCTCGTTGGCACAGCCCATGTCAATACGATCTTCGCGGGTTGGGCGCCTCTCGGTAGTGTATTTTTGGTCAGTGGTGTCATTGCCCTTTTTGCCGAACTCTTGATCCTTGGGCTGGGTCGGCCCCGCCTTGGGCTCAACATCGTGCCGCTTTCGGGATCAATGGGTTTACTGATGGTGACGGTCTGGGTGTCCGTCATCGAATGGACTGAACCGAGCGGAGTGTTGGCTGTGGCGGCCGTCCAGGGCAATTTGGATCAGCGTACGAAATGGCAGAGCCACCAATTTGACGCCAATTTTGAAAGACATTGGCAACCTACACTCGGATTGTCCGAGGCCGACTTGGTGGTTTGGCCAGAGGCTTCCTTCACTGACTTTAAGAAGAATCGACCCCAATTGCTTCAGTCTATGGATGCTGCGGTTAGCGAGCGAGGTCAGGGGCTGATCATTGGTTTGCCGGACAGAAATGAAAGTGGCTATACCAATACCGCGCTTGGTTTGGGTGAGGTAGACGGGTCATATGCGAAACGTCACCTTGTGCCGTTTGGCGAATACGTGCCTCTTGAACGTTGGTTGCGTGGCGTTATCGCTTTTTTCGATCTGCCGATGTCTCGTAATCAGCCGGGCCCACAAGTGCAAGCGCCACTCAGCCTCAAAGGACAGCCGCTGTCACTCTCCATTTGCTACGAAATTGCCTACCCGCACTTGGTACGAAGCGCGGCTACCCAGCCCATGGCGCTAGTGACGATCAGTAATGACACTTGGTTTGGTGACTCGATTGGTCCCGTCCAACACCTGCAAATCGCTCAGATGCGCGCGCTAGAGAATGGCCGCGGGTTGCTTCGTGTGACCAATAACGGTATCACCGCCGCAATCGATCATGCGGGCAAAGTCACTGATCTCTTGCCGCGCAACCAGCAGGGGGTACTTCAGACTGAGCTAGTGCTTGTGAGTGGTGATACGCCTTATCACCGGTTGGGCTACGGGGTCTTAGGCGCGGTCCTTTTGTTCGGTTTCCTGCTCAATGTCGCGGCGTCCCGGTGGCGAAGGGAGTGAGGGTGCCAATTGGTTGCGGATTCATCCAAGGCGATAGTTTGGTAGGCCAGATCACTCGGCAATTGAGGTAGAATTGCCGGCTCGCAGAATAGGACTTTGGCTATGACTGGGCAGGCAGCGACTCCCGCGTATGATCCGCAGGCACTTGAGCGCGATGAGCAAGCCAGGTGGCTTGCAACGGGGCGCTATGAAGTAAAAGAAGTCCCAGACCAAGAGAAGTTTTACTGTCTTTCCATGTTCCCGTATCCAAGCGGGCAGCTGCACATGGGTCATGTGCGGACGTATACGCTTGGCGACGTAATTGCTCGTTTCCAGCGACTCAACGGGAAACAGGTTCTGCAGCCCATGGGATGGGATGCATTCGGACTACCTGCTGAAAACGCTGCCATTAAAAACCAAGTCCCGCCCGCGCATTGGACGCGTAACAATATTGCGCACATGAAAGGGCAGATGCAGCGCCTGGGGCTTGCCTTTGATTGGAGTCGGGAGTTCGCCACTTGCGATGTGGACTATTACCGATGGGAGCAATGGTTTTTCACCAGGATGTTCGAGCGCGGCTTGGTCTATAAAAAAGCGGCCTGGGTGAATTGGGATCCCGTTGATCAGACGGTACTGGCCAACGAGCAGGTGGTCGATGGCAAAGGCTGGCGATCGGGCGCACAAGTAGAGCGACGGGAACTTGCGCAATGGTTCGTGAAGATCACCGACTACGCTGAAGAGCTGTTAAATGAGCTAGATGGCTTGAGTGGTTGGCCTGAAAAAATCAAGACCATGCAGCGAAATTGGATTGGTCGTTCAGAAGGCGTTGAACTGACCTTTCCCATGGCGTCTTTTGGCGGCATCACGGTGTATACCACCCGGCCAGACACCTTAATGGGCGCGACCTACCTTGCCGTCGCTCCGCAACATCCAGTGGCGAAAGCGGCGGCTGACAGCAATCCCGAGATCGCTGAGTTCGTTGAGGCTTGCAACCAAGTCAAAATGGCCGAAGCGGACATGGCCAAGTTGGAGAAACTCGGCATGGACTCTGGTCTTGTGGCCGAGCACCCCCTGACGGGTGAGCCAATTCCCGTTTGGATCGCGAATTTCGTGCTAATGGAGTACGGCAGTGGTGCAGTAATGTCCGTTCCCGCCCATGACCAGAGGGATTGGGAATTTGCCAAGAAATATGGATTGCCCATTAAGCAGGTCATCGAGGCAACTAACGCTAACCAAGATCTCGAAAAAGGCGCGCTGACAGATAAACACACCCTGATTAATTCAGGGCCGTTTGACGGGCTCGATTTCGCAAGCGGGTTCGACGCCATCACTCAGGCACTCAATGAAAAGGGGCTGGGGGATCGGCAGGTCAACTACCGCTTGCGAGATTGGGGGGTCTCTCGTCAGCGCTACTGGGGCTGTCCCATTCCCATGATTCATTGCAGCGAGTGTGGTGCAGTGCCAGTACCGGAGGCCGATTTGCCGGTGGAATTACCCACTGAAGTCGTTTTTGAGGGAGTGGGCTCGCCACTAAAGAAAATGGAGGACTGGGCAAAGGTAACCTGCCCGAGCTGCGGCGGTGACGCAGAGCGGGAAACCGACACCTTCGATACCTTTATGGAGTCGAGCTGGTACTACGCGCGCTTCATGTCGAGCGATGCGAACGCCATGCTCGATGAGAGGGCCCGCTATTGGGGCCGTGTCGATCACTATGTCGGCGGCGAGGAACATGCCATCTTGCACTTACTGTATGCCCGATTTTTTCACAAGGTGATGCGTGACTTTGATCTTGTGGAAGGCGATGAGCCGTTTGAAAAATTGCTGGCCCTCGGCATGGTGCTGAAAGACGGCAGCAAGATGAGTAAATCCGCTGGCGATGCAGGCGACCCCCAGCACCTGTTAGATCGATTTGGTGCAGACGCGGTCAGGATGGCGATGATGTTTGCCGCGCCTCCCGAACAGAGCTTCGAATGGGCGGAAAATGGGGTTGAGTCGGCTCACAAATGGCTGCGCACTCGGCTCTGGCCCGCGGTGCATGAAGTTGCCTCGATGAGCGGTCGCAAAGCGATTGACGTGAATACGTTAAGCGACCCAGAGCGAGAGTTAAGACGGCAAACGCATGAGCTGCTTGCCAAAGCCTACGACGATTACGGGCGCCGCCTTGCGTTTAATACGGTCGTTGCGGCATCCATGAGTCTTATGAATGCTGTCAATAAGCACGACGCTGCATCGGATCAGGCGCCAGGCGTCCTTCATGAGGCGCTCTCTGCCATCGTCATGGCCATGGCACCGATAACGCCGCATATCTCTGAGTCGCTGTGGCGAACACTGCATGAGTCAGAACTTGCCGATGCCCATTGGCTGACCGCGGACGAATCGGCCATGGTGCGATCTACCGTACCTTTGGTGATTCAGATCAACGGTAAATTAAGAGCCAATATGGATGTCGCTGCAGATATCTCCGAGGAAGATGCGACCCAAGCCGCACGGGAGCATCCGAATTGTCAGAAGTATTTTGAGGGGCAAACCGTTCGTAAGGTTATTTTTGTCCCAGGAAAACTGATTAATTTTGTTGTGAATTAATGATTTTTTCCCGCTGCGTGCTCGCCATCTTGATCGGGACGCTCCTCGCGGGGTGCGGCTACCAGCTTCGTGTGGCGGGCGAAAGCGCTGAGCTATCCAGCGTTAGCGTCGAGGCAGTGAGTGAACCTAGGTTGCAAGCTGCACAGCGCCTCCTCGCAGATCGATTACCCGGCAGTGAATTACAAACACCGAACTACCGCTTAGCGTTGCTCGATGAGGTGTATCAAAAGTGGCCAATTGCGGCTTCACCATTAGATGCGGTGATTAACTATCGAGTGACATTAGCGTGGTCGCTTGAACTCTATGATGAAGGCGGTCAACTATTGGGCCCGCTAACCGTCAATACATCCGATCGGTTTGTTGAGCAGCGCAGCAATTTGCTCGCGGCAGGTGAAGCGGAGGAACGCCGGTTAAGTCAATTACGCGACGCGTTAGCGGATAAACTTTTGCGGCAGATTGGGTTCAAGATCGCTAATATGGAGCCAACTGCTTCAGCCCCAATGGAATAGCTCAGTGAAAGTGTATCCCGACAAGCTCGACGGACATCTGGCAGGGTCGATGGGACGCATGTACTGGGTTTCAGGGGACGAGCCCCTGCTTGTACAAGAAGCCTCGGATGCGATTAGAACAGCCGCCAGGCGTGCCGGTGCCGAAGAGCGGATGGTCTACCACGTTGAACGAAGCTTTGACTGGCAAGAGGTCCTCAGCGAGTCAGATGCCTTGTCGCTTTTTGCTAGCAGAAAATTGCTCGAGCTTCGCCTGGCGTCAGCAAAGCCCGGTGACAAAGGGTCCAAAGCACTTCAATCATTGGCGGAGAGCACCGACGACAACATCATCCTAATTACCTCTCCGCGTCTCGATGCTGCGAGCCAGAAAACCAAATGGTTTAAAACCGTCGAGGCGCAAGCGATCAGCGTTCAGGTGTGGCCGCTAGCGCCAAAAGACTTGCCCGGTTGGATTCATAAAAGGATGGCGGGTCGTGGACTCAAAGCAGACCGAGCCACGATTAATGCACTCGCCCGGAAAATTGAAGGGAACTTGCTCGCAGCGGTGCAAGAGATCGATCGCCTAGCGCTTCAGGCGCTTGACGGCGTAATCACCCAAGACATGATTGAGGCAGCGGTGACAGACCAGGCTCGATTTGATGTCTACCAGTGGCTTGATGCTGCATTAGCAGGACAAACTTCTCGAAGTCTACGAATGCTGCGTGCGCTGGAGGCCGAGGGAGTTGATGCCGTTGTCATCGCCTCAGCCTTGACGCGCGAAGTTCGCCAGCTGGCACAAATGAGTATTGAAGCGAATGCTTCAAGTGTTGATGAGGTGATTCGGCGGTTTCGTATTTGGCCCAAGCGTCAACCGCTCATAGCGAAAGCGCTGAAGCGCTCACCGTCCTCGCACTACGTGTCGTTACTGCCGTTGCTCTCCGAATTAGATCGGCAGGCCAAAGGCCAGGCGGAGGGTAACCCTTGGCAACGCTTAAGCGATCTCAATCTGAGGTTAGCGAGCGCCAACTGAGTACTTCTTCGGTTGATGTCCGCGCCTTGCGCGATAAATATTGATCTGCTTTAGGCTCAATTTCTTGCCGACACGCACCCTGTGGGACTCATGGTAATTTGGTAGCGGAATGGTATCCTTATCGGCCCTTCGGGGTGCGTGAAAAACGTAAGGAATACGGTTCAGGCAGCGATAAAAGCGGCTCGGTGGATCAGATTGAAGCAGGGAAAGGATGTGAGGGACATCGGTACGAGTGTGATGTCCTCGGCAGTGAATCCTGCACTCATCGTGGATTACAAGATGGTTAGCCTACGGCTCAACGCTCATGGGCTTGGCGGCACAAAGGTCCTGAAACGATCGACAAGAATGCTAAACCGACGAATGACTAGTGAGCGGCGCAAGCGTCGACCACCACCAATACAGGCCTGATGAACGCTCGTAGCAGAGACTAATCAAGCGAATAGATCTTCAGTAGTAAGGACGATGCATGGCAAAGCAAAAAGATGCGCTCGGTGGGGATGGAATTCCCGATACCACGGTTAGTGCAAAGGAAGTCTTCGGGCTTGATATCGATATGGAGATTCCGGCTTTTTCGAAGCCGTCTGAGCATGTACCTACTATTGACCCGACTTATCGATTCAATCCAGAGACAACACTCGCGATTCTGGCGGGTTTTGCGCACAACCGACGCTGTATGGTGCAGGGGTATCACGGAACGGGTAAGTCAACGCACATCGAGCAGGTAGCTGCTAGGCTGAATTGGCCGTGCATCCGGATCAATTTGGATTCGCATGTGAGTCGGATGGACCTGGTTGGCAAAGACGCGATCGTCTTGAAAGACGGCCAACAAATCACCGAATTCAAGGAAGGACTGTTGCCCTGGGCGCTGCAGCGCGCCTGTGCGATCGTCTTTGATGAATATGATGCGGGGCGCCCTGATGTGATGTTTGTCATTCAGCGGGTGCTGGAGGTCGAGGGGAAGCTGACCCTATTAGACCAAAGCAGAGTGATTAGTCCGCATCAAAGTTTCCGGATGTTCGCGACAACTAATACCATCGGTCTCGGCGATCCAACGGGTCTGTATCACGGGACCCAGCAGATCAACCAAGGTCAAATGGATCGCTGGAATATTGTCACCACTCTGAACTACCTACCCCACGAGAGCGAGGTCAATATCGTCTCGGCGAAGCACCCTGGAATGGACCCAGCGACGCTGTCTCATATGGTGTCGGTAGCGGCGCTCACGCGGCAAGGGTTTATCAACGGTGACATCAGCATCGTCATGTCGCCCAGAACCGTCATTATGTGGGCCGAAAATGCCGCGCTGTTCAATGATCTGGGGTTCGCGTTCAGGTTGACGTTTTTGAACAAGTGCGATGAAACCGAGCGACCAATCATAGCCGAGTACTATCAGCGGTGTATGGGGGCGGAATTGCCTGAATCGAGCGCTGGTATCGTTCTCAATGAGGGCGCTTAGCGCGCTGGAATAGAACGCGATGGACGATACGACCGAGGTATTTCGCCAGGCTGTCACCTCAACCATGCGGGCAATTTCAGGCAATGATGAATTGTCTGTCACATTTGGTCGAGGCAAGCCTTACATGCAAGGCAGCAAAGCGCGTCTGCCAGCGCCTGAAGCCGGGCTTGGCGAAGAGGGGCTCGCGGTGCTTCGCGGTACTGCGGATCGATTTGCCCTAAAAGAGCGCTACCACGATGCGGGCTTACATCTTGAGAAGCGCCCAGACAGTGGCGTTGCTCAAGAGATTTTCGATGCTGTGGAAGAGGCGCGACTTGCTGTCATTGGTTCCCACTTGATGCGCGGCGTGCAGGACAATCTGTCAGCAGAATTGGACTCGAGCCTTGAAACACTGACCGCCACTACCATGGCAGAACTGGATGATTTTTCGCTCGGCGCAGCAGTCGGGCTAATGATCAGAGAGCGACTCATTGGCGCAGAGCTACCACCAGCTGCCGACCGAATTTTATCGCCTTGGAGGAAATACCTCGGCGAGAAGGTTCAGGTCGACATAGAGGACTATATCGATCAGCGTTTTGATCAGTCGGTCTACAGCGACCTTGCGATTGAGTTGATGAGCCAACTTGATCTGCTCGATGACTACGGTGAAGAGGACCAGCAAGGCGCCTCGGACGATTTAGAAGAGCAAGATCAAGAAATCGAAACCGAAGCCAGTGACGAGGGCGCCGAGGAAGATTCGGGCAGCGAAGGCGATCTCTCTGATGCCATTGAAGGTGAGGTACCTGTCGACATGGATGCGGCAGATCTCATCGACGCCGATGGTACAGAAGATGAATCTGGCGCTCCCCCAGACCAACAAGTTGAGCAGAACTGGTCTCGTCCCAAAGTATTTGAATACAAAAGCTATACCAGTGAATTCGATGAGATCGTGTTCGCCGATGAGTTGTGTGAGGGCGAAGAGCTCGATCGCCTGCGCGGCGTGCTCGACCAGCATTTGCAAAATTCGCAAATCATTATCAGTAAGCTCGCCAACCGGCTGCAGAGAAAATTAATGGCTCAGCAAAATCGTAGCTGGGACTTTGACCTAGAAGAAGGGGTGCTAGATACGTCTCGCTTGCCCAGCATCATTATTGATCCATTTTCCCCACTGGCCTTCAAACAAGAGAAAGACACTAAGTTTAGAGACACCGTAGTCTCAATCTTGATCGATAGCTCCGGGTCTATGCGTGGCCGATCGATTTGTATCGCCGCCATGTGCGCGGACATTTTGGGCAGAACGTTGGAGCGTTGCTCGGTCAAAGTTGAAATCCTTGGCTTTACCACCAAAGCGTGGAGAGGCGGGCAATCCAGAGAGCTATGGTTGCAGCAAGGTAAGCCTGCGCAGCCCGGGCGACTGAATGACATCAGACACATCGTCTACAAGGCCGCAGACATGCCATGGCGCCGTGCTCGGCGCAACCTCGGCTTGATGATGCGAGAAGAATTGCTGAAAGAGAATATCGATGGCGAAGCATTGCTTTGGTCTCACGGGAGAATTCAAGGTCGCCCCGAAGACCGCAAAATCTTAATGGTGATCTCTGACGGTTTGCCCGTCGATAACAGTACGCTTCTGGTTAATCCGAGTAACTATCTCGAGCAGCATCTGAAGTACGCTATCGACCAGATCGAAAACTATTCTGACGTAGAACTCGTCGCGATCGGCATTGGTCATGACGTGACGCATCATTATCAGCATGCGGTCACCATCACCGACGCTGAGCAGTTGGGTGATGCGATGACCGAGCGACTCGTCGACTTGTTTGACGAAAAAACAGCTTCAGGACCTAGGCGGGCCAGCTGACCATGTCACGCCCAAAATTGGTCAAAGCGATCGATCGATATCTCCAGCGCTACCCCGAAGAGCAAGCAGTAGGGCAGGAGTTCAAACAATTTGTGCTGGCCCATGAAGATTGCTTTGCGAGGAGCCTGCAAGTAGGGCACGTTACCGGCTCGGCATGGATTATTGATAGCCCGCACAAGCATTGTCTGCTTACCCATCATAAAAAACTCGATCGGTGGCTGCAGTTGGGCGGGCACGCTGACGGTGATGGCAACACAGCCCGGGTAGCGACTCGAGAAGCGCTTGAGGAATCCGGACTGAAATCTCTTCAACTCGTGAGCCTTGAAATATTTGACCTTGATATTCACACGATTCCCGAGCGCGGTGATGAACCCGAGCACCAGCACTTCGATGTGCGCTACCTGTTTGAAACCAGTCGCGACGCGCCACTCGTTGTGAGTGATGAATCGAACGATCTAGCATGGATTGCACTCGATGATATTGATTCGTTAACTAGCGAGCGATCCATACTCCGCATGGTTGAAAAGACTGGGTAACCCTATAGGGGCTGAGTTGTTACTGTTGACTGGCTTGCTGGAATTGGGTTTTACAAAGAGCGCTTGCCAAAGAGGTCTTGTTTAGGGAGTCGCTAGACGTTGTGGCAGGCGATTAAGCGATTGTCGCCCACTGCGCGAAGAAGAGGGGTCTCCTTTCGGCACCCTGTATCTGCGATGGGGCATCGATCCGCAAATCGGCAGCCCGCGCCTATATTGACCGGGGAGGTGATTTCACCCGTCAACCGTGAAAATGGTTTGTCTCGCTCTGACTTTGGATCAGGTTCGGGATTAGCCTCAATCAAGAATTGGGTGTACGGGTGCTTAGGGTCAAAGAACACCTCGTCAGATGGACCTGATTCGACGATGACCCCCATGTACATAACGGCCATTCGATCAGACACATAACGAACCATCGACAAATCGTGGGCAATAAATAACAACGTCAGGCCCATGGAAGCTTTGAGCTCGTCAAGCAGATTAATGACTTGTGCCTGTACTGAAACATCAAGCGCAGAGATCGGCTCGTCGCATACGACGAATTCCGGTTCGATAATCATCGCTCTTGCGATGCCGATGCGTTGGCGTTGGCCGCCAGAAAATTCATGAGGGTACCGAGACATGTGATCGGCATTTAGGCCAACCCGTTCAAGCCAAGTGGCGACTTTGTCTCTTACCGTCCCCTGTGCTTCGCCGCGGATCGAAAGGCCCTCGCCAACGATATCCAATACCGTCATTCTCGGATTGAGAGACGCATACGGATCTTGAAAAATCATCTGCATCGACCGTGAGAAGGTGAGGTGGTCTGCCGCGGTGAATTTGGCGGGTAGGGGCACATCATTCAAAAAAGCCTCACCCGCTGTTCGCTCATGAAGGCCAATCAGCGTTTTGCCGAAGGTTGATTTCCCTGAACCGCTTTCCCCAACAAGGCCCAGAATCTCATTGCTTTGAATGGTCAATGACACCCCGTCGACCGCATGAAGGAAGCGATCGCGGCCCATTTTGAAGTACTTGGTTAGTCCCTCGGTGCGAATCATGTCGTCACCTCAGTTGCTCGAATGGGTTGATAGATCAAATCAGTCGTTGGAGCATCCTGGTGTTGTAGCCAGCATTTGGCTGTGTGTTGAGGTGAGGCCGGATCTGCGATCTCGGGGGGATCCTTTTCCACACAAACGTTCATCACATGCGGGCATCGGGGTGCGTAGCCGCAGCCTTTGGGCGGAGCAAACAAATCGGGTGGTGAGCCTGGTATGGGTGCAAGCTTACTTTCTCGGGATAACGACCGGCTGGGCATCGCTTGTTTTAGGCCGAGGGTGTAAGGGTGGCGGCTGCGGTAAAAAATATCCTCAGCCGAGCCTCGCTCGACAATTTGGCCGGCGTACATCACGCAGACCCGATCAGCCATTTTGGCAACGACGGCTAGATCGTGGGTGATCAAAATGATTGCCATGTCCAGCCGATCTTTAAGCTCGGACATAAGTGCGAGGATTTGGGCTTGAATGGTGACATCAAGGGCGGTGGTCGGCTCATCAGCGATGAGCAGCTTCGGGTTACAAGCCATGGCTTGAGCAATCATGGCGCGTTGTAGCATGCCGCCTGAGAACTCGAACGGATATTGGCTCGCGCGGCGCTCAGCTTCAGGGATGTTGGCTCTCTGCAACAAATCAATTGCAGATTCCAATGCTGCTGAAGGAGAAAGTCCTCGATGGACCCGAAGCGGTTCAGCGATTTGTTGGCCGATGGTCATGGTGGGGTTGAGCGAGGTCATGGGGTCCTGAAAGATCATGCCAATGTCTCGACCTCGATATCGAGTGCGCTTAGCATCGGACAATTGGAGAAGATCCTCACCCTCAAACCAGGCCTGGCCCGACCGAATGTTGCCAGGCGGTCTCGGAATCAGATCCATGAGCGCCTGGACGGTCACCGACTTGCCGCACCCGGATTCACCCACAATAGCGAGCGTTTCGCCACTCTCGACGTCGAAGGACACACCGCGCACTGCCTGGACCGTGCCGCCATAGGTTTGGAAATCGACGGCAAGGTTGTCTACTTGAAGCAACGTCATCACTAGCTCCTCGCCCGCATACGCGAGTCCAGCGCCTCAGATAAACCATCGCCTAAAAGATTGAAGGCGAGGACGGTGATGCTGATAAATAGCGCGGGGAAAAACAATTCGTGCGGGTGACTCAGCATAGTCTTCACGCCTTCGTTACACATGGAGCCCCAGGATGGGGTAGGCGGTGCAACCCCCATTCCGATAAAGGACAGGAATGCTTCAGTGAAAATCGCAGACGGCACAGCAAAGGTTAGTGTCACCAAGATCACGCCCACTGTATTAGGAAGAATGTGGCGGAAGATGATGTAGCTCGGGCTCGCGCCAAGCAGTCGCGCCGCCTCAATGTAGCCCTGCTCTCTAATCTGTAGCACTTGCCCCCTGACTAGCCTTGCTGTTGCGGGCCAGAGAAGAAGAATCAACGCGAGTAGCATGGGGAAGATACCGTTTTCACCCGGCCCGATACCAAAGGCGATTTTGAACAAAATCATGAACAGCAAAAACGGGAGAGCGACGACAAAGTCTGCAAAACGCATCAGCACCTGATCAAAGCGGCCTCCAAAATATCCCGCGAAACCACCATAGATGATGCCAATGAGTACATAGATCAGTGGCGCGACAAGACCGATGAATAAGGATACTCGGGCGCCCTCCATAAGCCGGGCAAGCATATCTCTGCCTAGGTAGTCTGTTCCAAACGGATGAAAAGATAGAGTAACTCGATCGCCAGGATTCGCGTCCTCAGCGCCGATCAAGCCTCTGCTGATGGCTTCACTAACGCGAATAGATTGAGTAGGTGTGACTTCAATGGTTTGCACGCTATCAAACTCGTCAAACCCATCGGTGGTAACAATCGAGTAGTAATAAGTCTCGCTATTAAGATTGAGTCTGTCCTCATAGCCTGTGATATTGCCTGCAGTCAGGGTTGACAGCGGTAACCCCAGGTTAAACATGCCCTCTGGCGCGGTGTTATTGCGATAGACGGCGTAGCCACCAGCATCTTGCACAGGAGACCAAACGAGCCTGACGTAGTGAGTCGTGGGTTCGCCGTCGACGCGCAGATTAGTGACTGATGGAAGGGTGTCGGGGTAACCGCTCGGTGCCTCTGGATGGCGCTCATCAATCGGTGCTGACCATGCGGATCGGTCCTCTACCAGAACGGCGCTTTTGGGCAGGCCGGGTGCTTGAGAGATCTGGTTGAGATCTTGTTGGCTAGGGTCGATCGTCCACAGCAGAGGGCCGATCAGCGTGAACGCGGCGAGCGCGATCACAATGTATAAAGAAATCAGGGCCCGAGTGTTTTGCTTTAGCCGTTGCCAGGCGTCTTCCCAGTAGGAGAGCGACGGGCGGGCGATCCGCTCGGCATCAGATGCAGGAGGCGCTGGCGCAAAGTCTTCGGCTGATAGCTTGAGCGAAGTCATTTGAGTCGCACTCTAGGGTCAATGAACCCGTAGAGGATGTCGACGACGATCACCATGAATACAAGAAAAGCGCCGTAAAACACCGTTGTTCCCATAATGACCGTGTAATCGAGTTGCTGCACGGCTTGAACAAAATAGCGGCCCAAACCAGGTATTGCGAAGATCATCTCGACAACGAATCCGCCCGTGGTAATGGCTGCGACCTGAGGGCCTAGCACCGTCACAACTGGAAGAATGGCGTTGCGCAATTGATGATGGGTAAAGATTCTTGTCTTGCTAAGGCCTTTGGCTTTTGCGGTACGAACATAATCCTCGTTGATAACATCAAGCATTGAAGACCGCATGAGTCGGGTCAGTAACGCCATGGTGCCAAGACCGAGCACCAGTGCGGGCATGAGCATATGAGCGAGGGTGCCCCAGCCCGCCACTGGCAAAACGGATACTCCGAACCACTGATTAACGTTGACCAGCGCAAGCTGGCCAAGGGCGGCGAAGACGAAGCTCGGCACAGAAATACATAAAATGACGAGCGACATAATCACGACGTCGGGTAACCGGTTTCGGTACAGCGCGGTAATCGCTCCCCAAACAATGCCCCCAGCCGCGGCAATTCCAATGGCGAGTACCCCGAGCAGGGCCGATACTGGGAAGTGATCTCTGATGATGTCATTTACTTTGCGGTTTTGCTGAGTAAACGAGATACCAAAATCGCCTCTAGCCATGTTGCCGAGGAAAATCACATATTGCTCAGGCAATGGGCGATCTAGTCCGTATTGTTTCGCTAAATTGGCGCGAATCTCGGGTGTGGCCGCTTTTTCGTTCATCAAGGGGTCACCGGGCACGGCGTGCATGGCGAAAAAGGTGGCGGTAGCGATAAACCAAACGGTGATAACGCCGCCGACCAGCCTCTCGAGAATATATCGGCCCATGGCAGGCTTAGGGGATGACCCGGGCGTGAGTGAAGTCTGGGTCTCCGCCCACAACGGTTCGCCGAACACCTCGGACTTTTGGGTGTAGCAGATAAATCACGCCTTGCTCATAGATGGGAATGACAACCACGTCCTCCTCGATGATCGATTGGGCTTTTGCCATGGCGTCCATCCGTGTGCGTGGATCGGTTGAATTCATGGCAACCCGAACCGCTGCGTCATACTCGGGATTGTTATATCGACCCCTGTTGTTGAGGTTCCAGCTCGCAAAGAGGTCGCCAAATGTCATGATGTCGTCAAAATCTGGCCCCCAGCCGGCACCCACAATGTCAAAGTCCCCTGCGGTCATCTTTGCCAATCGTTGTTTGAAGGTTTGTACATCGATGCGGATGTCGATCCCTAGCTTCGATTTGTAGAGGCCCTGGAAATACTCTGCCTGTTTGGTCGCTGTAGGGCTGTCTGAGACAAGAAGCGCGAGTGGTGGGATTTGATCGACCCCAAGTTCGGCCTTGGCAGCTTCAAGATACGCTTTGGCTTGCTCGATATTTGGGGTTCGTTCAGTTGCTGGATACTCATCTCGGAATTTGCCTTCAACGCCTTGGAGCCAAGTCGGAAAGAGGCTCTTCCCAGGCAAATTGCCGGGCTGTTGAAGCACTCGGTTCACTAGTTCCTCAGGATCGAAGGCCGCTGCAAGTGCCCGCCGAAGGTTTAAGTTGTTAGTTACTCGGTCTTCACGATGATTGAATTCAAGGAAAAAGACGCTTCCAGTGACGAAATTGCGAATCCGAAGCTTGTTCGCGAGGGCATCTTTATACGTCTCGCCATCAAGTTGCGTATAGGCGATTTCATTGTCGACGAATAGATTCAGCCTCGCACGGGTGTCGGCAGTGATGTAAGCGAAATCCAACTTATTGAGAGCGATCGAGTCTTGGTTCCAGTATTGCTCATTCTTGAGCATCGTCAGCGACGCACTGTGCACCCAATCGCTGATGCGAAAGGCGCCGTTGTATAGCAGCTTGTCTGCATCAGCGCCGTAGGCGCCTTTGGTCGATTCGTAGAATGCTTGTTGCACAGGGAAGTAACTCACGAACGCTGTGAGTTTGATGAAATAGGCAGTCGGCCGTTCGAGCTCCACCTCTAAAGTGTAATCATCCACTGCGCGAACCCCCAGATCACTGGCTGGGCGCTCGCCTCGATTGATGGCTTCGGCATGCTTGACCGGGTACAGGATAAAGGCGTATTCCGATGCCGTGCTCGGAGTCACAACGGTTCTCCAGGCAAAGACAAAGTCATGGGCGGTCACGGGGTCACCGTTACTCCACTTAGCGTCTTCTCTCAGCCAAAAGGTCGCCTTTTTATCATCAACCTCCCACCGGGTTGCGACGCCTGGCGCCAGGTTGCCGCGCCGGTCGTAACGCGTTAGCCCCTCCATAGAATGGCTGAGCACTCGGATCGAGACTTGGTCGGTGGCTTTCATCCCATTCAGCTGTGGAGGCTCTTGTGCGAGGGCAATCGTGATGGTCTGGCTCTCAGCGTCGACTGATGTGGCCTCAGCATGGATGGGGAGCAGGGAAGCAAGTACAGCGGCAAGAAGGACTAGATTGCGCATGGGGGTGATGTGTCTTGAATGAGGCGGAGATTCTAGCATGCAAGGTCGATGAATTAGATGATCTTCAAAGACATCGCTTTGCGCGAGAAAAGGTGCTTTCGAGCGACTGGCTCTAGTACTTCAGAGTGCCGGCAAAGACCTGCGGTGGGTATGTCAGCAGGTCGCGCGCCCTTTGGTCATGGAAGTGGCAGTCAGATGATCAGGTAGAGTATTTCAGCAGGTTTGCGACGACGCGCTCCAGATGGGTTAGTGAATTACACACTTCCGTCTGGTGGCAGCAAGGGGCGTATTTCTTCATTTCAGCGTCACCCACGGTCCAATTGGAGCGGGGTTCGGGATTCAGCCAAATCACGCGCTTCGACTTTTCGTACATTTCCCGAAGAATTTCGCTCTTCGGGTCGCCATAGTTGTTGCGCGCATCGCCCAAGATAATGATGGTCGTTTTATTGTTGACGTCATCCATGCAGCGGCGTTTGAAGTCCATGAGCATTTGCCCATAGTCGGTCGAACCATTGCCGTAGTCGCGCATCGTTTTTGCCATCGCATCCTCAAGGGAGCTTCGCTGAAAAATATCGGTGACCTCGCCGAGGTCTGAGGAGAATGCAAACGAGCGAACCTTCGGAATAATTTCAGCCAGACTGTACAAAAACATCAGCAAAAATCGCGAGTAGTTGCTAACGGAGCCACTACAGTCGCAAATACACATGACTTTAGGTCGATCAACTTTCGATGATTTCCAGCGAAGATCAAACAAGTTGCCGTCATACTGCATGTTGTTTCGCAGCGTCTTGCGGATATCGATCTGGCCTCTGCGATAGGTTTTCCGGCGTTTTGAGTGAATGGCGATCAATTTCTTCGCCATTTTGAAAACAATTTCCTGCACATCCTTGAAGTTGCGTTTCTCAAGGTTGCTTAGTTTGACCTTTTTCAGGAGCTCTTCGCGCAACTGCTTACCATGCTCATCTGCATGGAGCATAAACTGGCGCTCCACATAATCGCGTACCTGATCGCGAAGTAGGTCCCGTGCCCGTTTCAAGCGAGTAGCGAGGCCCAGTCTTGGGAGGCCGCCCGCTTTTTGTAACTCCGAGATCTCTTCCTGCAGGTCTTTGAGACCCATCGCTTCCATGATTTTGCGGGTGTAAAGGCCTTTCTGGGTGAAGACGACAATCTGATTGACCTCTGCGGTGCGTCCCGCTTCGGCCAGTGCCACCATCTGCTCGCTTCTAGATCCTTGTAACAGTAGCTGACCCAGTGCGGAGCTTGGCTCCATGGACTCATCGATGGGCGCATCCATCTCAGCTTCTGATTCGCTGCGTGAGCCGCCGCCACCGCCGCCACCTTGACCTTTTTGTGTTCGATCACCGCCACTTTGCTGTTCGCCCGAGGCTTCATCATCGAATGCATCTCCAGGATCATCGCTGGATGAGTCATCTGGGTTCGACATCGGCCCACCTTCGGCCAATGCAGCAAGATCCTCAGCGGTAAAGAATCGATCGAAACAGGCATCAAACGCCTCTTTCTCCTCGGGGTTCTTCGACAAAAGAATCGACAATGCATTCTTAAATAGCGTGCGGTCCTCGTAGCCCACAATCGGCAGAGCGGACATCGCATCTAATGTCTCTGCAGGCGAAACTTTGACTTCGGCGGTTCGCAATACTTTGACGAAGTCGACGAGGGTCTTTTCCATTAGTCGGTCTTGGTCGCTTTGTTGGTCAGCATCGCGAGTTCTGCCTCAACGGCCTCGATATCCTCTTGGAATTTAAGAATGACGTTGAGCGTCTGCCGAACGAGATCTTGATCGAGTGTCTCAGAATGAAGGAGTAGCAGTGTTTTGGCCCAGTCGATGGTTTCGCTGATCGCTGGTACCTTCTTTAGATCCAGATCGCGCAGCTCTTGGACAAATGTAACGAGCTGTTGTCTCAGTTGGTCCGGGACCTCGGGCACCCGAGCGTGAACAATAGCGGTCTCAAGATCGGCATCAGGGAACGGAATGTAAAGATGAAGACAGCGCCGCTTCAGCGCATCGCTGATTTCCCGCGTGTTGTTACTGGTCAGGAAAACCAGCGGTTTGTGCACTGGATTCGCCGCGATGGTTCCGATCTCGGGGATCGATAACTGGTAATCGGACAACATCTCGAGTAACAGGGATTCGAACTCGTAGTCACTCTTGTCGACCTCGTCGATGAGTAGCACGCAGCCGTCTTGATTCTTCAGTGCTTTGAGTAGCGGGCGAGGTTCTAAGAATTCTTCAGAGAAAAAGACATCGCCAAATTCGTGCAGTTTGGCAACGGACTCAGACAGTCCCTTCGCGCCTTCCAATATCTCGCCGAGGGTCTCTTTTAGAACCTGCGTATACAGCAACTGCTTGCCGTACTTCCATTCGTAGATCGCTTTGGATTCATCGAGCCCTTCATAGCACTGTAGGCGCACGCACTCCATGTCAAGCAAAGCCGCAACACTTTTGGCGAGCTCTGTTTTACCAACACCGGGTGGTCCCTCAATGAGTACTGGCTTATCTAGGTGGTGCGCTAGAAACACTGCAGTGGAAATATGAAGGTTCGAAATATAATTGAGCGACGCGAGCCCGTCTGAAATCGCCTCTACTGTAGCCAGTTTTTCTGCGCGTTGATTCGACAAACTAATCCCCTTAATACCGTCGTGAAAGTTACCGTCGTGAAAGTTACCGTCGTGAATTAAGTGCTTTGACACGGTGCTCGCGAAAAAGTGACCTGCATTATGGGAGTGTGCCCGAGCGATGTACAGCGAGGTGCTAACAATTTGCGTGACCAATCTCGCCCGATTAGGAAGGCGAATAATGAGCACTGAAGCAACGCGCCCGTAAGTTCGGCTCATCATCGAGGATTGTGATCAGCCAGGCCTATTGCACTCTGGCTGATCCATTAGCGAATTTCTGAAGTGGTTGTTATCGGTTACTGGTGCTCGAACCCCTCTTAGGTCACTCAAAGTGATTCGGGACGTTGATTGCCAAAGCCGGTCGTGAAAGAAGACAGAGTAAAAAGGTCGTTTTAAAAGGCTGTGAAAGGCGGTCGTGAAAAAAACTTTGAAATCAGCGCTGGTCGGGTAAGGCACATGTTTCGCGCAGAAAAGCGCAGAAAAATACTCGCTGATAGTGGTATGGTTCAATCGGGAGGATTTACAATGCAACAATCAATAGTCGTAGCACTTTTTTTGTTGCTCCAGGGCGCGGGGATAGGTCATGTCAGTGCTAATCCCTATCCGTCAACCTACGAAGCGTCGGCGCATTCGCCTTATGTTCTGGTGAGTCAAGCCATTGACGCGGGAGAGGGAGAAGGTTGGTTCTCTGGATGGGTACGGGTTGAGAATAATCGTATTACCGCAGTGAATACGATGGATGTTCCCCTACCAGAGGGCATCGAGATCAGGGATGTTGGTGAGCAATTTGTGACACCTGGGATCATCGATGTGCACAGTCATTTGGGCGACTATCCAGCGCCTTCCTATCGCGCCCACAGCGATGGCAATGAGGCGACATCGCCAGTCACAGCAGAAGTATGGGCCGAGCATAGCGTGTGGCCCCAAGATCCTCAGTTTCCTTTGGCGCTTGCAGGAGGGGTAACAACGCTTCAGATACTGCCAGGCTCTGCCAATTTGTTTGGGGGCCGCAGTGTAACGCTCAAGAATGTCTGGTCCCGAACGGTACAAGGGATGAAGTTTCCGGATGCTCCTTACGGGTTAAAGATGGCGTGCGGCGAGAATCCGAAACGGGTATACGGAAGCAAAGGACGTTCTCCTGCCACGCGCATGGGGAATTTTGCTGGTTACCGCAAAACTTGGATCCAAGCCCGTGAATATCAAAGGGCCTGGCAAGACTATGAGCAAAGTCTTGTTGAATACGAGGAGAAACTAGCCGCAGCTAGTGATGAGTCAGCAGATGCTGACGCTGGAAAAGAGCCCCCTCGCGCGCCCAAGCCTCCTAAACGCGATATTCAAATGGAAACCCTAGTTGGTGCGTTGGAAGGGGATATCTTGGTCCATAACCACTGCTACCGGGCTGACGAAATGGCCCAAATAATCGACCTCAGCAAAGAATTTGGCTATCAGGTCACGGCATTTCACCATGCCGTGGAGGCTTATAAGATTGGTGACTTACTTGCCGAAAATAACATTTGCTCAGCACTGTGGGCGGACTGGTGGCGGTTTAAATTAGAGTCTTTTGATGGGGTCGCAGCGAACGTTCCTATGGTGCACGCTGCCGGCGCATGCGCCATCGTTCATTCAGATTCTCCCAATGGGATCCAACGACTGAATCAAGAGGCCGCCAAAGCATTGGCGGCTGGCCGGAGGCTCGGGCTTGAGATCAGCGACTCTGAAGCGATTACTTGGTTGACAAAAAACGCGGCCTACGCGTTAGGTGTTTTGGATCAGACCGGCACGCTAGCCCCTGGGAAGATGGCCGACATCGTTGTTTGGACGGCCAATCCGCTCAGTGTTTATGCCCAGGCAGCGCAGGTGATGGTCGATGGTGTTGTCCACTATGACCGATCCAGTAGCGAGCGGCCGATCACCGACTTCGAGCTCGGCCACCGAGAGGAGGTATGGAAATGAAAATGATGGATGGGTTGAGAGGCATTGCGCTGCTGGCGACGACGTTATTCGCTATGTCTGCAATCGCCGTGGACGTGCTGGTTGAAAACGCTTTCTTGCCGGGTACAGGCCGGGCCAAGGGCGAGCCAGTCACGATACTAATCAGTGAGGGTCGTATTCAGTCCATTGGTGCGGAGGTCACCGCCAACGACGTTGAAAGGTTCGATGCTGGAGGGGCGATTGTCACGCCAGGGTACATCGATTCTGGGACGAGTGTAGGACTTGCCGAGGTCAGCGGACTTGGCACCTCGCGTGATGGACGCGTTGAGGAGGTTCGCAACGCGGCCGGATTTAATGTTTGGACGGCACTGAATGAGGGCTCGTCTCTCATTCCGTTCGCGCCTACCGACGGGGTGACGCGAGGGGTTATCACGCCCTCTGCAGATGAGGCTAACTTTGCGGGCGAGAGCGCGCTGGTCCGATTTGTTAAGGGCGATAAATTCCTGGCACAGGCGAGTCTTGCTCAACACCTTTACTTGCGAGAGTGGAATCGGCGTGGCGCCGGTGGTTCAAGGGGTAACGCGCTGCAATTGGTGCTCGAGGACTTGGATGAAGCCGCGCGCTTTTTGAGGGATCAGCGCCAATACAACAGCAATAAGGCGCGCCCATTTTCGTTATCGACGCGCGAATTAAGAGCCTTGGGACGCGTCATTAAAGGAGAGCGACTACTTGTGGTGCACGTCGATCGCGCTGCGGATATCCGAAAAGTGGTTACATCTTTTGAGCGATTTGAGGACGTCAAGCTGATCATTGCTGGCGGCGTTGAAGCTTGGCGCCTAGCACCTATGCTCGCGGAGCGATCGATTCCTGTACTGCTGAATGTGCTCGATAATGTCCCCGAGTCGTTCGACCGGCTAGGCGCGCGGCTTGATTCCGCGACAATTCTAGACAAAGCAGGCGTGCCCATTGCCTTTATGTCGACGACCCCTTATTCGGAATTTCGGTCGTTAACGCAGGCGGCGGGCGTGGCGGTGGCAAACGGTTTGCCTTGGGATCGCGCCTTACGCGCGTTGACCGAAGGACCTGCGGAGATCTGGGGTATCGAGGGTGGACGGCTTGCCGAGGGGGAAGTGGCTGACTTGGTGTTTTGGGACGGCGATCCCATTGAAATCATGTCTGCGCCCCAGGCGGTCATGATCGATGGCCGTTGGGTAGATTTGACGACACGCCAGCAACAGTTGAGCGAGCGCTACCGCGATTTGCTCAAATTGAAGTAGCGCATCCCACGAGATTGTTAATGAAAGGAGTTCCAATGAGGCCCGAATCATTCAAGCCCTGGATACAACGCTCAGTTTGTATTGTTTTTTGTCTCGCACTGACGGGTTTAACGCCTCAACTTCTTGCCGATCTTGAGGCGCTCGAAGCTGAAGTTCAGGCGGACTATGAGCAGCGACTCGGTGCGTTGTTCGAGCACTTCCACGCGAACCCAGAGTTGTCGTTTGTTGAGTTCAAAACGGCGGCTCGCATGGCAGACGAAATGCAAGCATTGGGGTACGAGGTGACTTCTGGTATCGGTGGAACGGGCGTAATCGGTGTTTTGGAAAACGGTCCTGGTCCCCTCGTTATGATGCGAGCCGACATGGATGGCCTGCCAGTACGGGAAGAGACGGGGCTTTCTTATGCTTCCCGCGTCATGCAGGAAACGGTCGAGGGTGACCTTATGCCCGTCATGCATGCGTGTGGTCATGACGTTCATATCACGGCGCTTATCGGTACTGCCCGATATATGGCAAACCATCGAGATGAATGGTCTGGAACATTGATGCTGCTTGCCCAGCCTGCCGAGGAGTGGAAGACGTCCGGGGCAAAAGCGATGAAGGACGATGGCGTGTGGGAGATTCACGGCACGCCAGACTATGCATTGGCATTCCATGTGTCGGCAGACATTGAAGCAGGCAAGCTTTACGCGTCAGAGGGTGCGGCTTATTCGGCGGTAGACTCCATCGACATAGAGGTACCAGGAATCGGCGCTCACGGTGCCAGTCCCCATCGCGGTATTGACCCAGTAGTGGTTGCCTCACAAATTGTCGTCTCGCTCCAAACCATTGTTGCGAGAGAATTGTCGCCTCGTGAACCAGGCGTTGTGACGGTTGGCGTCTTTAAAGCGGGTAATAAACGCAACGTCATTGGTGAATCCGCGACGCTTGAGCTAACGGTCCGATCTGACTCGAAGGCAACTCGCCAGAAATTGCTCGGCGCTATCGAGCGGATTGCGGTCAATATCGGGCGGGCAGCAGGACTTCCGGAAGATCGCCTTCCTGTGGTCAGTCTCGTAGGTGGCGTGCCCGTCACGGCAAACGATCCGGAGCTTGCTCGGCGCGTCAATGCAGCGTGGGATGCCTCGCTGGGTTCAGATTATGTAACCACCTATGACCGTGAGGGAATGGGTGGAGAGGATTTCCCGTTTTTGACGGAAGATCCATATATTCCTAGTGTGTATTTCTCTGTAGGTGGAACGCCGAGGACGGCCATTGAAGAGGCAAATAATGGAGGTCGGCCCGTGCCGTCGCACCATTCGCCGATCTTTCAGATCGACCCCAAGCCAGCCATTACCTCAGGCGTGATCGGCACGGTAACGGCGCTGAAAGCCATGCTCGATGCGCGGTGAGGGGGGTGTGAGCTAAGACCTGAATAGGCCCTTGGCTTTGTTCTCTAGGCGCTTTGACCGGTTTTCCTCACCCATTTGCAAATATTTGTGGGGATCATTGGGATCAATCCACATGAAGTGCTTTTTCCACGCCTCGCCTTCGTCGAGGGCATCCCAAACATAGGGCGTCTCGACCACCTGGCCAGCCGCCACGGCTTCTGCAGCAAGAACTAGCGCGGCGCGGAGTGTGGCCTCGTGCATAGAGCGATCAAACGGTTTCCCGAGGGGATTGCCTAGGGGCATGTCGTTGTAAAGGACCCGCGGTGTGCCGCACTGCTCCAATATATCCAGTGCCGCGCCAATCACGACCGTCACGATCCCGCGTTCTTCGAGTGCTCTAGCCGTCAAACTGACGGTCTGATGGCAGACGGGTCACAACGGAATCAGAATGGCAATATCCACTTCATCTTCAGTACACGCATCAGCAATAGCGGGCGCGTCCTGATCGATGGTCAGTCGTTGGCTATATTCTGTTGGAACGAAGTGGAACCTAGAGGCGATATTCCCAATGACACCCTCCTCTTCGAGTGAGCGAAGCACCTCGATAGGGAAATAACTACTTCGATCACGCGTATGCGTCGTGACTTTGTCCCAAGAGAGTTCTTCAGTAAAGAACTGAGCGGGTGCGCTCGCGAAATCATAGTGCTGAGCGGTTCGAATAGGCTTTGGAATATCTGATTCGACAACGGCGGTAGTAACAAAGGTGACGGTGCATTCGCTGAGTGGTTTGGTCAGCGGGGTAAATGGCGTTTCGTCGTTCGTTGACCAGGCATAGTCAGCTTTGAATCCCTGGGCGCGATAGTAGTCGCGTGTTCGATCAATATAGCGAATTTTCATGAGTGAAGCCGAATTAGTCCTTCTTGGGCACATGATGCGATGAGTTGACCCGATTGGTCAAAAAACGTGCCTCGACTAAACCCTCGTGCGCCGCCAGAAAATGGACTGTCCTGGTGATAAAGCAGCCACTCATCGGTTCTAACGGGCCGATGAAACCACATGGCGTGATCGAGGCTCGCGACCTGGAAGTTCTGATCGCGCCAATTGACCGCATGGGGGCGATAACTCGTGTCAATCAGCGTCATGTCCGATGCGTATGCAAGTAAGCATTGATTAAGGCGTGGGTCGTCTGGCATGGAATCGACGGTCCGAATCCAAACGTGTTGTTCGGGCGGCATAGGCTCCGGCGCGTGGTCCCGCATAGGGTCGACGTACCTCATCTCAATCGGCCGTGCTCGTTTCCCATAAATCTCGGCTGCATCGGGATAGTGCTCGATGTACTCTTCAATCAGCGCCTGCTCGGTAATGCACTGCTCAGGTGGGGGGGCTGCTGGTCGCCCGAACTGATGACTCAATCCTTCCTCGGCATCGTGAAAGGATGCAGCCATGCTGAAAATCGCTTTACCTCGTTGAATAGCAACGACACGTCTGGTCGAGAAACTCTTGCCGTCTCTGATTCGGTCGACGTCATATAAGATGGGGATGGTGGTATCGCCAGGGCGGAGAAAGTACCCGTGAAGTGAATGGGTTAGTCTTTCTGGTTCGCTCACGGTTCTTGAGGCAGCGACCAATGCTTGGCCAATGACTTGTCCGCCGTATACGCGCTGCCAGCCCTCATCTGGACTTCTTCCTCGAAAGATGTCTCGATCAATTTGCTCGAGGTCGAGTAAATCAAGCAGATCCCGAAGGGCCGCATCCATGGTGTGCTCTCCTACTGAGGGTCATCGAACTGGGCACCGCGATGGCGCCCAATTCGATATCGCGAGCGGGCAGTGTATCAGTACTTGTAGGCTTCGGCTTTAAACGGGCCTTCAACACTGACTTGTATGTAGTCAGCTTGTTTGTTGGTGAGTTGGGTGATCGTTCCACCAAACCCTTCCACCATATAACGTGCCACCTCCTCATCGAGTGATTTAGGTAACACTTCGACGGTGATAGGAGAGCGCTGGGCGGGATCCTGGTCAGCCCAAGCAAGCTCATAGAGATACATCTGAGCGAGCACCTGGTTGGCAAACGAACCATCCATGATGCGCGAGGGATGGCCGGTTGCATTACCCAAATTGACGAGGCGCCCCTCAGACAAAAGGATAAGGAAATCGTCTTGATCATCGCTTCGATAGATTTTGTGGACTTGAGGTTTAACCTCTTCCCAACGCCAATGATCGCGCATGAATTGAGTGTCAATTTCAGTATCGAAGTGGCCGATGTTGCAAACGATGGCATGCTTCGCAACGGTCCTCAGCAATTGTTCATCACAGACGTTAACGTTGCCCGTGCAGGTCACGATTAGATCCGTGCTGTTCATAAGTCGAGTGTCGATACAGTCAAGACTGCCATCGTTCACCCCATTGATGTAAGGCGAGACGACCTCAAACCCATCCATGCAGGCTTGCATGGCGCAAATAGGGTCTACCTCGGTCACTCGGACAACCATACCTTCTTGTCGCAGGCTCTGAGCAGATCCTTTGCCGACATCACCATAGCCAATGACGAGGGCGCGCTTGCCGGCCATTAACATGTCGGTTGCTCGCTTGATCGCGTCGTTCAAGCTATGGCGGCAGCCGTACTTGTTATCGTTTTTGGATTTGGTCACTGAATCGTTCACATTGATCGCAGGGACTTTGAGCTCGCCCTTTTTCATCATGTCGTATAGTCGGTGCACGCCAGTTGTTGTTTCTTCGGTGATACCGTGAATGCGATCGAGCATGGCGGGGAATCGATTGTGGACCATTTCAGTGAGGTCGCCGCCATCGTCAAGAATCATGTTGGCGTCCCATGGCTCGTCATCTTTCAAGATGGTCTGTTCGATGCACCAGAAAAATTCCTCTTCGGTTTGACCTTTCCATGCGAACACGGGAATACCTGCCGCTGCCATCGCTGCAGCAGCGTGATCCTGGGTTGAGAAAATGTTGCAGGAGGACCAGCGGACCTCAGCCCCTAATTCAGTCAAGGTTTCAATCAATACGGCGGTCTGAATCGTCATATGAATGCATCCCATGACTTTAGCTCCCTTGAGAGGCTGCTCGTCACGGTACTTGTCGCGCAGGCGCATGAGCGCAGGCATTTCGCACTCGGCGAGTTGAATTTCGGCGCGCCCGAAATCGGCGAGCGACATGTCAGCTACTTTGTAGTCAGTCATCATAATTCCTTAAAGTTCGATGTTTGGTTGAAAGAGATGAATTTGAATTTGGAATCCGTTTTTGAGCCCGAGGTAGGCGGTTTGGTCTGAGCGAAAGCCAGCGTTAAGAGCCCAAGTCATTAGGTCGCTTGGGTCAAACCCCAGCCATTGATCGCCGCAGATTTCTCGCGCCCAATCTTGGTCATGGGGGCAGAGATCAATTACCAAGAGATGTCCCTCCGGCGCCATCCAAGGGCGCGCTGCCTCAAAGAAGGAAGAGGGTGAGGCAATGTGATGTAAGACCATATTGATCACCAGCAAATCCACTTGCGCCTCTGGGTCAATCGATAAAAAGTCTGCGTAGCGACAGTCGACGTTTTTCAGTTCCCAGGCTCTGATTGCGGCTCGAGTCGCTCGGAGCATTGCTTCAGAGTTATCGACGCAAGTCACCTGTGCATACTGCTGGCTGAGTAATTGCACGAGGGGGCTGCTTCCGGCTCCAATTTCTAGCGCTGTCGCTTCTGGATGCTGATCCCCAGACTGGAGGAGACCTGAAAGACACTCGCGGTATTGGGCGAAATCGGTAATGAGTTCTTGGTTGTCTTTAAGTTGTTCATGGTTCGCTTCGAAGAATGCCGCTGAACGACGACTACGCTCTCCATGCACCGCTTCCTTTCGTGTTTGGCTCTCAAGGGAAAGCGGCATCTGATCAATGGTCTGGAATAGCGTGTGGGTGAGAGACTCTAGTGCCGCATGAGGCGCCTTTGTGGTTCGCCGATAAAAGATCGAGGTTCCTTCTTTCCTGCGCTCTACAAGATTGGCGTCACTCAAAATGCGTAAGTGATGGCTCATTCCAGATTGGGGCGTATCTGTGATCTTGCAGAGCTCTAAGACGCCAAACGAATCCTGGCGAAGAAGGCGCAGCACTTCGAGTCGAAGTGGATCGCCCACCGCTTTGGTCAGTCGAATGAGAGGGTCGCTGGTTGAAATAGAGGCGTTCACGGCCGCGTTCAGTGATGAGTGGCTCGCCATCTTAATGACCGATCAAGAGATTGCAACATATATCAAAAAATTTTGATATATGTTGTTCGCCGCCTGGTTTCTGGTTCCTCGGTCCGCTCTTCTGACAGCCCCAATTGTTTGTTGGTAGCCCAGTAGGCCCTGCTCCGGCCCGATGCTAAATGGAGCTCAATGTATCTGGTTAGGTTTTTGACTTTCGTGAATAACGCGAACCAGCATGGCGGGCGCTATCAGTTGCCTGCTATCTTCAGTCACGAGTGGTCGGAGCAACACATGAAGGTTCAGTTACAAGCAAAATATGACCCAGCCGAAGACCGGATATTGTTTCGCGTGTCGGATGGCCATCAGCCTAGGGGTATTTGGCTGACCAGGCGGTACACGATATTGATGCTGAAAATGCTGGGACAGTTCATCGAGCAGGATGCCGATTTGGCGACGCAGTCCGGGTCACGCGAACGAGCAGAAGTAAGAGACTTTAAAGCCCAACATGCCCTCAAAACAGCGGACTTTAGCCAGCCTTTTGATGAAGGGTCCGAGGCCACTAACTTAGCTGTTGAGGTATTCCCAGTTGGCTTTGAATTGACCTATTCGATTAAGGATTCCCGATTGTCTGTATCGATGAAACCTAAAAGCGATACTGCGATTCAGCTAGGGATGGATCGGGCTATGGCGTTCAATTTGATTGCGATGATCGGAAAGGCGGCGGCAGCAGGTAAGTGGGATTTGCCGCATGGCATGCTTGGACCTAAGAGCAGCGCCAATGACGGCGCTCGACCCCGCATTATCAACTGAGCGGGAAGGTTACTGGTTGACCGTCATGTCGAGCATTGTCTAGATGCTTTGAGTGCTTGGCTCACCCGCGAGCGGCAAGTTGACCGATACCTTGACGCCATCGGGCTCGGTTACATTCTCGATGCTGACGGAGCCACCATGATGCTCTGCAATGACGCGAACCACATGCAGTCCCATGCCAAAGTGAAGACGATTGTCTGGATTGCCGGGTCGAATCGAGATCATGGAATCAAAGACGGCCTCAAGCATGTCAGTAGGAATAGTGGCGCCGGAATTAGTCAACGAGAATTCCACTGCATTTGCGGATTGATGCAGTGATAGCACGATTGGTGAGTCAGGGGATGCAAAGTCGAGTGCGTTATCGACGAGCTTGTCTAGCAATTGCTCGATTCGGAAATCGCTGACCATGACATAAATTGGGCTAGTCGTGCCCTGGAAAATAAAGTTTGTCTCGGGGCGCACGACATTCAGATTGTTGAGATAACTTTGAATGAGTGCCGTCAGATCAATGCGCTCAAGATCCTCGCCAATGAGTGCATCTTCGAGGTTCGCAGCGTCGGCCAAGTTTTGCACGATGAGGCCAATACGATTTAACCCTCGCTGCGCGCTCTCAAGGTAGCGCTCGCGCTCAGTCCCATCGTCTGTTGCTGCGAGATTGTGTAGTGACGTGGACAAGGTATTTAAAGGGTTATTGATTTCATGACGTAGTGTGCGCGGCATATTTTCAAGAAATTGATTGTGCTGGTGCATGCGCGACAGCATTCCTGAGATGCGTCGGGCGAGATCGCCAATTTCATCGCCCGCGTCCATTTCACCGGATAGGCGGTTGGAGGTTAGTCGGCCTCTGGAATCAAGCACGTTCGCTGTCTCGTTACCCAGCTTTCTAATTCTTCGGGTCAGCCGCGCAGAAAACGTCAAAATCACCAGAGCAAATAGGAAAAAGAAAACCAGCGAAAAGTTCACGATGGTTTGTAAAGCCTCGCGGCGAATCTCAGAAATTCGGTCCGTCGTTTGTTTTAAAACAACCGTCCCAATGACCGAGCTTTGATTAACAATGGGATGAGCAGCAACGATAACGTTGCCATCGATCGGCGTCCGCACATAGTCGACTGACGGAGCGCCTGCCAATGCAGTCTTAATGAGCGTTTCTTCTTGGCCTGCAGCGGGGCTGCTAAGTGCTTGGTCCAGTAGCAGGTAAAATGGGTTTAATAATATTCCGAGCCAATCGGCCCATGCGCCAGAATCGGGCGCTGCGGAATCAGCCCCAAGGTCGGCGTAGCTTCCGATTTCGGCACGGATGCGGCCATCAACGTCAATCACTTGAATATTGGCGCCTGAATACCCTAGACCTTCGATGATTCGCAGAATCTCTGGCGATTTGAGCAGCACTAGGCCAAAGGCTTCGATGCCGGCTGAGGGCAGTGTTCCGGTAATGGATTCGATCGCCCGGTTCTCTTCACTATCCACATCGACTACGGCCAAGCCAAAGTTTCGTGCCTCCCCTAAAAATGAAAGAGGAACACGGAATTCCACAGCGTAGCCTGCGCTCGTTTCAACCAACACGCCGGGAATCTGGTTCTCTGCGGCACCGTCAATGTCGTACCGCCAGCGATCATCGACCTCGTAAGCGGTCGTGACTCCCGGCTCTGTTGCCGTGATGACTATCTTTCGCGTCTCCCCTAGCGAGTCTTTAAACGTGAGTCGAATGTGGTCTGACAGATCGAGGCGGAGGATGTTGCGATTGCGAAATACAATTTGGTCGTCAACGACCTGCACAAGGGCATATACCTGGCCGTTGTGCTCGCCGAGTACCAAATAGAACTGGTTCAGTGCGCGGGATGACGAAGCAATGGGCGATGAGCCAAAACTCACGTTGTAGTCGAGGATATCCTCCCAGTCAGAATCGTTGCCATCGATGCGGATGGGTTGCTCGAGGGGGTAGGCGTAAAGTTGCTCGTAGCCATCAGGATTGATGGGGAGCTCGTCGAAAAGATCGTTTCTCCCATTCAGCAGGGTTGCCACACCTCGCGCTGTTAGAAGCTGGGCATTGCGTTGGCTTTCAAGCAGCACATCTTCCATCTCTGCTAAATACAGATAGCTAAACCAGGGAATGACCACCAGCAGAAAGCTGGTCAGAATGAAGAGCTTTGTCCCTAGCCTGGGCCCGCGAGTGGTGGCCATTCGCTACTGGGTCGACCAGCGATATCCGTAGCCGTACTCGCTCTTGATGCAGCTGAAGTTCGGATCCACTGCCTCAAACTTCTTCCGGATGTTCCGCATGTGAGTATTGATCGTATTGTTGGTGACCAACGACTGCATGGTTGCATTCATCAGCGTGTCGTATGACACCGCATGCCCTGGAACGCGGACCAGTTTGGCTAGCATTCTAAATTCGGTGCCTGAGAGATTGATCGCCTGGCCTTTCCAAGAGACGAGCAGGGCCTCTTGGTCAATGGACATGTCACCCACCAACTTTGCCTCGCCGCTCCCAGTCGTGCTCGCCGAGCGAGCTTCTTGAATCCTGAGTAATGAGCTAATTTTTTCAGACAGGTAGTCCAAAGAGATGGGTTTGGGAAGATAGTCCCAGGCACCAAGTCTTAGTCCGCTAATCTTGTCGATCTCTGCGATGCGCTCCGTCAAGAAAATAACTGGCAGGTTAGGGGCGCGACTTAAGAGGTCTCTGCATAGTTCGAAGCCGGCATCGACCTCATCGCCCAAAATAATGTCGAGGATAACGAGGTCGGGTAGGGCTTCGTCGAAGCCCGCTAATGCTTCGGGCCGACTCGAGAAGCCGCGCACGGAATACCCTTTTTTGCCGATGGCATCGATGTAGTTATTTCTTTGATCGGGATCGTCCTCAACGATAACGATGTTCTTTGCCATAAGGGTCTGCTCGCCTGCGATGCGATTAGTTTAGCGCGAAATGTCAAATAAGCGGTGAAGAATGCTGCATGGAACTTGAAGATCTACCTCACGTGATTGACGCCTGCTTGCGTTGATCACCGGATATCCGGCTTCTTCTCCTCTTTCTCCTCCCTTCTGCAGTTGGATTGGTCGCTTAGTCTGTCAGTGAAACAGGGCTTTCTTGGCTCAATTCGAACCGACCCTCAGACAGCTAGCAGGCTAGGGGCCCAGCATAGTGATAAAGCGTGCTCCCCGCGTCTGGAGTCCGTATCGCTTCACCAGATCTCTGGCGACACCCCAATGAGTTTGGCGCACATGCGAACTAAAAAAGTTTTTGGGCGCACCGGTGCTCGCTCGAGGCTGTTTGAACAATTAAGCGCCTACCTTATTCACCAAGGACGAAGTCCTGCTCTCGAAGACCCGCTCTCAACGAGAGCGTGAAAGAGGGAATGGGTTTCCTGTTTTTAGTGGGCGGAGACTCGCTAACGTGAGTTATCCATGAAGGCCGCGAGCAAGAACGCTTGGAACTATTCGGCGTTAGCCGCAGCCCTTGCCAGCACCTCATGAAGACTCGGAATAGACGTTGCAGCCCCGGCGCGCTCAACGCTAATGGCCGCGGCAAGACAGGCTCGATGAAGTGCGTCTACTGGTGCGTCCATTGCCAATAATCCAGCGAGGAAAAAGCCCGTAAAGGTATCTCCCGCGCCGGTTGTGTCGAGCACGGTAGCCCTTGCAGCCGGTGCAAAGGAGCGAGCCGATCGAGATTGGTACCAGGCGCCCTGATCGCCAAGGGTGAGGGCCACTTGAGCATTGGGGTAGGTTGACGCGACGGCATCAAGGATTCGTTCGGCATCGCTTTCGCCGGTTAGGGCCGCGCCCTCGGTTTCGTTGACGATAAATAAGTCGATCTCTGATAGCGGTAGAGAGAGTGCTCTCTCGTTCATTGGTGCCATATTAAAGGCGACTTGCATACCGTGCGATTTAGCGAGCTCGATCGCTTGCTGATTGCATGATGTTTCGTTTTGAATCAGCAGCCAGTCTTCGCTGCCACCTTGCTCGAGTCCTTGCTCTAGCAGGGTTTGATGCTCTCCGAGATTGGTGCCGCCAAAGATAACAATTGCGTTCTCGCCAGCGTCATTGATTTGAATGATCGCGTGACCGCTAGCGCTGGGCTCCATCGCTAAATGACTCGTCTCGACGGATTGTGACGCGAGCAATGTTTTTAGATGCTGGCCATCTTCACCGATTGCCCCAATGTGCGAGACGCGAGCACCAGCCTTCGCAGCTGCAATGGATTGATTGAGGCCCTTGCCGCCCGGAAAAATCTCGTAGGTTGAAGCGCTAAGCGTTTCACCGGGGGCAACAAAATGGGGGACCTGATACACGTGGTCAATGCAGCAAGATCCGTAGTTAAATAGCTGGGGCATTGAGGGTAACGTCCTTGGTTTTGGAAATGGTAATCCATTTTGACCAAGACGGGTTGGTTCAAGCGCTCGGTCGATCTGCTTAAGGTTGGTGCCATGAGGAGGCTCGTTTTGGTTTCGCTATTTAATTTGATTTTGTAATTGGTGATAGAAGCCTCGCGTAAGGCAGGGTAGAGCGCGTAGTGGTTGTGGAATCGTGACTAACCGGACTTGCGTCGCGCTCTTTCTGTGCCTTTCTGGTGGAGGGTCTGGCTTTACCGCGTAAATCGCTGGCTGATGCTTCGTGCGGTTGTTAGCAATAGTTGTTAGCAAGGGCTGCTAGGTGAAGCTACCTTGTGAGGTCGGAGCTGTGAGCAATTGAGGTGGTTGGATGTCGATGAGTCAATAGCGTGTTTTCCTAGTTGGAAGCGTTAAAGCGTTAAAGCGTTAAAGCGTTAAAGCGTTAAAGCGTTAAAGCGTTAAAAGTTAAAGCGTTAAAAAGTCAAAAAGGTAAAGGGCCGCATCAGAGGTGATGCAACCTAAACGAGACAGCAGCATGAGTGTGTTTATTCGTTTGTCTGCTGGTACGCGGGGTGGAAAAGAGATGAGAAAAGCTGAAGGCAAAGGTTCATTTTTCGAATGCATCCAGCGATTAGCCGGCAGCTTTCAGGCGGTGCACCATCAGCTCCTGTTGCTTATTTGTTTCGCGTGGGCGAGTGGATCATCAGCTGATGAGAGCCCTCAATTGATGGTCCTCGGAGTTGCCCAAGATGCGGGTTATCCACAAATTGACTGCTTCGAACCCAGATGCATTGCGCTGTGGGAATCAGCGCCGATGCAATCCGGCGCATCGTCGCTGGCGCTGGTAACGGCGGATAGTCGTGTTCTGCTTTTTGATGCCGCCCCCGAGTTGCCTCAGCAGCTTTATACCCTATGGCAAGCCACGGGCACTCGCGTTGCAGATATCAGCGGAATTTTCCTGACCCACGCGCATATGGGCCACTACCTTGGGCTTGCCTATTTGGGCAAAGAGGCCATCAGCGCTGATCGTGTGCCAGTTTATGTGATGCCTAGGTTTAAACAGTTCCTTGAGACCAATGGTCCTTGGAGTCAACTTGTTTCAGAGCAAAACATCCTGCTGAAGACGCTGACGCACAATCAGCCGGTGGATGTTGCCGACGTGCAAGTGAAGCCCCTTCAAGTGCCACATCGAGATGAATACAGTGAGACGGTGGGCTTTTTGATCGATGCGGGCCAGCGAATACTGTACTTGCCCGATATTGATAAGTGGCGTAAATGGAATGTGGATTTAGCAACGATGGTGCAAAGTGTTGATCTTGCCTTTATCGATGCTTCGTTTTTCGGGCCCGGCGAGCTTCCCGGGCGCGATATGTCGCTCATTCCTCATCCCACAGTAGTAGAAAGTATGGATTTGCTTGAAAGCTTATCCCGGGAAGACAAGGGTAAGGTTCATTTCATCCATATGAATCACACCAATCCAATGCTGCGCCCAAATTCGCCAGAGCGACAGTCAGTGCTCGATCGCGGCTTTCGAATCGCGCAGCCGGGCCAACGCATCGTGTTGAGTCGAGCTAGTGATTCATGAGCGGTTTGCTTCGATATTGATTACCGACCCGAGTTTCAGAAGCGCACCCCCCCCTATGAGCGTTGTTAAACCGTAAACGAGCAATGTCCAGGTCATCGGAATTGATGGAAGGATAGGCGCCATGACGCCTAGGACATGGAAGCTCAGAAAGACGATGGCGATGTTGAAGAAGGCCAGTTCTTTAGCCACAGGCGAAGATAGCTGCGGGTCGAGTATTCTGAGCAATAAAATGCCGGTACCCGTCGATCCACAGCAACATCCGAAACTAGTTAGTCCTCTTTCCATGCCAAAGCGCTTCAGGCGATAGCCTGCGCCAAGGCATAGCGCAGCCGTAACGATTGTGACCCCAACCGTCACCCACAAGATGGGTGCCCAGAACTGCATCAGTAGGCCGAAGTTAACGCTCACTAACGTGGCGGTAACCATTACATCTACTGCACTGCCGGTGATCCGTTTCTGGGTTTCGTCATCAACCAAAGTACCCATTCCAAAATGGTCGAGGCACCGCCTTATCACCACGCAGATCATCAGACCATGGAAGAAGAACAGGTTATAGCTGAATATGTTTTCGATTGGCGTCCCTATCACCACCAATTGAGCGAGGCTCAGATAGCCGTGGGTGAGCAAGTACGCAACACCGAGCAAACCAAGATGAAACGCTAAGGAATCAATGGTCGCGGGATGGGTGATTTGCTGACCGCTGCTCGGTTGCTGGCTGGAGAAGAACCCGGTTTCGAAGTCATCGTCCAGCGCCGCTTGGCTGGCATGTAACTCGCGTTCCATTGCCCATCTTGCGACTGGGACGCCAACCAGGAACGCTGCAACGAACCCCAGTGAGGCGTAAATCAAACCAAAGTCGGTCGCGAGCGAGATGTCGTACGAATTCTCCCAGAGGTTCCCTAGAGCAATGGCTTGCCCAGGGCCCTGCGTAAAGCCATGGGTGACGATCATGCCGAGATAGTCCGACAAAGACTCATCCGAAGTGGTTTGGTTGTAGATCCTGATGAGGGTAAGTCCAACGATGGCTTGAAGGGTTAGGCTGATGACCCAAATCACCGACATCCAGAGGCCGCCCATCGCCAGTGTTTTCGATCCATCTCCGTTATTGCGACTCGTGAGCACGAGTGACATGAAGCTCAGCGTAAAGGCGTGAAAAGCAATCGGCGTGAAATCTGCCGATTGGTAGCCGAGGCCAAGGCCGCTTGAAACTAGAAAAAAACCAATCACTCCACCAACCAAGCTGGCCGGCACGAGGTTTCTCTGCAAGATCTTAAAACGTTGCCGTAGAAGAGCCCCTACAAACATCAGCGCTAAGACAAAAGCAAAGGCTAGAACAGGATGAAAGGTCGAAGCCATGATGAAGTCCTCTCGGCCTAGCCTTCTTTACGCCAGCTAGCCCTCGTTGCAGGTGGGAACCAAGTCGGTCGAATGGCGAGGTTATCATTCAGTGATGAAAATAGTGGTGAAAATGCGAAAGGTGTCTCAGGCTGGTTTGGACTAATGTGAGATTTTATGGGAAAAATTCCCACTTTTTTCTTAAAAATCAATATAACAAGGGATAGATTAAATAAAAAATATTTATATATCTATATAAATGGAAAAATATATGAAAACGCTTTTATTCGGAGAAATTCTGAAAATTCAGAGCTGAATATTAGGAGTTATGGCGCT
>Ga0255761_10000157_pt1 | contig 61427 bp, 62 predicted proteins | sample 071ome_29_FD_179961 | JGI IMG/M metagenome (GOLD analysis project Ga0255761, IMG submission 179961) | Coastal salt marsh microbial communities from the Groves Creek Marsh, Skidaway Island, Georgia - 071407BT metaG (version 2) | ecosystem: Environmental > Aquatic > Marine > Intertidal zone >... | reverse complement strand
TAAAAAAATATACTGAAAACTTTGAAGTTGGTGATCCTAAAAAAGAAGGGGAGCATATTGGTCCAGTTATTTCTGAGGCTCAATACTCAAAAATACAAACTTTAATACAAAAGGGTATAGACGAAGGTGCAAAATTAGTTGCTGGAGGAACTGGTAAGCCAGAAGGTTTGGATAAAGGTTATTTTGTTAAACCAACAGTATTTGCAGATGTGAATAACGATATGGAAGTTGCAAGAACAGAAATTTTTGGACCTGTGCTATCTGTTATTCCATTTGAAACAGAAGAAGAGGCAATAAAAATTGCAAATGATACTGCCTATGGTTTAACAAACTATATTCAAACTCAAGATTCTGAAAAAGTTCAAAGGGTGGCTAGAAAATTAAGATCTGGAATGGTGGATGTTAATGGAGCTGGTATTGCAGTTGATGCACCCTTTGGAGGTTTTAAACATTCTGGTATTGGTAGAGAAGCAGGTGAACACGGCCTAGAAGAATTTTTAGAAGTAAAAGCTGTAGGTGGTTGGAGTTAATTTACCGATTTATCTTTGACACCTTCTAAAAATTTAAGGCATTTTTTCATTTCATTTAATTCTATGAACTCGTCAATTTTGTGAGCTTGCTCAATAGAGCCAGGTCCACAAACAACTGTGCTAATTCCTAATTCTTGAAATAAACCAGCCTCTGTTCCAAAAGAAACTACTTCTCTAGAATTATCACCTGTTATATTTGATACAAATTCGCATGCTTCAGACTCATCTAGTCTGTTAAAACCAACCACTTCACCAATTGTTTCTTTTTTAATATAAGAATCAGGAAATACTTTTTTCATTTCTGGTAGGAGCACTTCATTTGCATATTTATCAATTTCATTTGTAACAAATTCTCCATCCTCTTTAACAACTGGCCTTGTTTCCCATTCAACACTACATTTGTCTGCAATGACATTATGAGCAATACCACCTTTAATACCTCCAATTGATAAAGTTGAATGTGGAGGATCAAAAATACTATTGTCTTTAACTCTTTTTTTTAGTTCTTCTCTTATTTCTAAAAGTTTTCCAACATATCTAGTTGCATATTCAGCAGCATTTACTCCTAGATGTGGTTTTGAGCTATGTCCTGCTAGTCCTCCAAAGTGAACTGTGTATTCGTTCATACCTTTATGGGCATCTATAATTTTCATAGTAGTTGGTTCACCAATTATACAAATTCCATTTTTAATATCTCTTTTTTTCAATTCTTCTATTAATAATGGTGCTCCAATACATGCAGTCTCTTCATCAAATGTGTAACAGAAATGTAAGTCTCTATCTAAATTACTTTCTTTAAAGATTGGTGCATAAGCAAGTGTGCATGCAATAAAACCTTTCATATCACAGGATCCTCTTCCATAAAGTTTATCGTTTTTAATTGTTGCAACAAATGGGTCACTGCTCCAACCTTTAGACACTGGGACCACATCTGTGTGTCCAGATAATATGATTGGTTTTTTTGTGCTTTGATTTTTTGCTTTTAAAGTCCCAAAAAGATTTACTCTTTTTTTATCATCATCATAAACTTTAAAAGTATCTATTCCAATATCATTTAAAATGTTTTCACAATAATCAATTAAACTACTATTATCTTGGCCTGAGACAGTTTTAAATGCAATTAAGTCAGTTAAAATCTTTATTGATTTTTCATATAAATTATTATCTATACTCATAAACTTAATACACTATATTATTATAATGATTAAAGAGCAAATTACCTTTGATGACTTTGATAAAGTAGATATTAGAGTTGGTACCGTAATTTCAGTAAAAAAAAATGAAAAGGCAAGAAAACCATCTTTAGTGGTCGAAGTTGATTTTGGAAGTAAAATTGGCATTAAACAATCATCAGCTCAAATCACTCATTACTATAATGAGGAGAATTTAAAAGGAAAGCAAGTCATTGCAGTTTGTAATTTTCCTGAGAAAAATATTGCTGGTGTAGTTTCACAAGTATTAGTTTTAGGAGCAATTGATGCTGAAGGGAAAGTTACCCTTTTACATCCATCACAAAAAGCTGAGAATGGTTTACCAATCGCTTAGCAATGCATCCTGAAATTCTTTCGATAACTTTATTTGGAATTGTTGCTGCGTTTACACCTGGTCCTAATAACTTTGTTGCTTTTTATTCTGGTTTTAATTTTGGTATTGTTAGAACACTTCCACATATAATCGGCGTTACCTTTGGTTTTCCATTTTTATTATTATGCCTAGCTTTAGGTTTGATAAATATATTTAAGCTTTATCCTTTAATTCAAGAGATATTAAAATATCTAGGAACTCTATTTTTAATTTATTTGGCTTATAAAATTTCTTTTTCAGGCCCTTCAAACCAAGAAAATAAAAATAAAAATCCGATTAAATTTCATGAAACTTTTATTTTTCAGTTTTTAAATCCCAAAGGGGTTATTGCATCTATTATTCTTGTATCAACCTATATTGATCCAGGCGAAACATTTGTAAGTTATACGACTCAAATTCTTGTTATGGCTTTACTAGTTTCAGTAACGAGCATTACTCTTTGGACATTTTTAGGTAAATTCTTTAGGAAATTTGCGACAAATCAGAAATTTATTAATTATTTTAATTATGCTATGTCACTGCTTCTTTTAACAAGCATAATAACTTTTTATTTATAATTTATGACACCAGGAAACAAAAATTCTTATAATTCTCTCAAAAAAATTAGCATTAATAACAAAGAGTATAATTATTATTCTTTAAGCGAAGCAGAAAAAAATGGATTAGAAGGGATTAGTAAACTTCCAAAATCTCTTAAAGTTTTATTAGAAAACTTACTAAGATATGAAGATGATTTGAGTGTTACAAAATCTCAAATCGAAGCAATAAAAAATTGGTTAGAAACAAAAAAATCTAAAACTGAAATTGCATATCGACCTGCAAGAGTTTTGCTTCAAGATTACACAGGTATACCAGCAGTCGCAGATCTAGCTGCAATGAGAGAAGCTGTAAAAGATAAAAATAAAGATCCAAATACTATCAATCCATTATCAGCTGTTGATCTTGTAATTGATCACTCTGTTCAAGTGGATCAATCTGCTAAATCAGATTCATTTGAAAAAAATGTTGATATAGAGTTCGAAAGAAATGGTGAAAGATATTCTTTTTTAAAATGGGGACAACAAGCATTTAATAATTTTAGAATAGTTCCACCAGGAACTGGAATTTGTCATCAGGTAAATTTAGAATATTTATCTAAAGTAGTTTGGTCTGAAGAATTTAAAGGTGAAAATTATATATTCCCAGATACTTTAGTTGGTACAGATAGTCATACTACAATGGTTAATGGACTTTCAGTTTTGGGCTGGGGAGTAGGCGGTATTGAAGCAGAGGCAGGCATGTTAGGACAACCTATTTCAATGTTGATACCAGAAGTAATAGGTTTTGAAGTCACAAATAAAATGCCAGAAGGCACAACAGCAACTGACCTAGTTTTAACCGTTGTTAAGATGTTAAGAGACAAAGGAGTGGTTGGAAAATTTGTTGAATTTTATGGCGAGGGTTTAAAAAATTTAACTCTTGCTGATAGAGCAACTATTGCAAATATGGCTCCAGAATATGGTGCAACATGTGGCTTTTTTCCGATTGATGACGAAACATTAAAATATTTAAAATTTTCAGGAAGAGATCAACATACAGTTGATGTAGTTGAGCACTATGCAAAAGAACAAGGCTTATGGGCAAGTGAGGATATAGAATTTACCGATACTATTTCATTGGATATGTCTACAGTAGTACCAACTATTTCTGGACCAAAAAGACCTCAGGATAAAGTTTTATTAACAGATGCGCCAACTTCATTTAAAAAAGTTTTAGAAGAAGCAACCAATAAAAAAGATCATTCTATTTCAAAAGTTTCAAATACTGATTATGAAATTAAAGATGGTTCAATTTTAATTGCAGCAATAACTTCTTGTACCAATACTTCAAATCCAAATGTTTTAATTGGAGCTGGATTACTTGCTAAAAAAGCTGTTGAACTTGGATTAGAAGTTAAACCATGGGTCAAAACTTCTCTAGCACCAGGCTCTCAAGTAGTTACTGACTATTTAGAAAAAGCAGGGCTAAATACTTACTTAGATAAATTAGGCTTTAATCTAGTAGGTTATGGTTGCACAACATGTATTGGTAATTCAGGCCCATTACCTGAAAATATTGTTGAAGCTATTCAAAAAGAAAATGTTTATGCAGTTTCAGTTTTATCTGGAAATAGAAACTTTGAGGGAAGAATTTCTCCTCATATTAAAGCAAATTATTTAGCCTCACCTCCATTAGTTGTAGCTTATGCAATAGCTGGTCATATGGAAGTTGATTTGTATAAAGATGCACTTGGCAAAGATAAAGATGGTAATGAAATTTATCTAAAAGATATCTGGCCTTCAAATAAAGAAATTGAAGATACTTTAAAACAATCTTTGAATGCAGAAATGTTTATTGAGAGATACTCAAATGTTTCAGAAGGACCTAGTCAGTGGCAAAAAATTCAAACAGAGGAGAGCAGTATTTACAGTTGGGATGAAGGATCAACATATGTAAAAAAACCACCTTTCTTTGATAATTTGTCAGATGAACCTGAAGGATTTAAAGAAATCAAAGACGCAAGACCTTTATTAATTTTAGGAGACATGGTTACTACAGATCATATTTCTCCTGCAGGAAATATCCAAAAAGAAAGTCCAACAGGAGAATATTTTATGGAACATCAAATACTTCCAAAAGATTATAACTCTTATGGATCAAGAAGAGGAAATCATGAAGTGATGATGAGAGGTACTTTTGCCAACATCAGGATTAGAAATGAGATGGCACCTGGAACTGAAGGTGGGTTTACCAAATTATATCCAGAAGAAAAAGTATTACCTGTTTATGATGCTGTCGTTGAGTATAAAAAAAGAGGAACAGATTTAGTGGTTATTGGGGGTAAAGAGTATGGAACTGGCTCTTCAAGAGATTGGGCAGCTAAAGGAACAAAATTATTAGGCGTTAAGGCAGTGATAGCTGAAAGTTTTGAACGTATTCATAGATCAAATTTAATAGGAATGGGAATTCTACCTTTGCAATTCACAAATGATGTAAATAGAAAAAACTTAAATTTGATTGGCTCAGAATTAATAAGTGTTCTTGATGTTGAAAAAGGTCTTAACCCATCTGATGAGGTAACTATAGAGATAAAATATGCCTCAGGGGATATCAAAAAGGTTAAAACTTTATGCAGAATTGATACAAAAAATGAATTAGAATACTATAAAAATGGAGGCATACTCCAATATGTTTTAAGGAATATGATTTAGTTATGGAAGAGGATATTTCAATTATAAATAGCAACACAAGGCAAGAGAAAGTAAGAAACTTTTTTGTTAATAATAAAAATAAAATTATCTCAACGATAATAATTTTGGTTATTATTTTAGTTGGTGCATACAGTTTTGACAGCTACAAAACGAATAAGAAAAAAGAAATCTCAAATAAATTTAATTCAACTACTTTATCTCATTCAGACAATACTAAAGACTTAACAATTCAAAATTTAGTAGAAATTATTAACGAACAAGACCCAACGTATTCACCTTTATCTCTTTATTTTATTATCGATAACAAGTTAATTTCTAATCAAAGTGAAATAAATAGTTATTTTGATATTTTAATTGAAAAGACTTCGCTCGATGAAGAAATTAAAAACTTAGTTATCTATAAAAAAGCATTATTTAATGCAGATCAAGCTCAAGAAAGTGATCTATTAAATATTTTAAATCCATTGATTAATTCTAAAAGTGTATGGAAATCACATGCTTTATATTTAATGGCTGAGTATTTCTATTCCAAAGATCAAAAACAAAAATCAAAAGAATTTTTCAATCAAATTGCTAATTTAGAAGACGCTAATCCTGATATAAAACTTCAAGCACAGAAAAGATTGAATAGAGATTTGAGTGATTAGATTAACTTTTTTAATTTTTATTTTATTTTTTTTATCCAATTGTTCTTTTAGTGAGAAATCGCGTATTTGGAACGATAAAGAAGAAAAAATTGAAAATCAAAATATAAAGAAACTATTCGCCAAAGAAGAAAAGAATATTACTGAATTTAACCCTGATCTAAAATTAGATTTATCTAAACTTAAATTTAATAATAGCACCTTAGATAATCAAAATAATTTTGGTGCTCAAATTTATGAAAACTTAAATAAAAAAACTATTTCCTATAAGTTTTCTAAAATTGAAGATCCTAGTAATTTAAATTATAAACCATTGTTTTTAAGTGACGGACTAATATTTTTTGATAAAAAAGGGGCAATCACTAGATATAATAATAGTGGTAAAGTTATTTGGAAAAAAAACCATTATTCAAAGTCAGAAAAAAAGTTAAGACCTAAATTATTCTTTGCATTAGACGGTGAAAATTTATTAATAGCAGATAGTATTGCAAAATATTATTCTATTAATATTAAATCTGGAGAGCTAAATTGGTTAAAAAATGGAGCTTATTCTTTTAATTCTGAAATAAAGAAAGAGAACAATAAGTTTTTTGTTGTAGATTATAATAACACTCTAAGGGCTTTTAGTACAGAAGATGGATCAGAGGTATGGAATTTTCAAACGGAAGACTCTTTTGCAATCTCAGATACAAAAAATTCTCTTATCATCATTGGAGATTTGGTTGTTTTTAGTAATTCCATAGGAGATATTACTGCAGTTGATATTGAATCTGGTTTGATTACTTGGCAACTTCCAACTCAAAGTAGTAATATCATCAATGAGTCTTATAATTTTAAATCTTCTAAATTAGTTTCTGATAATAAATCGATTTATTTTTCAAACAATAAAGGTGAATTTTATTCTATAGATATAAAAACTGGTGTTGCAAATTGGGTTAATGAAATAAACTCTAATATAATGCCCTCAATTATTGGTAATTTGATTTTTACAGTATCTAATGAAGGCTACCTATATGTTTTAGAAAAAAATAATGGAAATATTATTCGTATAACCAATCTCTATAATAATTATAAAGAAAAAAAACGATCAGATATCAAACCAATTGGTTTTACTATAGGTAAAACAAACCTCTACTTAGCAAACAATGATGGTAAGATGATCGTAGCAGATTTAGTTACCGGAAGAACTACTAATGTTGTTAAAGTTTCAAATAGTGTGATGTCTGAACCATTTATTTTTAATAAAAATCTATTTGTAATTAAGAATGGCTCTGTTGTTCAATACAATTAAGAATGTTTCTAAAATTTTTAGATAAAATTGGAAGAAAAAAAGTAGTTTTAGACAGAGGACCTTCTCATCCCAGATATCATGAGGCTAAACCATGGATGAATAGATATTATGTTTTGTTTAGATATAGACCGAAGTGGTTTCCATTTAATATCTTAATTCATGAAATGCTGGCCGATGATCATGGGGAAGGTGTGCACAATCATTTATGTCCATATATAACAATAATTTTAAGAGGCGGATATTGGGAGACTACTAAAAAGGGTAAGTTTTGGAGAAAACCTGGTTACATAGGATTTCGTTCAGCAAATGCCCATCATAGAGTTGATTTAAAAGAGGGTACAAACCCTATGACAATTTTTATACCAGGACCTTTTGGATTAAGAAAAGGTTCAAGATCCGAATATGGTATAGATTTTAAGACTAAAAAATGAATTTAAAAAAATTATTTCTAAATCATTGTAAAAAAAATAATTTAGAGATCAATTCTAATCAATTAGAGCTAGTAGACCAACTAAATGATTTTTATAATCTAAATTTTAATAAGTCTTTTTTTAAAAAAATTTTTTCTAAGAAAAACACAAAGCCTGGTTTCTATTTACAAGGTGATGTCGGTGTTGGTAAAACTATGATCTTAAATTTTTTCTATGAAAATTTTAAACTGACTAAACAACGAATTCATTTTAATGAATTTATGATTAGTTTTCATGATTTTAAATTTAAAAATAAAGAAAATAATAATGAAAATATTATTGATAGATTTGTCCAAAAATTAAAAAAAAATTATGAATTAATATATTTTGATGAGTTTCAAGTTACCAATATTGTCGATGCGATGATTTTAGGCAACCTTTTCAAAAAAATATTTAACGAAAATATAAAAGTTTTATTTTCTTCAAATATAAAAATTAATGATCTTTACAAAGATGGATTGCAAAGAGATCAGTTTTTACCATTTATAAAGATTTTAAAAAATAAGTGTTTTCAGGAAAAACTTATTATTGAAGAAGATTATAGAAAATCTCAAAGTGATAAAAATAAAAGATTTTTTTATCCATTAAATTCAATTACTAATTTTAAAGTTAATAAATTTTATCGACAAATAACAAAAGATATTCAAAACAAAGAAAAAACTTTATCTATTAAAGGAAGAAAATTTATTATTAAAAATTATTTTAATGGAAATTTAAGATTCGACTTTAAAGATTTGTGTGCAAAAAATATTGGAGCTGAAGATTATATAAAAATTGCAGAGTCAAGTACGTTCATGGTTATTGAAAATATTCCTAATTTTAATAATGATAATTCAAACCAACAACAAAGATTTGTTACTTTAATTGATATTTTATATGAAAAAAAAATACCATTATTGGTATCGTCAAAGTCTCAATTAGACGCTATCACTTCTTCAAATAACTTAAGAGACGTATTTAAGAGAACTACTAGTCGATTACATGAGTTAACATCAACAAGTTATAATGTAAGATGAAGCAAGAATTTTACAATCTTCAGATTAATACTAATGGTCAGAAATTATATGAATTTACTGATCAAACAATTCAATGGATCAATGATAACCATTTAGTAAATGGCATGCTCAATTTAAGTATTCAGCACACGAGTGCTTCATTGATTGTTCAAGAAAACGCTGATCCAGATGTTCAAACAGATTTAATTAATTATTTTGATAAGTTAGTACCGATGAATAACAACCTTTATATTCATACCACAGAAGGTAAAGATGACATGCCCGCTCATATAAAATCTGCATTAACTAACAATCAAATTTCTTTAAGTATTAAAGATAGTAAGCTTTTACTTGGTACTTGGCAGGGCTTGTACTTGTTTGAGCACAGAATAAATCAACAAAATAGAGTTGTTATTCACCACTTTATTGGAGAGTAATTAAAATAGTTTATTTTTTTAAGGTTTTAAAAGCCTCTAAAGCTGAAGCTCTAGCTTTTTCATGAATAACTATTGGTTGAGGATAGTCTTTTCCAATTATAGTTTTAATAGCCTGTTGGTATTTCAATTCCATCTCCCAAGGTTTATGGATAAATTTATTAGGGACTTTATTTAATTCTGGAACCCATTTTTTTACATAAAGACCCTCTTTATCAAACTTTTCTCCCTGTAAAATTGGATTAAATATTCTAAAATAAGGTGCAGCATCTGCCCCACATCCAGCAACCCACTGCCACTGCGCAACATTATTGGCTTTATTAAAATCTAACAAACAATTTCTGAAATGTTTTTCACCTTCAGTCCAATTTATTCTTAAATGTTTAACCAAAAAAGATCCAACTACCATTCGAACTCTATTATGCATCCAGCCTGTTTCATATAACTCTCTCATTCCAGCATCAACTATTGGGTAACCAGTCATTCCAGTTTTCCAAGCCTTGAGATATTTATCATTTTTTACCCAGGGAAATTTATCAAAATCTTTTCTATAATTTCCTTTTAAAAATTCTGGAAAATAATTAATTAAACTATGAGAAAACTCTCTCCATCCAAGTTCATTAATATATTTTCTATAACCAATCCCTTTAGATTTTATTTCACTACATTTTTTCCAAATACTTGCAACATGAATTTGACCATGTTTTATATAAGGTGAAAGTTTTGAGGTTCCTTCAATTGAAGGAATATCTCTTGTAGTTCCATAGTCTTTAATTTTACTTTCTATTAATTCATTTAGAATTTTTTTAGAATCGTTTTCAGATATTTTCCAATATTTATCAAATTTTTTGTACCAGTCTTTTTTAGGTAAAATATTTTTAGGTTCTATACAATTTTTAAAGAAACTTTTTGCTTTGTCTTTTTTTTTAACAATATAGTTTTTAGCAGGAGGTAAACCTAAATATTTTTGCTCGGCAGTTCTCCAGAATGGAGTAAATACCTTAAAGGGTGTTCCATCATTTTTGGTCACTTCTTGAAATTCATTAAGAATATTTCCTTTAAAATATTTAAAATTGATTTCATTTTTTAAAAAAAGATCTCTAATTTTTTTTCCTTTAGCAATTACATCTGGCTCATAAACTTTGTTCCAATATATAACGAGATTATCTTTCTTCTTAATTTTAGAAAAAATATCCAACTCATCTCCTTTAACTATTTGAAGATTGATATTGTATTTAGACAAGTCTTTTCTAAAAATTTCTAATGATTTTGAAACCCACCATTTTTGAGCTTCAGTTTGATTATCAAAATTTTTATTATTATAAATAAATAATGCAATTACACTTTCATGATTTTGAGTTGCAAAAGATAGCGCAGGATTATTTTCTAATCTAAAATCATCTCGTATCCAAAAAATCCCAGTATCCGACATCTAGTTAATTTTGATTGATTAGTTTTTGGTACATTTCTTGATCAGTATCACCCTCACAGCCAATTACTAAAACATTTGAATTTTGATCCAACTCTAAATTTTGTTTAATATTTTGATCTTCGCAACTTGCGATTAAACTTATCACTCCTGGAGCTGAATTTTCTCCAGCTATAATTGGTTCATCACTAAAACTTGAATTTCCTAATAATTTCATCGTTTTTGCAATATCATCATCAGGTAAACTTATACAATGTTTAACTGAATTCTTGAGAATTTCCCATGGTACTAAGGACACTTCACCACAAGACATTCCACCCATGAGACTTTCTCTTTTAATATCAATTTTTTCTATTTTTCCAGTTTTAATACTTTCTAAAACACAAGCTGCACTATCTGGTTCAACAACTAAAGTAACAGGTATGTTTTCTAGATATCTTGCAATACCTGCAACCATAGCTCCAGCCATTCCACCAACTCCTGCTTGTAAAATTATATGAGAAATTTTTTCGTTGTTGATTTGATCTATGATTTCCTTCATCATGACAGTGTAACCTGCCATCGTGTAGGTAGGGACTTGCATATAATCTTTCCAAGCAACATCTTGAACTATTTGCCAATTATTTTCTGTTGATTGTTTTATGCATTCAATTAAGGATTTTTCATAATTTCCTTTTACTTTAATTACATCTGCTCCAAGATCAGCCATAGCTTGACCTCTAGCATCACTTACAAACTCACTAATAAAAATTTTGCATTTAAGACCCAATCTTCTAGCTCCCCATGCAACAGATCTACCATGATTACCAGCTGTTGCAGTTGCAACTACAATATCTTTATTCCCTTGTGTTACTTTTTCAACTGCATAAGCGCCACCTAAAGCTTTGAAAGATTTTAAATCAAATCTTTTACTCTCATCTTTATAGTAAATTTTATTTAAATTTAATTCCTTAGATAATTTATTTAAGGATACTAATGGAGTAGGTGCATACCCTTCCCATTTTGAAATACTAGAATAAGCATCATCAATTTCTTTTTCAGATAATGAACTTAGTATTTGCTTTTTATCAAATGAATAATTTTTATTATCCAAGAATTCAGAAAATTTCCATTGATGACCATTAGATAAAATTGTCATTCTAACAGTCTAAAGTATTATCTTTTTCCCACTTAGTGACTGGTTTTTTCTTATTAAATGAAGATTTGTTTTTAAAATCTTTTATCTCTAAATTTTTAAGTTTTATATAACTTTCAATAACATCTTTTCCAAAAGCATTAGCAAGTGATTTACTTTTTTGAAGCATTGAAATTGCTTGATTAATATCATTTGGAAGTTTTTTTAGTTTTGGATATTTTTTATAATCTTTATACATATTGCAGTGCAAAGGTTTTCCAGGGTTTAATTTTTTATTAATTCCCTCAAGGCCAGCTGCTATTATTCCAGCTTGTAATAAATATGGGTTTGCAGATCCATCCATTAATCTTAGTTCAAATCTTCCTTGATCAGGAATTCTAATCATGTGAGTTCTATTGTTACCAGTATATGAAATACTGCTTGGTGACCAAGTAGCACCAGATTTTGTTGGTGGAGCATTTATTCTTCGATAACTATTAATCGTAGGGTTAAAAAATGCAGAAAGTGCTTGAGTATTGTTCATAATCCCACCTAAGAAATTGTAGGCTAGTTTACTTAGACCAAGTGTATCTTTTTTATCTAAAAATTTATTATCTTTACCATTCCAAACAGAAACATGGGCATGGCAGCCATTTCCAGTTAAATTGTGAAAAGGTTTCGGCATAAAAGTTGCTCTTAAACCATGTTTTTCAGCTAAGCTTTTAACCATATATTTAAAAAATACGTGTCTATCAGCTGTAATTAATGAGTCTGTATAGTCCCAATTCATCTCAAATTGTCCATTGGCATCTTCATGATCGTTTTGGTATGGTTTCCAACCCATTGTAATCATGCAATCACATATTTCTTTAATTAAATCATATCTTCTCATTAATGCTGACTGGTCATAACAAGGTTTAGATTGTATGTCTCTTGGATCAGCAATTGATGAACCATCTTCAGAAATTAAAAAATATTCACATTCAACTCCAGACTTCATCTGTAATTTTTTTTGTGACATCTTTTTAATTTGTTCTTTAAGCATTACTCTTGGTGAAGCTTTTACAGGCTTACCATCCATGTATAAATCTGATGCTAGCCAGCCAATTTCTTTATTCCATGGCAATTGAATCAAACTATCGGGATCGGGCACTCCAAACATATCACTATCAGCAGGGGTCATATCCAACCAAGTTGCAAATCCGGCAAATCCTGCACCATTTTTTTGCATCTCAGCTATAGCTTGAGCTGGAACTAATTTAGATCTTAAAACTCCAAACAGATCTACAAAACTTATTAGAAAATATTTTATTTTTTTTTGTTTAGCAATTTGTGAAAGATTTTTTGGCATAATTAATCCTACTTGTTTAAAAAGTGTTAATCAATTATTTTTTTCCAGGAATCCAATCAGTACCAGCTAAAGGTACTCTTGCCATTGCAGCCGCTTCTACTGTTAAAGCAGCTAAATCTTCTGGTTCTAAATTTCTAACATCAGATTTTCCATTGGCTCTAGCCAAAGTTTGCAACTCTAAGGTTAAAGTAGTTAAATAATTTTTAATCCTTTTTCCAGCTTCAATTGGATTTAATCTTTTTTCAAGTTTTGGATCTTGGGTTGCAACTCCAACTGGACATCTTCCTGTATGACAGTGGTGACAATAACCAGGTTCTGTTCCAAGTTTTTTGTAATCTTCTACATATAATTCTGCATTACAGTTTAAAGCCATCATTGCAGCAGAACCAATTGATACTGCATCTGCACCCATTGCCATTGCTTTTGCAACATCTGCACCAGTTCTAATTCCTCCTGAAACAATCAGCTGAACTTTTCTATGCATATTTAATTCTTTTAAAGCATCTACAGCTTCTCTTAATGCACCCAATGTTGGAATTCCAACATGCTCAATAAAGACATCCTGAGTAGCAGCTGTACCACCTTGCATTCCATCTAGAACAACTACATCTGCTCCAGCTTTAACAGCTAATGTTGTATCATAGTAAGGTCTTGCTGCTCCAACTTTTATATAAATTGGTTTTTCCCAATTTGTAATTTCTCTAAGTTCTTGGATCTTAATTTCTAAATCATCAGGTCCTGTCCAGTCAGGGTGTCTACACGCACTTCTTTGATCAATTCCTTCTGGCAAAGTTCTCATTCCAGCTACTCTTTTATTAATCTTTTGACCAAGTAGCATTCCACCACCTCCTGGTTTTGCACCTTGCCCAACCACAACTTCAATAGCATCAGCTTTTCTTAAATCGTCAGGGTTCATGCCGTATCTAGAAGGTAATAGTTGATAAACTAAATATTTAGATGAACCTCTCTCTTCTTGTGTCATACCACCATCACCTGTAGTTGTTGAGGTTCCCATTGCAGATGCTCCTCTGCCTAAAGCTTCTTTTGCGTTAGCACCTAATGCGCCAAAACTCATGCCAGCAATTGTAATTGGGATATCAAGTTTAATAGGTTTTTTTGCAAACCGATCTCCTAAAATAACTGAAGTGTTACATGTTTCTCTATAACCTTCTAATGGATATCTAGACATTGATGCTCCTAAAAAAACTAGATCATCAAAATCTGGAACTTTACGTTTGGCACCTAAACCTCTTATTTGATAAATTCCTTCATTGGCAGCCCTTTGAATTTCTTTAATTGTTGAGCTTGGAAATGTTTTAAATTCTTTAAGATCTTTTTTCATTTAATATGCACCCACATTATCAATTTTAAAATTATATAAATTTCTAGAAGAACCATATCTTTTAAATTTCTTAGGATCTGCAGAAATATTTAACTTTTTAAATAGTTTAGTTAATTCATCTATATTTTTTTTATCCATTTTCTTTTCTATACAATCTGCACCTAAGCTTTTAACTTTACCTTTAACAAATATTTTTGCTTCATAAATTGAGTCCCCAAGATCTGCATCTGCATCCCCCATTATTACCAGGTTACCTTTTTGGGCCATAAAAGCCGACATATGACCTACAGAACCTTTAACAATTATATCTATTCCTTTCATTGATATTCCACATCTAGAACTTGCATCTCCTTCTATAATTAGTGCACCACCATGTCCTGTTGCCCCAGCCGATTGAGAGGCATTTCCTTTAACAATAATTTTTCCTGACATCATATTTTCAGCAACGCCAGTTCCAACATTTCCATGAATAGTTACATTCGCTTTTTGGTTCATGCCAGCACAGTAATATCCAGTATGACCTTTAATTGTAACATCTATATCATCTTTTAAACCCGCACATATTGCATGTTGTCCTTGTGGGTTTAAAATTTCAAATTTTCTGGTATTTTTTTTTCTATCAATATTTTGAAGATATTGATTTACTTCTCTTAAAGTTTTTTTGTTTAAATCAAAATTCATATATTACCAGTGATAGACAACGCCAGGTTTTGGTTCAAAAATTTTTGCTGTATTTACATTTGGAAGATGTGCCATAGCTTGAAATTCAGATGCAACTGCAACATAGTCTTTTGTTTCAGCAACAACAGCGGGCTTGCAAGCAATTTCATCTCTTAATAATGCAAAACCATCTTTTGTACCTGCAATAAAAGTATAAAAACCATCTAAATCTTTTAGACTGTTTTTTAATGTTGTTTCTAAACCTTTACCTTTTGATATTTGATTTGAAATATATCCAGCTGCAACTTCAGTATCGTTTTCAGAATTAAAATTTTGGCCATCTTTTATTAAAGATCTTCTCACATTGTTATGGTTTGATAGAGATCCATTATGAACCAAACATTCGTCCTCCGATGTAGAATAGGGATGAGATCCTTGAGTAGTTATTGCACTTTCAGTTGCCATTCTTGTATGACCAATTCCATGCGTCCCTGAAAAAGAAGATAATTTGAATTTTTTTACAACATCCTTTGGATTTCCAGTTTGTTTAAAAATATTAATACTTTTTCCATAACCAACTAAAGAAACTTCTGGGACTTCTTTTTTTAATAAATCTATAATTTTGGTAGGTTTTTCACTTGTTTCTAAAACAACATGGTCTGCATAACTTGTAAGTTTAATCTTTTTTATAAATTTTGATAATTTCTTTTTAAAATTAGTTTCTTTAAGATTATTAAGACAAATAGAATACTTAAAAATATTTTTATTTTCTTTGGTATAAATTGCAAAACCTGCACTATCAGGTCCTCTAGTAGCCATTCCATCTAACATTCCAGATAAAAACTTACCCAAATGTTTTTCATATTTTTTTGTTTTTAAATAGATCCCAACAATTCCACACATAAGTTTTTGGTAAGTTATATTAACGATAATAAGAAGTCTTTATAGTAGATAAGATTAACTACTACAATGATGATAATGGCCGCTATTACCCCATACTTTGCTTTAGGAAAAGCTACCCCTCTCATTTTAGTTGGTCTTAATTCCTCGTTATTTTCTTTATCATCCATATTCTTTTATCCAAAAAAAAAGGGCGCCACAATTAAGTAGCGCCCAAATTTTTATTTTTTATTACCAATCGGTAATATTGCTTTTGTGATCATTAGCCCCATGTCTTTTCTTAGCCAATCTAGAAAGTTCATCACTTTCAGATTTATTAGTTATGACATGCCAACCGATCCAAATCACTATACCTAGAATAACCAGTAAAGTTTCAGTGGATCCAGCACCAGGGTAAACAGCACCAACCACTTCTTCAGCTGGTTTGTTAAGGTGATCTATCCAGTTTGTTACTGTAGCCATATTTTTCTCCTTTACCTGGTTGCAGATGAAACTGCTTTTTCATCTTCTTTAGCAGACTCCATCATTTCATAGTCTAATCCAGCTATTTCTACTTCACGTGGGATTCTTAATTTACCCATACCGCTTAGTACTTTAGCTATGATATAGCCTGGTAACATTCCAAGAACTCCAAACATTATTATTGCTCCTAAGAATTGTCCCAGTGGATTGATTGTTGCATAAGTTGATCCGTCCCACATAGCTCCTACACTGTATCCAGATGAAGGATAGCCATTTAAAACAAATCCACAAATCACAAGACCAACAAAACCAGCATAACCATGTACTGCCACTGCACCAACTGCATCATCAATTTTGAACTTACGTTCAACCCAGTAATGTAGTTTGTATGCAATCACAACACCGATCATACCAATGATCATTGCTTGAATTGGATGATATAAATCATTTCCAGCTGAAGCACAGATGACACCTGCTAGTCCACTTGAGTAAGTCCAGAAAGGATCACCTTTAGCAATCCAATAACCAGCCAATAATCCACCTGATAATGACATCAGGAAGTTAAAGGTAATACCACTCAGTGTAGTAGGGGTTACATATATGTTTGTAGCCGTCCAATAGGTTACACCTTCCATTCCATATTCAGGCCCAAGATCAAATATCGGTATGTTACATGCCGCATAGAATCCCCAGAAACCAGTATAAATTAAAAATAATCCAACTGTAACTAGCCAAGGATTTCTTGGTCCTATATTTCTCGGTTCACCACTAGATGAGAATTTTCCAATTCTTGGCCCTAAAACCACTAGAACGCCTAAAGCAAATCCACCTGCAATTGCGTGAATTACTCCTGATGCATAAGCATCATGATATCCTAATATTTTAAGCATCCATCCATCAAAGTGCCATCCCCAAGCAGCATCAATTGTCCAAAATACAGATCCTATTGCTATTGCTAAAATTCCAAATGCAAAAGTTGTAATTCTTTCAATGATTGCTCCAGAGACGATAGAAGCCGCTGTCCATGAAAATAGTAAAAATGCAGCCCAGAAAACACCACTTATGTGATCACCTAAATTGATCGCCATAAATTCTGAGTTTGCTAAATACCATTTAGCACTAAAAGTACTATCATCAGTAATTAGTGCAGTACTTTCGTTCATTATTGAAGGTGCAATTCCAGGTCCTGTAGGAAATGCCCAGTAAATCCACCAACCAAAGAAAAACCAAGTAACCGTTACTAACGGAATTAACATTGTATTTTTCATAAGAGTATGTTGGTGATGTTTGTATCGAGAAGCTCCGACTTCATACATACAGAAACCGACGTGAATTAAAAACATCAGTACTACGGTTACCCAGTAGTAAAATTCTGTAAATATGGTTGTAAGAGCACCTAACTGATCAGTCATAATCTCTCTCCCTTATTTAGTTTTTAAAACACTATAAAATTTTGTGATTCGATACAAATAAAAGAATGATTAAAAACCTAGTGTGAACACTAGGTTTTTAATTAAATATCAACTTTAGATTGTGAGATTAGAATTTTAAGTAAGCTTTTTTCAAATCAACAAGAGGATGTTTTGGAGACATTTGAAACTTAACTAAAAGTTCCCTTGCAATCATATCTCTATCTTGTTGGTTGTTAGGAAGTTTAATTGATTTTGGAATAGTAACCCAACCATTTGCATTTCTACAAAATACTGCAGGCCTGCCTTCTTCGTAACCCATATGAACATCTTCTAACCAATTAAGATCATCCCATCCCATAGCTTCTACATATTTTTTTAGAAAAGGAGTGATCTTAGAGTAGTCAGGTAAAAGATTAACGTCATATCTATAACCAATCGACTGACCGATCATCTTTTCTCTAGCTGTTTCTTTTTTCTTACCTAATTGTTGGTCTTTAACAGCTTTTGATTTTGCTTTCACTTTTTTTGTTTTTTTCTTAGCCATTCTTACCTCTATATTTTGTGATAGTTGTCAACACCAACTGTGTAGTTAGTTCCTGCTAATGGAACTTTTGCTAAAGCAGATGCTTCTGTGGTTAATGCAGCTAAATCTTCAGGCTCTAAAGAGTGAATATTAGTTTTACCACATGCTCTTGCTAAAAGTTGTGCTTCTAACGTCATTGAATGTAAATAGTTGTAAACTCTAAGTGCAGCATCATCTGGATTTAATCTTGCTCTTAGTTTAGGATCCTGTGTTGCAACACCAACTGGACAACGACCAGTATGACAGTGGTAACACTCACCAGCTTTTACACCCATTTCTTTTTCAAAATTAGCCTCAGGTATATCTTTATTGCAGTTCAAAGCGATCATAGATCCAGTTCCAATTGCAATTGCATCAGCGCCTAATGCTAAAGCTTTTGCCATATCTGCACCATCTCTAATACCACCAGCATAAATTAAAGTAACTTTTCCAGTTTTACCTACATCATCAATTGCTCTTCTTGCTTCTCTAATTGCAGCAATTCCTGGAATACCAGTATTTGCAGCAGCAATATGAGGGCCAGCACCAGTTGAACCTTCCATTCCATCTAAGTAGATAGAGTCAGGGTCACATTTTGCAGCCATACGAACATCATCGTAAACTTTTGATGCGCCAAGTTTTAACTGAATTGGTACTTTATTTTTTGTTAATTGTCTTAACTCTTCAACTTTTAGAGCTAAATCATCAGGACCTAACCAGTCAGGGTGTCGAGCAGGTGATCTTTGGTCAATACCAGAAGGTAATGATCTCATCTCGGCTACTTGATCAGTTACTTTTTGACCCATTAAGTGTCCACCCATTCCAACTTTTTGACCTTGACCAATGAAAACTTCTATTCCATCTGCAAGTTGAGCATGATGCGGGTTAAATCCATATCTTGATTGAATACATTGGTAATACCATTTTTCAGAATATCTTCTTTCATCAGGTATCATTCCACCTTCTCCAGAACAAGTTGCACTTCCAGCCATAGTAGCTCCTCTTGCTAAAGCAGTTTTTGCCTCATAAGAAAGCGCTCCAAAACTCATCCCAGTAATGTAAACAGGTATATCAAGTTCAATTGGGTTTTCGCATCTTGGACCAATTACAGTTTTTGTTTCACATTTTTCTCTGTAACCTTCAATTACAAATCTTGTAAGCGTTCCAGGTAAGAAAACTAGATCATCAAATGTTGGAATTTTTTTCATCAATGCCATTCCACGCATTCTGTATCTTCCTAACTGAGCTTTTATGTGAATATCGTCAATTACCTCAGGAGTAAAAATAGCATTGTGTCCTAATAAACTTTTATTTCTTTTACCTTCTTCATGAGCATGTACGTCAGCTTTACCGCCAACACTTCCATTACTTTTTTTCTTTTTAGTTTTTTTCTTAGGCATTAAATTGCTCCTTTCTTCTCTGTAGGTTCTAAATTATCGTAGTTCCATAATTTTTTACCAGCTACAATTTTTTTCATTTTGCTGACATCAAAATTTTCTCCAATTTCAGCAACTTTTAATTTTCGTTTTAACCAGTCTTGGTCACTTTTTGTAAGTTCAGCGTCCACAGCATCACTTCCGTAAGATCCAATACTGCCACCGATAAAAATTGTACCATCATACATAGAGTCACCTAAATTTATTCCAACATCTCCAAGAATAATTATTCTTCCTCTTTGCATCATGAAACCTGTAAATGCACCAGCATCACCACCAACAATGATAGTTCCACCTTTCATATCGATACCAGTTCTAGCACCAACACTACCTTTACAAATTAAATCTCCACCTCTAATAGCTGCACCAAAACAAGATCCTGCGTTTTTTTCAATAACAACTTTACCGGCCATTAAATTTTCAGCACAAGACCAACCAACTCTACCGTTAATTCTAACAGTTGGACCATCGCATGAACCCATGCCAAAATAACCTAGACTTCCTTCAAAAATTAAGTTTAGTTTATTAAGTATTCCAACCCCTAAACTATGTTTTCCTTGAGGGTTTTTGATAACAATTGTTCCATAACCTTGACTCATTAAATTATCAATTTCTTTATTAGCTTCTGGAGCTGACATGTCTTTAACATCAAGATCTGTTCTTTTATTAAAATCAACATCATAAGTTCCAAAGTAATAGAAGTTTTCTGCTTCATCTGGGTTAAAAAACTTTTGTTGAGTTCTTCCTGTTAAAACCTCAGTGTGCATACCCATTGATTGGGCTTTTGATTTTTTCTCGCTTGTTTTTAGATTTGCCATACTTTTACCTCTCCATCAAATGGATCATATGTATCAATTTCTTGTGGAAGAACTGATCTGATCGCTATTTCTTCTGAACCCATTGCAACCAAATCATCTGACTCGTAAAGAACCAATGGTTTTGCAGCCATTGTATCTTTTGCCATTCCTAATGAGTCTTTTGTTGCAACAAAATAAGTAAATACCCCATCAAGTCCTGATAAAGAGTCTTTCATTCCTTCCTCAAGACTTGCTCCTTCTCTCATTTTTTGAGCAATATAAACCGCGATTAATTCTGAGTCACACTCAGACATAAATCTCATACCTTTATTCTCTAATGCTCTTCTGTTGTTCCAATAGTTTGTAAGTTGTCCGTTGTGAACCACTGACACGTCACTGAAAGGATATCCCCAAAAAGGGTGAGCTGATTTAATATCAACACCAGATTCAGTAGCCATTCTTGCATGACCTATTGCATGAGTTCCAACCAGTTTATCCAAAGAATATCTATCGCATACTGCTTTAGCATTTCCTAAGTCTTTAATTACTTCTAGTGATTTACCCATAGAAAGAATTTCAACACCCGGGATACTTTCAATCTTTTGAGAAAAATCTAATAGATCATTTTTATCATAAGAAATTTCGTATCTTAAAGAATAGGGTAGAGTTCTTTCTTCTTTTAGAACTTTAGCGCCTAGTTCAGCTAAATATTGATCTACAATTTTCTTTCTCTCGTCATAAACAGAAACATCTTCCATAATAGAAGAACTTCCTTCTCCAACATTCTCACCAACTTTGAAACGCATGATAAAATTTTTACCATCGGTATCTCCATACAAAGCGTAACCCGTTGAATCTTCACCTCTATGTTTTAATGCTTGAAGCATTCCTTGAAGTTCACTTCCTACATTGGAAGATTTCCCTCTATGTATTAGTCCAGCTATCCCACACATTTTTTTTGTTCCTCTCTTTATGTATATTTTTTTTAAGACCTACGGTAGACAATCAAGATAAGTATCCAGATCCCACTGAGTTGTTGCACCTAAAAATCTTTCCCATTCATCATTTTTGTACCAATGGAATATTTTGTACATTTCATCAGGCATTGCAGATTGAATGACTTTATCTTCAGCAAGTCTGTCCAATGCTTCACCAAGACTTAAAGGTAATTTTTTAACATCTTTACCAGCTTTTTGTGCTTCATAAATATTTCTCGACTCTGGTTTTCCAGGATCAATATTATTCGTTAAGCCATCATCAAAAGCTTTTAAAAGTGCAGCACCCATTAAATATGGATTATGCATTGAGTCTACTGATCTGTACTCAAATCTTCCAGGAGCAGAGACTCTTAATCCACAAGTTCTATTCTGATATCCCCAGTCAGCATATACAGGAGCCCAGAAGCCTTGATCCCACAATCTTCTATAAGAGTTCACTGTTGAAGATCCAATTGCTGTTAAAGCAGGAAGGTGCTTCATCACTCCTCCAATTGATTTTAAACCAACTTTGCCTGGTAACTGAATATCTTTTGTGTCAGGCATAAAAGTGTTTTTTCCACCTTCAACATAACTAAATACTTCATCCATTGCTGGTATAGATTTATGACCTAATTTATTTACTTTATCTTTACCACCAGTCCATAAAGACATGTTAGTATGACAACCACTTGCCGAAACACCCATAAATGGTTTGGTCATAAAACAAGCAATTAGATTAAACTCTCTTGCAACTTGAGCACAAATTTGTCTGTAGGTTGATAATCTGTCGGCGTTTCTTAAAACATCATCAAACATCCAGTTCAGCTCTAATTGACCTGGAGCGTCTTCATGATCTCCTTGGATCATATCAAATCCCATCGCTCTAGCGTATTCCATCACCTTCATGAAAACAGGTCTTAAAGATTCAAATTGATCAATGTGATAACAATAAGGTTTAGAAAATCCTTTGCCTGTAGGTGTTCCATCTTCATTTCTAGTTAGCCACATCATCTCAGGCTCAGTTCCAACTCTTAACTGATATCCATGTTTCTTTTTAAATTCATTAGCTATAATTCTTAGGTTGCCTCTGCAATCAGAAGTTAAATGACCACCTGGATTTTCTCTCTCTTCTCTGTTTCTAAAACATGTTACAAAAACTCTTGCAACTTTTTTATCCCAGGGTAATTGGCAAAAAGTTTCTGGATCAGGGATTCCAACAAGTTCTTTTGCTTCAGGTCCGTAACCTATGTAATTATTATGACGATCTAAAAATAAGTTTGCAGTTGCTCCGTAAACTAATTGAAAACCTTTTTCACATGTTCTTTCCCAATGGTCAGAAGGAATTCCTTTTCCAACAACTCTTCCTGTAACAGATATGAATTGAAAAAATATATACTCAACACCAAGCTCGTTTATTTTTGCTCTTACTTGTTTAACAAGTTTAGCTCTACCTGGTTGATTTACGTGTTTGTCTAGATCAGTCATTTATTTCACCCCTCAATGAATTATAATTTATTCAAAGGTAGTTGAAATTTTTATTTGTGTCTAGCCTTGAAGTTTAACTCCAAGGGAACGGACTGTTCGATGTAGGGTGAAGTTCACCTTTCTCGTAACGGTTGAATCTAAACGGTTTCAATAAATCACTCTCACTACCAAGAATTTCTTTTGCAACAAGTTCACCAACACCAATCATCTTGTAACCATGGTTGGCATCTGCAATCATATAAACATTTTCTAAAAATCTATCAAAGATTGGAAATGAGTCAGGAGTCATACATCCAAGTCCACCTGATGGTCCTTTTCTATAAAGATCAGATTTCCCTTCAAATCTTTTTTGACAATGAGCTAATGCTGAACACCACATGTCATTAAATTCTTCTGTAGTTTGATACTCAGGAGACTCTATTCCATAAGGATCCACATTTACTTTATCAAAATGTTTATCAACTATGTAAGGCGAAGTTCCACCTTGAACACCTAATCCTTCAATATCAGGCTTATAGTATATTCCCCAAATCTTATCTGTGATTAATTTTTTAGTTTTATCAGAATACAAAGGAGCAGTAGAGTCGACATGAATTACTGGAGGCTGTTGTCCATTGTTCATTTTTAAAAAATCAGCATCAACTCCAATTACACCTTCTTGAAGCATCCAATATGTCCACATATCAGTTTCATGCATCTTACCATCTTTGCCTTTAATATTTGCAGTCTTTGGAAGTTCTAACATATTCCAAAAATCTCTAGCCCATGGACCAGCACCAATTACTACTTGTTCACACTCAATAGTACCTTTGTCAGTTTCAACACCTGTAACAGCTTTACTGTTACTTCCTCTTTTAAAACCTGTAACCTTAACACCCTTCATCACTTGAACACCATTTGAAGTAGATTTATTTTCAAGCGCTTTAATAGAGTCTTTATTAAATGCATAACCACCTTTTTTTTCATGAAGCACAGATGTAATCCCTTGAGCTTGCCAATCATCAAACATGCCCTTCATATAATTCATGCAGTCTTTTTCACCTTCAATAAATTCTGAATCATAACCTATTGCTTTTTGTTGCTCATAAATAGTTGCAACATCTTCATGCATTACTTCTGGAGAAATTTGTAAATACCCTACAGCATTATATTTAAATGCTTTTGGATCACTCTCCCAAACTGAAACAGAGTGAGCCATTAACTCTCTCATAGCTGGCTGAAAATAATTATTTCTAACAACTCCACATGCAATACCGCTTGCACCAGCTGCAATATCTTTTTTTTCAAGAACCACAATATCACCAGGATTTTTATATGTTTCTGAAAGTTTCCAAGCAGTACTCAAACCATGAATACCACCACCAATAATAACTACTTTTGCTTTTGAAGGTAATGTTGACATATCAAAACACTATTTTTTGGTAATAGTAATTAATATAATTTTTTATAGAACTAAAAATTATATATAAAAAATATAAACTTCCAGCGATTTAAAAAAAAGCCTAATAACTGATGTTTTTGAGTGTATTTAGGTAATTATTAAACTCAGCAATAAATGACTCGCTTGGAATGATATTTTTTATTCGCTGATCAGTTGAAGTTTTTTCTAGACGAAAGAATCCTTTCTCGCAAGCTTCTGTAATTATCAAAGCAGATTTTGGTCTAGAGGTTTTAAACAATTTAGTTTTTAGACCCTCAACAGATAATTTTTTACCTTCTTTATAAGCTGACATGACTAATAACATCATGTGATAATGTGAAGGTGATTTTCTAAAAAAATAATTACTAGATGTATGAGATTGCTTCATTTGTTCTTCCCAAAATTCTAATAAAGTTTTTTTAATTTTATTTTGTGGCATATTTTTTTATGCTCTTACTCTTGATTTTGTAGGATCGTAAAAAGGAAAAGCAACTATTTTGGCGCCAATTCTTTTTTGATGCCCATCTAATTTACCAACTTCAACTTCAGTTCCAATTTCAGAGTATTTTACATCAATTCTACAAAGAGCAATATTTTTTCCAAGCTTTGGCGATAACATTCCACTTGTTATTGTGCCAATTTGTGCTCGTCCTACATGAACACAATCTCCATTAACTGCTGGTTCATGACCAACAAGTTCTAAACCAACTAATTTTTTTTGTGGACTTGCTTTTCTTTTTATTAATTCTTCTTTACCAATAAAATCATCTTCTTTAGTTTTAAGTGGAACAGTAAATCCAATTCCTGCTTCAAAAGGATCTGTTTGATCATCAAACTCATATCCATAAAATATAAGTCCAGCTTCTATACGAACCATATCTAAAGCCTCTAATCCTAAAGGCGTGATATCAAATTCTTTTCCAGCTTCCCAAACTTTATCCCAAACTTCATTTGCATCTTTTGGATGACACCATATTTCATATCCAAGTTCACCTGTGTAACCTGTTCTCGAAACTACAATTGGTGTTCCTGTTTCATGATCTATTCGAGCAATATTAAATCTGAACCATTCAAGCTCAGTTATTGATGGTTGGATAGGAGCAGTCCAAACAAATTTTTCTAGAATTTTTCTACTATTAGGACCTTGTACTGCAATATTATGTATGTGGTCTGTTGCAGATTTTATCCAAACTTTATAATTTTTCTTTTTAGCTTGTTCTTTTAACCACTCTCCACTGTATTCATCGCCACCGATCCATCTAAAATTATCTTGTCCAAATTTAAATAGAGTTCCGTCATCTAACATGCATCCATTTTCATAACACATTGCAGTATAAACAACTTGACCTACTGATAATTTTTTAACATTTCTTGTTAAAGTGTATTGCATTAAGTTTTCTGCATCTGGGCCAAGTATTTCAAATTTTCTTAATGGAGAAAGATCAGTTGCGATCGCACTTTCTCGACAGGCATTATATTCTTTTATTGTTCCTGAATTAGTAAAGTTATTTGCTAACCAAAAGCCTTTGTATTCAACAAAATTTCTTGTTAGCTCAGATGTTTTTTTATGAAAACCTGTTTCCTGGGTTAGTTTTGGCTCAGAGTCTGTTTTCATTCTAAATGCAATAGCTTTTGAATATTTGTTAGTTTTTCCATAAGTTCTAACAAATATATCTGTTGGGTTCCAGCCATTAGCAGCATCAACATCACAAGGACAGGCTGATGAAATACATGTTAAATCTTTTAAAGCTCTAAACAAAACATAGTCACCTGGTCTAGACCATGGCTCATCAAATGTTGCAACATTGTTTGCATCAATTGCAGTATTAAAAAAAAGGTTTATTGCAGACCAACTTTTTCTAGCGTTAACGTCATATTTTTCTAAACCTTTGTTAAAGTTATCGGTACAATTGATATGCCCCATATAACCTAAGTCCTCATAGTATTTAGAAGTACATGCTAAATTAAAAGTATCATGTCTTCCAACAGTATCTCTAACAACCTCGACCATAGCTTCGTGATTACCATCATAAAATTTTGAAAACAAACCTGGACCTGGATAAGCACTACCCATGAACGTTCTGGTCGCTTTATCATCAATTATACTTTCAATACCATCATTTAATTTATGAGTATCAAAAGCTAAGAAATCAGAGCATTGCCTTCCGCCTGTATCAATAATTTGAATATATTCACCTGCTTTCACTTCATAAGTTTCTGCAGTTCTTCTTTTAACAAGTTGCTCAACTATTGGATCATTCAAAGGGTCAGGCAGAACAAACTGTTCATCTGTTTCTGAAAATTTGGCTCTATTAATAAAAATAGTTAAATCAGTTGGTGGATTTTGTTCATGAACATTTAACGGATCACCAGGTGCTGCTATTAAAACAAAGCATTTGTCTTTTGATGATAAAATTATTTTTTCTCCCATCAAACAATCTTCATCAAATAGAATTGATGATTTTGCTTTTTGAAGGTCTAGATTTCTCTTTTTAAAAATATTAGAAATTTTTTCATCTTTTGCAATTGTTCTTTTAGAAAAATCTGCATTTGCAATTTCTTTTAAATTTAAAATTGATTGATCAGGCTTACCTTGATTATTAAAAACTACAATTTCACAAATTTGTTTGCCTTCATCATTTATAATCTCAATCTTATCTTCTGGAAAAACTTCTATTACTGATAAACCACCACCTTTAACAAAATATCTTTCAACTCCTGGTGGTAAAGCTCTTAAGCCTGGATTTCTGATTTCGTTACTAGTTCCTAACATTTTAACAAAACTATATATATTTTTTATAAGTTTATTCTAATCAAAACGAGTTGACTATAAGTTTAATTAATAACATACTTTAAAAATTAATATTAATAGAGGGGAAAAAAATGAAAAAAATAATATCATTAATATCTGCTCTAGTAATTTCTGTAGTAAGTTTTACAGGAGTTTCTAACGCTGATAGCAAAAAACCTATCGTAATTCCAACTCATAACTGGTCAAGCCAAATTGTAATGGCTTACGTTATTGGTGGTATTTTCGAGAGTATGGGAAATAACGTGAAATACGTTAACGCTGACTCACAAGCGGTATATGAGTCAATTAGAATTGGAGATGTAACTGTATCTCACGAGGTATGGGAATCTGCTTTTGGAAAATCATTTACTACTGCTTTAGATAAAGGTGGTTTACTTGATTGGGGTGATCATGAGGCAAGAACTCTAGAGGATATGGGATATCCAAATTGGGTTACTGATAAAGGATTATGCCCAGGACTACCAGATTGGACAGCTTTAAAAAATCCAGATTGTGCAAAAAACTTCACAACACCTGACTCACCAGATGGTAAAGGAAGAATGTTGGAAGGTCCACAAAGTTGGCATGGTGACTTAATTCCTCAAAGAGTTGACGCTTTAGGTTTAGGTGATCTTTGGTGGGTTAAATTTGCTGGAAGTGCCGATGCTCTTTGGGCAGAGTTATCTGCAGCTGAAAAAGAAGGAAGAGGAACAATTATATTTAACTGGACACCTAACTTTACAGACGGTGCTGGTTTTACATTTATTGACTTCCCTCCATACACAGCTGGTTGCAGACCGGAAGATGGTGGAGATGGTAAATGTGGTTCTCCTGATGGATACTTGAAAAAAGCAGTTCATGAGGATTTCCCTAAAACTCATCCAGATGCAGCAGCAGCGTTCAAAAAAATGTCATTCTCTACAAGTCAAATTGGTGCAATGGCAGCTTTAGTTGATGTTGACAAAATGACTCACGAAGATGCAGCTAAAAAATGGTTAGCTGATAACGAGTCTGTTTGGAAAGCTTTTTTAAATTAATTTAAAAGCTTAAATTTTTAAATCTCCCCTAAACGTAATTTAGTTAGGGGGGATTTTTTTTTATTAAAATTTGTGTAAAATATATTCATGAAAAAATTTCTACTTTTCATAGTTTTAAGTTTTTTAATTAGCTTTTCTGCATTTGCTCGAAGCACTGGATGTAAAGAGGGAAATTGTGAAAATGGTTATGGTAAATGGGTCTACACTGATAAGACAACTTATGAAGGTGAATGGGTTGCAACTAAAAAACAAGGTCAAGGAGTCGAGACATGGCCAAATGGATATGTCTACAAAGGTGAATTTAAAAATAGCGAGTGGAGTGGACAAGGTATTCTAACATTTCCAGATGGATCTACTTATGAAGGTGAGTGGTCTAAAGGTTTTATGAATGGACAAGGGACGTTTACTTGGGCTGATGGTAAACAAAAAACAGGCACTTGGATAAATGGAAAGATGCAAGAGTAATGTCCAGAGAAAATAATTTAAGTAAAACTAAAAACTCTCAAAAATTTACAAAGCAATTTATTGGCTTGACGATAGTTACACTAATAGTAATAGCTTTTTTTGCTGTTTTAAATGGATTATTTGGACAAGGTGATGATTTAGTTAAAAGAATGAAATTGGAAGAACAAAGAATTGCTGAAGAAAAAAAACTAAGTGAGTTGATCTCAAAGTTACCCTCAGGAATACTGGTATCGTTTGATGGAACAGATCATTACAAATTAACAGATGACGTCTATGAACAAGTGTGCAAAGCTACAAAATTAATCCCACAAAGAGCTATAATGGGTGCTAATTTTTTAAATTATAGAGCTCATGAGCTATACACAATTAATGGAAATCAAATTGATGAAACTTTTGTAAAATGGGATCAAGAAAAAAGTAAATGCTTCGCCGGTTTTACTGTTAGTGGAAATAATGTAGGAGTGGATGAGAGTATTACTATAAGTGGAGAAGCTTTAAGTTTTTTAAGTACCGGAATTGATACAAGAGTTTATTTTATTAAAAATTTTTAATGAGGAAAGGCAACAATTATTAACATTTAAATCTTATTAAATTTAATATAACTTTAAAAAACTTATGTCTGAGACAGTAATCAAATGTGAATCGGTTTACAAAATTTTTGGAGAAAATGCCAAAAAAATGCTTGAAGAAGCAAATGGCAATGTAGATGCAAAAACTTTTCAAGATAAAGGATGTATAGTTGGAGTTAATAATGCTTCTTTTGAGGTTAAAAAAGGAGAAATGCTTGTAGTAATGGGTTTGTCTGGCTCAGGTAAATCAACATTATTAAGATGTATTTCAAGATTAACAGATGCAACTGGTGGAAAAATTTTCATAGAGGGACAAGATCTATTGGAATTAAATAATAAAGAACTTATTGATCTTAGAAGAAATAAAATGGGAATGGTTTTTCAAAGCTTTGCTTTGTTGCCACATAAAACAGTTGTTGAAAATATTGCTTTTCCACTTCAAATAAAAGGTACGAATACACAAGATAGTATTAGTAGAGCAATGGAAATGGTCAAATTAGTTGGACTGGATGGAAGAGAAAATTACTTTCCAAGAGAGCTTTCAGGGGGACAACAACAAAGAGTAGGGATTGCAAGATCATTAGCGGTAGAACCTGATATATGGTTTTTAGACGAACCTTTTTCTGCATTAGATCCTTTAATTAGAAAAGAAATGCAAGATGAGTTTTTAAGACTTCAAGAAAAATTACAAAAAACTATTATGTTTATTACTCATGATTTTGATGAGGCATTAAAGCTAGCAGATAGAATAGCGATTATGAAAGATGGTATAATTGAACAACTAGATACACCAGCCAATATAGTATTAAACCCAGCTACAGAATATGTAAGGAAGTTTACGGAAGAAGTTCCAAGAGAAAAAGTTTTAGTAATTGAAGATATAATGGACGCTTCAACCAACGACAATTTGGGTGATTTAAATGTTTCAAAAGATGACATTATAGAAAATGTTGCAGAAAAAATTCTTACTCAAGAAAAAACAGTAAGCGTAGTTGATTCAAATAATAACGTTGTAGGTTCAATTAAACCATCAAAAATAATTGATACAGTTTTTGGAGGAAGAAAAAACGATAATTAAAGTATGGAATATTTAAAAAAATATCCAAAATTATTTCAATGGTTATTTTTATTAGCTATTTTTTTTGGATTGTGTTTTGCAATTGATGTTCCAGAAACTTATAAATTTATAAGAGGCCAAGCAGAATTTATTAAAGACCCTAATCAAAGCGTTTATTTTTTCTTAGGTAAAGAAGTTAGGTATTACGCATTTGATGTATTTTGGAGATTGCCTCCATTACTTGGTTGGTTGCCAATTTGGATAAATGACTCTTTATTTTTCTTAATGAATGAGTGGATGCCAATGGAGTTTTGGAATGAAGATACTCAAGAATTTAAAACTCGTCCATTATTGCTTCAGATTAGTAGAAATTTAACATCCTTTATGACCTTTTTAATTGAATTGATTAGAGAGATTTTATTAGGTGGATTGGAAACTATCGTAGCATTTACTAGTTGGGATTTTATTGATGCGTACCCATGGTTAGAGTTGCCTGGTTTGCCCTGGACTATTGTTGCAGCTGGAGCAACAATACTCTCTTATAAATTAAGTGGGAAAGGACTAGCTTTGTTTGCCGGATTAACGCTGGTTTATATTTCGATATTTGGTCAATGGAAACCGTCAATGCAAACACTTTCGTTTATATTAGTTGCAGCTCCGCTATCATTTATCTTTGGATTAGGTTTAGGTATAGCTGCTTATAAAAGCAAACGAGTTGAAAAAGCTTTGTATCCAATTCTATTAGTGATGCAAACTATGCCACAATACGCTGTATTAGTTCCTGCTCTTGTTCTTTTTGGAGTTGGTGATCATGCTGCCGTAATCATTACTATGGTTGTTGCAGTTCCACCAATGATATTATTAACAATTTTGGGTTTAAGGGCCATCCCCCCAGAAGTTATTGAAGCAGGACGTATGAGTGGCTGTACTAATTGGCAATTAATGCTGAAAGTATTAATTCCTACAGCAAGACGGGATATTTTAATTGGAGTTAACCAAGTTATTATGGTTTGTTTTTCAATGGCCGTTATTTCTGCATTCATTGGTGCTAAGGGTTTAGGATTTAATTTATTATTAGCATTGAACCAACTTAACATTGGATTAGCTTTAGAAGCTGGCTTATGTATAAGTTTAATTGCAATTCTTTTGGACAAAATGTCTTTAGCTTGGGCCAATAAACAAATTGATTATTTTGGTAACATGACATTTTTTCAAAGAAATAAAAATTTAATATTTTTTTCAGCTTCGGTAATAATTGGAATAATTCTTGCCTATATTGGAACTTTTATTTTCAAAGGTGGTTTTAACTACTTGTTTGAAGTCCCGCATAATAAAGGAATATCAACTGCAGATTTTTGGAATAAAGGTGTTGATTGGATTTTTGATACTTTCTTCGTTTATATTAAAGCTTTTAATACATGGTTAATTGTAGATGTGCTTCAGCCAATGAGAGCTTTATTTTTAAGAATGCCTGCAGTAGCTACTTTAGTTTTAGCAGTTGGTGCAGGATATTTAATTGGAGGAATTCGTTCAGCTATAGTTATAGCTGCTTTAACTTTATTTATAGCTTTAAGTCCATGGTGGGATAGAGCGCTTGTTACATTATACATGGCAACTTTTGGAGTAGTGGTTTCTTGTTTAATCGGTTTTACAGTTGGAACATTGAGTTTTCAAAATAAAAAATCAGCTGCGTTTATGCTTGGGGTTTGTGATATATTTCAAACTTTTCCGTCATTCGTATATTTAATTCCTGTAATGATGTTATTTGGCATCACAGATACTTCAGTATTAATTGCAGTAATTGTTTACGCAACGATACCTGCAACAAGATACACTATTGAAGGTTTAAGAAGTGTTCCGGTTGGTTTGCATGAAGCTGCAACAATGTCAGGTGTAAATAAATTCCAAAGATTAACTAAAATAGAGTTTCCTTTAGCTTTTCCACACATGATGCTTGGTTTAAATCAAACAATTGTTTTTGCTTTGTTTATGGTAATTATTGGAGCGTTTATTGGCACAGAAGATTTAGGACAATACATTTTAAAAGCACTATCAGATAAAAATGGTGCTGGTATTGGATTAACTTTAGGTATTTGTGTTGCTTTCATTGGTTTGATTTTTGATAATTTGATAAGAACTTGGGTTAATCAAAGAAAAAAACATCTTGGAATTCAATAAATAAAAAAGATGAAAAATGAAACAATCAATATGATCGGCTGGGTCTTGTTTATTATTTCAGCGATTGGATTTATTATATCTAGTATGGGTAACTTTTGGGCAATGTTTGGAAGTTTATTCTTTTTAATTGCCTGTTTTGTTTTTTTGATACCTTATTTTAAAAAAGAAGATTAAAAATATTTTAAATTGGGCTATTTTATTAAAAATAGCCCAATAATTTTATTATTTATTTAAAAAAGTTTTTAAAGAGTCATCCATTGCTGTCTCCCATGGTGTGTGGTGAACTGGACCAATAGACCCAGTCACAGGTGAAGAAAAAGATTTATTTCTGTAAGTCATAATGTCTTCAACTTTGTGATGTTCCCACTCTTTAAAGTGTTTTCTAATTAATTCAAAATCAATTTTAGGATAATCAGATAATGAATGAAGTTCTTTTGTATATTCTGTCTGAAAATCAATCATTTGATCTGGATTTTCTAATTTTTCTTCCAGTGAAACCCATTTATTAATATCATTTTTAATCTCAGTTTCACTTGGAAGTGTAATTTTACCCATAATAACATCTCTAGCGAACCAAGCTTGACAATCAAACATATTAAAAGTGTGAAATTGATCTTGCATTCCTAAGTACATTAACTTGTGATTATTTTCCCAAACAACCCCTTTGTATAATTTTGGTGGATATAATCTATTGTGTGTTTGAAGTTTAAGATCTTCTGTAAGAAAAGGAAAATGATGAAGATAACCAGTGCAGAGAATTATAGCATCTGCTTCTTGTTCATGTCCATCTTTAAAAATAGCTTTGTTTCCTTCAAGTCTATCAAGATGGTAAACTTCTTTCATTCCTTTAGGCCATTTAAATCCCATTGGATTGTGTCTGTACCCAATAGTTACACTTTTGGCTCCGTATTTATGACATTGTAAAGCGACATCTTCCGCAGAATAACTACTGCCAAGTACAATTACATTTTTTCCTCTAAATTCTTCAGCATCTCTAAAATCATGAGAGTGCATTATTCTTCCAGGAAAAGATTTCATCCCAGGATATTCTGGAATGAAAGGAACTGAGAAGTGACCTGTTGATACAACTACATAATCAAATGTTTCTTTTAAAATTGTATCATTTTTTTTATCTCTATAAGTAAGATTAAAACTATCATTACTATAAGTAACATTTGTTACAGTTGTATTGAATTTGATTTTATTTTTAAGATTTCCTTTTTTTACCCTTCCAAGAATATAATCATATAAAACTTCTCTAGGTGGAAAAGATGGTATTGGTTGACCAAAATGTTCATCAAAGGAATAATCGGCAAACTCAAGACATTCTTTTGGCCCATTAGACCAAAGATATCTGTACATGCTATTTGGAATAGGGTCTCCATATTGATCAGAACCAGTTCTCCAACTGTAATTCCATAAACCACCCCAATCGTCCTGTTTATCAAAACACACTATTTCAGGTATTTTTTCACCTTTTTTTTCAGCTTGTTCAAACGATCTTAGCATTGATAATCCACACGGACCTGCACCAATTATAGCAATTTTTGTCATTAATTATCTCCAGTAAATATTTTATATGTTTTATTTACTCACAAAATGTAAGAAATTAAAAGAATTAATTATTCAATGTATGCAATATTTAATTAAATAATTTATAATTTGCTTAGTGAATAAACTTATTCTTTCAATTGACCAAGGAACTACTTCGAGTAGATCAATCTTATTTGATTTAAAAGGTAGAAAAGTTTTTTCTTCTCAATATGAATTTCAACAAATTTTTCCAAAACCAGGGTGGGTTGAGCATAATCCAGAAGAAATTTGGAAGGTGACTTTAAAAACAATTAAAGAATCAATTAAAAAAAGTAAAAAATTAAAAGCAAAGGTTATTTCAATTGGAATTACCAACCAAAGAGAGACAACAATTCTTTGGGATAAAAAGACTGGCAAACCAATATATAATGCAATTGTTTGGCAAGATAGAAGAACAAGTAAAATCTGTGAAAATTTAAAAAAAAGAAAATTAGAAAATTTATTCAGGCATAAAACCGGACTATTTATTGATCCATACTTTTCAGCAACAAAAGTAAAATGGATATTAGATAATGTTTCAATATCAAAAAAACTTTTGAAAAATAAACAATTGATGTTTGGAACAATTGATACTTTTTTAATTTGGAGATTAACGAATAAAAAACATCATCTTACTGACGCAACTAATGCAAGTAGAACTATGATGTATAATATAAATTCAAATAAATGGGATGATGAAATCTTAAAAAAACTAAATATTTCAAAATTTATTTTACCCAAAGTAAAAAATTCTGCTGATGATTTTGGAGTAACTTCTAAGAAAATTATAGGTGAAGAAATACCAATTAATGCAGTATTAGGAGATCAACAAGCAGCTGCAGTTGGGCAAGCTTGTTTTGATAAAGGTTCCGTTAAAAGTACATATGGCACAGGAGCCTTTGCTATAATAAATACAGGAAATAAAAAAATTTTATCTAAAAATAAATTATTAACTACGATTTGCTACAGATTAAAAAACAAAAATACGTATGCATTAGAGGGCTCTATATTTATTGCAGGTGCTGGTGTTCAATGGTTAAGAGATAAGATTAAACTGATTGATAATGCTCAACAAACTGAAAAAATTTCAAAATCTATAATTGATAACGATGGAGTATATGTTGTGCCAGCATTTACAGGTTTAGGAGCTCCTTACTGGAAAGCAGAAGCCAAGGGATTGATAACTGGATTAACCAGAAATACAGATTGGAAAAATTTAGTAAGAGCAGTAATCGAGTCGGTAGCTTATCAAAGTTATGATTTATTTGATGCTATGAAAAAAGATGGATCTAGACCTAATATTATTAAAGTTGATGGAGGTATGGTTGCGAACGACTGGTTTTCTCAGTTTTTATCAGACATTTTGAATACAAAAGTATTACGACCTGCTATTCAAGAAACAACAGCATTAGGTGCAGCTTTCTTTGCAGGATATCAAGCAGGTGAATTTAAATCTTTAGAAGAAATAAAAAATAAATGGAAAAAAGATGCAATTTTTACCCCTAAAATTAAGAAAAATTTAAGAACTAACTTATTGAAAGGGTGGCAACAAGCAATTAGAAAAACTTTAGCTTAATTTTTAGCTTATGAAAAAAATAATCATAATTGGTGCTGGCGCGATGGGATCTGCTTTTGCTGTTCCTTGCGTTGAAAATGAAAATGATGTCACAATTGTTGGCACCCATTTAGAGGATGATTTGATAAAAGATATTATTTCAAATGAATATTTTCATCCAGGATTAAAAACAAAACTTCCAAAGGAAATAAAATTTGTCCAATTCAATGAATTGCAGCCTATTTTAGAAAAAGATGTAGATTTAATTGTTGCAGGAATAAGTTCAATAGGAATTGAATGGTTTGCTAAACAAATATCTAAGAATTATAAAAAAAAATTACCAATTGTCTTATTAACAAAAGGTTTATCTATTGTTGACAATAAACTTACGACACTATCCGATAAAATTAAAAATATTTTAGAAAAAAATGGTCACTCAGAAATTAATATTTCAGCAGTTAAAGGCCCTTGTTTAGCAGCTGGTTTAGCAAATAAAATGAGAACAGGAACAGTTATTGCTAACAAAGATTTAAAACAGTGTCAGTCATTAAAAAATATGATTTCAACAGATTATTATTCCATGGAAATATCAGAAGATGTACCTGGAGTAGAGTTATCTGGAGCGATTAAAAACATATATTCAATGTTAATTGGTGCATCTGAAGGATTAAGTAACTCCAAAGCTTCAAAAGAGATTCAATCCAAATATTTTTTAAATACTGCAGCCTCATTAATTCATAGATCAATTTCAGAAATGGTTGAATTTATTTTGCACTACGGAGGTAAGTCAGAAACAGTTTATGGTTTAGCAGGTCTTGGTGATTTGTACGTTAGTGCTATTGGCGGAAGAAATAGTTTGATGGGAAAATATTTGGGTCAAGGATTTTTATATAAAGAAGCTAAAGAACAATTTATGAAAGATGTTACAGTAGAAGGAGCTCAACTTGCTTTAGAGATTGGACCAAAAATATTAGAAGATCTAAGTAGTAAAAATTTTCCTTTATTATTTAATATGTTAAATACTATTTGTGAAAATAAAAAATTAGAAATTAATTGGTAAATGAATTCAAATTGGAATTACCCAACAACTATGTGGGTTGGAAAAGACAGAATTAAAGATTTATCGATTGCTTGTAACAATTTAAAGATCTACAAACCTTTATTAGTTACTGATAGTGGTCTTGCTAAATCTAAAATTGTTACTGATGTATTAGATAATCTCAAAAATAATGGAATTTTAGTTGAATTATATTCAAATGTAGTGGGCAATCCAACGGGCACTAATGTAAATGAGGGTGTTGATTATTTTAATAAAAATGGTTGTGATGGAGTAATAGCTTTTGGAGGTGGAAGTGGCCTTGATGTTGGTAAAGCAATTGCATTTATGTCAGGTCAAACATTGCCTATATGGGATTTTGAGGATGTTGGAGATAATTGGACTAAAGCTAAATCAGAGAAAATAGCACCCATTATAGCTGTTCCAACTACTGCAGGAACTGGATCAGAAACAGGGCGTGCATCTGTAATTTTAAACGAGGAAACAGGTGTAAAAAATATAATTTTTCATCCTAAATTTTTACCATCAATAGTCATATTGGACCCAGTTTTAACAGTTGGACTTCCATCAAAAATTACAGCAGCAACTGGTATGGATGCTTTAGCACATAATTTAGAAGCTTATTGTGCACCAGGCTATCATCCAATGGCTGATGGAATTGCACTTGAGGGTATGAAAATAATTAACGATTGGTTGCTAGAAGCAGTTAACAATGGATCAAACATTGAAGCTCGTCAAAATATGTTGTCAGCAGCTAGCATGGGATCAACTGCATTTCAAAAAGGGTTAGGGGCAATTCATTCATTAAGTCATCCTGTTAACGCTCTAAACAATATTCATCATGGCTTATCTAATGCAATATTCATGCCTTATGTATTAACTTTCAATAAAGATGTAATAGAAAAAAAAATAATTAAGATTTGTGATTATTTAGAACTTCCAGATCGATCTTTTAATGGTTTTATTAATTGGATTTTAGATTTAAGAAAAAAACTTGAAATACCTCATAAATTATCAGAGGTAATAGATGAAAAAGATTTTGATCTTGATAGATTGTCAAAAATGGCCTTAGCAGATCCCTCAACTGGAGGAAACCCAAAAAAATTGTCTGAAGCAGATATGAAACTAATGTATCAGCACAGTATGAAAGGTGAATTATTTGAGTGAGTAATTTAAATATTTTAATTGTTGAAGGAAATATTAGAGAAGACAGTGAGTTTTTTATTAAAGCTGCTGGAGCTTCTGCGGCAGATAATTTAAAAAATTTGATTTTAAAATTGGAGCCATCAACTAACACAGATATTATTAATCCAGGACATGATGATGAGACAACAAATGCTTTAAAAAATATGAATAAATATCATGGTATCATTTTTACAGGTGGTGCGATGAGAATAAATGATATGACTGATGTAATTAAGAAACATATCCAATTTGCATCTAATTGTTTTAATGAAAAAAATAAAATTTTAGCAATTTGCTGGGGACTACAAGTGTGTTCAACTGCTGCTGGGGGCAAAGTTAATCCTGGAAAAAATGGTGCTCATATAGGAATTGCATCAGATGTAATCATTAACAGTGAAGGTGAAAAACATTTTATATATAAAGATAAAAAAACAATTTTTACTTCGCCAGCTTTCAATTTTGACGAAGTAAGTGAACTTCCAAAAAATGCTATTCTTTTATCAAGTGACAAGGTTAACAATGTGATGGGAGTTAAGTTTGATGCAGGTAATTCAGAAATTATTGGTCTACAATACCATCCTGACTATGAATATTTTCAAATGCTTAATCTTATTGCTGGTCGAAAAGATCGATTATTTACAAATAAAATTTTTTCAAGTGAGAAAGAATATCAAAACCACATCTCATATATAAAGTCTGAGAACGAATTATTGAACTTTAAGGATAGAACCTGTGAAGTTCGAAATTGGCTAAATTATTTAAAAAACTAATTAAAAAAGACCTTCAATCTCACCATCTTTATTTAGTTTGATAGAGTCTGCTGCTGGAACTCTTGGTAAACCTGGCATTGTCATAATAGCTCCACAAACCACAACGATAAATTCAGCTCCAGATGAAAGTCTGATTTCTCTAATTGGTAGAGAATGTCCAGTGGGTGCCCCTTTTAAATTTGGGTCTGTTGAAAAACTATATTGAGTTTTAGCAACACATATAGGTAATTCACCAAAACCAGCTTCTTCAAAACTTTTCAATTGGTCTCTAATTTTAGTGTCGGCTATAACTTCATCAGCTCTGTAAATTTCTTTAGCTATAGTCTCAATCTTTTTAAATAATGGAGTTTTACTCTCATATAAAAATTGAAATTTAGCTTCATTTTTTTCACATAAGTCAGAAACATGAGCTGCAAGTTCTTTTGTACCTTCCCCACCATTAGCCCAATGAGTACATAGACTTGCTTTAACTCCCATTCCGTCACAAAATTCAATTAAAGCTTTTACTTCATTATCAGTATCTTTAATAAAATGATTAACTGCAACAGCTACAGGAAGACCAAATTTTTGAACGTTTTGAATATGTCTTTCAAGGTTTACCAACCCTTTTTTAAGAGCATCTACATTCTCATTTTTAAGATCATCTTTTGCAACACCACCATGCATCTTTAGAGCTCTAATAGTTGCAACAATAACCACACAACTTGGTTTTAAATTTGATTTTCGACATTTGATATCTAGAAATTTTTCAGCTCCTAAGTCTGCACCAAAGCCTGCTTCAGTTACCACATAGTCAGCAAGTTTTAATCCAGTTTTAGTTGCAATTACAGAATTACATCCATGTGCAATATTTGCAAATGGACCACCATGAATAATTGCAGGATTATTTTCTAAAGTTTGAGTTACGTTTGGTCTAATGGCATCTTTTAATAATACAGTCATTGGACCTTGAGCTTTTAAATCTTTAGCAAAAACAGGTTTTTTATCTCTTGTGTATGCAATTGTTATATTTCCAATTCTTTTTTCTAAATCTTCTAAATCATTTGATAAACAAAAGATGGCCATGATTTCAGATGCAACAGTGATATCAAAACCATCTTCCCTTGGAAAACCATTTGCAACACCACCTAAGTTTATATTTATTGATCTTAATGAACGATCATTCATGTCCATTACTCTTTTCCAAACAATTCTTCTAACATCTATATCTAATTTATTTCCCCAATAAATATGATTATCAATTAACGCTGATAGTAAATTGTGAGCTGAAGTTATTGCATGAAAGTCACCAGTAAAATGTAAATTAATTTGTTCCATTGGAACCACTTGAGCATAACCTCCGCCTGCAGCTCCACCTTTCATACCAAACGATGGTCCAAGGCTGGGTTCTCTTAAACAAACAATAGATTTTTTCCCAATTTTATTCAAACCATCATTTAATCCAACTGAAGTTGTAGTTTTACCTTCACCAGCTGGAGTAGGAGTTATTGCAGTAACTAGAATTAATTTACCATCCGGTTTGTCTTTTAAAGTATCAAGATACTCTAAGTTTATTTTTGCGATGTGTCTTCCCATTGGACTGAAAGCAGCACTTTCATCAGGCACATTTATTTTTGCTAAAATATCATTTATAGGTTGCATTTTAGCTTCTCTAGCTATTTGAATATCTGATTTAACATCGCTCATTTAAAATCCTAAAGTTATAATTTTTTATTGATGACTTCTTATCCTTTTTTAAGTTCTTTGGAAACTTCTAAAAAATATATATAAAAAAAATAAGAACTATTTATATTCATTGAGATAAAAATATCTCATGCAAAAATATTCTATATTTAATCTAGTTAAAAACGCTTTTTCTGGACATCAAAATTGGGATTTAGCTTGGAAAGATCCAACTCCTAAAAAAGAATATGACGTTGTGATTATCGGAGGTGGCGGTCATGGTTTAGCTACTGCTTACTATCTTGCAAAAGAACATAATATTACAAATGTTGCTATCATTGAAAAAGGTTGGATTGGTGGAGGTAATGTTGGAAGAAATACCACCATTATAAGATCTAACTACATGCATGATGATAATGCACTTTTTAGTGAATTTGGAATGGATTTATGGAGAAAGATGAGCCAGGATTTAAATTACAATGTAATGTTTTCTCCAAGAGGAATTATTAATCTTGCACACTCTGATGCACAAATGAATGTCTATGCAAGACGTGGAAATTCAATGAGGTTGAATGGAATTGATGCAGTTTTACTTAATAGAGAACAGGTAAAAGAAATTATACCAATGGCAGATTTTTCTGAAAATGTGAGGTTTCCGATTTTTGGTGGATTAATGCAACCAAGTGCAGGGACAGCAAGACACGATGCGGTTGCTTGGGGATATGCAAGACAAGCTGACTCAATGGGAGTTGATATTATTCAAAACTGTGAAGTCACAGGTTTTGACGTAAGTGGTGGAAAAATTAATGGCGTTAGAACTTCAAGAGGAGATATTAAAGTAAAGAAAATTGGTTTGTGTGTTGCAGGTAGTACAAATATTTTAGCTGAGAAACTAAATATGACTTTACCAATTGAAACACATCTTCTTCAAGCGTGCGTTTCAGAACCAGTAAAACCAATTTTGGATAGAGTGGTTACTTTTGGAGCGGGGCATTTTTATATAAGTCAGTCTGATAAAGGTGAAATGGTAATGGGTGGAGATTTAGATGGCTATAATAGTTATGCACAAAGAGGTAACTTACCAACTTTACAGCACGTATTAACGGAAGGAATTGCGATGATGCCTTTTTTAAGTAAATTAAAAATGCTTAGAACTTGGGGTGGAATAATGGATATGTCTATGGATGGTTCCCCAATCATTGATAAAACACATATAGAAGGATTATATTTAAATTGTGGTTGGTGTTATGGTGGATTTAAAGCAACCCCAGCATCAGGTTGGACGTTTGCTCATACGATTGCACAAGATAGAGTTCATAAACTAAACGCCGGATATAGTTTAAATAGATTTAGTACAGGTCATTTGTTGGATGAAAAAGGACTTGGAACAAAAACTTGGATTTCATAAATGCTACATATTAAATGCCCTCACTGTGGAATGAGATCACAAAATGAATTTTCATATGGAGGCGATGCAACCATTAAAAGACCAGAACTTAATAAAGAAGTATCAGACCAAGATTGGGATAATTTTGTTTATAATAGAAAAAGCTTAAGAGGAAAACATTGGGAGTTATGGCAGCATTTATCAGGATGTAGACAATGGATAAAAGTTGAAAGAGATACAGCTACTCACGAAATTTTTAATACACTTAAAGCTAATGAGGAAATTTCATAATGCCTCAAAGTTATAGATTAGATAATATTGGCTTAATTAATAGAGATAAAAAACTTTCTTTTAAATTTAATGGAGTTACTTACTCTGGATATGAGGGTGATACTCTAGCTTCAGCTTTAATAGCTAATGGAGTTCATTTAGTTGGAAGAAGTTTTAAATATCATAGACCAAGAGGTTTTTTTGGGGCGGGGGTTGATGAGCCTTACGCAATTGTTCAATTATATAGAAATGGTGAAACGGAGCCAAATGTAAAAGCCACAGAACAAGAACTTTTTGAAGGGTTAGAAGCAACGAGTGTAAATTGTTGGCCAAGTGTAAATTTTGACATTGGAGCAATAAATAATTTTTTAAAAATTTTTCTTCCTGCTGGATTTTATTATAAAACTTTTATGTGGCCAAAAAGCTTTTGGTATAAAGTTTATGAGCCATTTATTAGAAAAGCAGCAGGTCTAGGTGTTGCTTCGATCAAACATGATAAAGAAAGATATGAACATAAATATGAATATTGTGATTTATTAATCGCAGGCTCAGGTCCTTCAGGTTTAGCAAGCGCATATGCTGCTGCAAAAAATGGAGCACGAGTTATTTTAGCAGAGGATAAAGCTAGGCATGGAGGAACTTTGTTAACTAGTGATGTAAACATTGGAAATCAATCAGGAAAAGAATGGGCTGATGGAATAATTTCAGAGCTTAAAGAAATGCCAAATGTGATTGTTAAAAATAGATCACAGGTTTTTGGTTACTATGATCATAACATGTTAGTTATGTCAGAAAGAATAAGTGATCACCTTCCAACAACAAAAAAGTTTCATCCAAAACAAAGGCTTTGGTATATTAGAGCTAAAGAAGTTTTAATTTCTTCAGGATCAATTGAAAGACCAATAGTATTTGGTAATAACGATACCCCAGGTGTTATGCTTTCATCTGCTGCTAAAGAATATCTTAAAGTTTATGGAGTATTAGTTGGAAAAAACCCTTTAATATTTACCAATAATGATAGTGGTTATGAAACCGCCATTGAGTTTAAAAAAAATGGAGTTGATCCAGTTATCCTAGATACGAGAAAAGATCCTCAATCAGAAATTGTTGATGAAGCTAAAAATTTAGGGATAAACATCAAGTTTTCTTATGTGGTAGTTGCTGCTCAAGGATATAAAAAAGTAAAATCAGCTGATATTGCCAAAATTTCAGATGATAAGGAACAACTTGGAACAATTGAAAATATCAAATGTGACTGTATATGTGTCTCAGGTTTTTGGACACCTACTATTCATTTAGCCTCACAATCAGGAAACAAAACAAAATTTAACGAAGATATTGATGCATTTGTCCCTGGAACTTCAAAACAAAATGAAAAAACATTAGGCGCTGCAAACGGAACTTATACATTAGAAGAAACATTAAAAAGTTCGTTTGAAGCTGGCCATGAACTTTCAAAAAAAATTACAAATAATGATAATAAGATTTCTTTTCCAAACGTTGTTGAAAAAAAATCAACAACCCATGATAAGTTTTGGTGTGTACCATTACCTGAAGGAAAAAATTATAAAAGATTTTTAGACTTTCAAAATGATGTAGCAGTTTCTGATGTAGAGATTGCACTCAAAGAAGGGTATCGATCAATTGAACATGTTAAAAGATATACAACCCTTGGAATGGCAACTGACCAGGGTAAAACAAGTAATCTAAACGGTTTACAATTAGTATCTAAAATAGAAAATAAAGTAGTGCCAAATGTTGGTCACACAACTTTTAGACCCCCATACACACCAGTTTCAATAGGAGCAATTGTTGGAAGAGAAGTTGGAAAACATTCAAAACCAACAAGAAAATCACCAATGCATTCATGGCATGAAAAAAATAATGCAGTTTTTGTTGATGCAGGTGTTTGGTTAAGACCAAGATATTATAAGCAAGGAAATGAAAATTTATTTGAGGGATCTAAAAGGGAAGCAAAAAATGTGAGAACTAATGTTGGAGTTTGTGATGTAACCACATTAGGCAAAATAGATATTAAAGGACCAGATGCAGCAGAGTTACTAAATAGAGTTTATACAAATGCATGGTTAAAATTACCAGTTGGTAAAGCAAGATACGGTGTAATGTTAAGAGAAGACGGAATAGTGATGGATGATGGAACAACTACTAGAATTGCCGAAAATCACTATCACATGACAACTACGACTGCTCAAGCAGCAAATGTTCTTTCACATTTAGAGTATTATTTGCAATTAGTATGGCCTGAATTAAATGTGAATGTAGTTTCAACTACAGAACAATGGGCAGGAGCCGCAATAGCGGGACCTAAGTCTAGAGACCTGCTGCAAAAATTATTTCCAAACTCTGATGTCTCCAATGAAGGTTTGCCTTTTATGGGTTATATGGAAGGAGATTTGTTTGGTGTGAAAGCAAGAATTTTTAGAATTTCGTTTTCAGGTGAGCTCGCATACGAATTAAATGTCGAGTCTGATAATGGAAATTTTATGTGGGAAAAAATTATGGAAGTTGGTCAAGAGTTTAAAATTCAGCCGTATGGAACAGAAGCATTATCAACTCTTAGAATTGAAATGGGTCATGTTGCAGGATCTGAACTAGATGGAAGAACAATACCTTATGACAATTCTTTAGAGGGATTATTAAGTAAAAAGAAAGATTTTATTGGAAAAAGATCTTTGACCAGAAAAGCATTTACTGCTGAAGACAGACAAAAAGTTGTTGGAGTTGTTCCTTTAGATAAAAAAACAAGTATTCCAGAGGGTTCACATTTAGTCAAAGACTCAAATGCACCACTGCCAAATCCAAAATTAGGTTACATCTCAGCATCTTGCTGGAGTGTTGAGTATGATAATCCATTTTCTTTAGCCATATTAAAAGATGGAAAAAATATGATTGGTGAAAAGTTATTTGTAATGTCACCACTTAAAAATAAAGTAATTCCTGTTGAGATAGTTTCTTCACACTATGTTGATCCAAAAGGTGAAAGGGTTAGATCATGAGTTTAATATCAGCTTTAGCAAATGTTCATTCAGAAGGTCAATTTGGTGATTATGAAGGTAAAAATGAAAATGATCTTTTAAAAATCTATGAGATAAAGAATTTATTAATAGTTCAAATAGTTCAGTATAAAAACTCTACAATTTCGACTGAAAGTATTGATATCGATGGTTTAAAATTAAAAGAGGAACCACTAAGTGTATCAAATAATAATGATACAAGAATTTTGTGGAATGGACCAAAAAATTGGCTTTTGGTCTCAAATAAAAAAGATTTACTTACAAATATTTTACAAAACTTTAAAGAAACAGATTTTGCTATAACAGATCTGTCTCATTCAAAAGCTATAATTGAAATAGAAGGTCAAGAAGTAAAAGAAGTTTTAAAGAAAGGATGTCCCTTTAATTTTAATATATTGGAAAAAAATAAATCAATAAATTCTACTTATAATGGAATAGCATTTACAGTTGATATGATAGACGACAACCCTGATAAAGTTAGATTATTTGCTTTAAGAAGTTTTGGAGAGTCTTTGTATCACTCAATTACTGATGCATCCCTAGAGTTTGGTTATAAATCTCTGTAACTAAAATATTTAATTAAAATCTTTAATCTCTTGTTGCAATGTAAACACCAATTGAGGTGATTAAAAACCCAATTAAATCTAAATTAGTCAAATTCTCATTTAAGAATAACCACGCCATAAATGCAGAAGTTGCTGGTATTAAAAAAAATATGGAAACTGTTTTGCTGGCTGAATTATTTTTAATTAAGTACATCAATATTGTAAAAGCACCAAATGATACTAAAAATATTTGATGACTCATTGCAATTATAAACGTTTGTGTAAAATCAATATAAGGATCAACAAATAAAAATATTATCAATAAGTGAAATACACATCCACCTAGTGCTTGATATGTATTACTCACGGATAGAGGCAAATTATTACTTAATTTTTTTTGCCACAAAGTAGAAAATGTAATTGCAAGTAATGCTATAATTGTTGCAACTAGTCCTGCTGCTGGTATTTTAGATCCTATATCAAAACCTAAAACAAGTGCTGCACCAACAAATCCCAATAAAACCCCCACCCATTGTTTCGCAGAAACCTCTTCATTTAAAATTGGTCCACTTAAAGCATTTGTAAGAATTGGTTGTAAAGTTACTATTAATGCTGCAATTCCCGTCGGCATACCAATTGAAATTGAATAAAAAACACCTCCAAGATAAAAACCATGAAAAAGTACTCCACTAAAAAAAGATTCAAAAAAATTTCTTTTGTTAACCAAGATTTTTTCTTTTGAATAAAGAGAAAATAAAAAAAACCCAAAAGCTACCAAAGCAAATCTAAAAGTAAGTGCAGCAAATGGATCACTGTTGTCTATGATTGGCTTTGTTGTAATAAAAGCAGATGACCACAATAAAATAAAAATGAATGGAAAAATTTTGACCATTGTCGACTTATAGTTCAAATATTTAATTAGTATTACTAATAACAACCAAAATGAACTAATTCTACCTTGAGTTGATTCTCATAATCAGTATTAATTGATTAAGTTTTTTATGAAATATATAAAAATTTATTTTTTAATCGTATTTTCTATATCTTTATCTGGATGTATTCAGTCGACAGCATTACTAGGCCCTGGAGTTACAATTGCCACAACAGGCAACATTATGCAGGCTGGTTTTCAATATGGAGCTAATACAGCAATCAAAAATGAAACTGGCAAAGATGTTCTTACACACTTTAAAGATGTTGTGGAGGAGGAACAAGACAATAAAAAACTTGAACTGAAAATAAAAGATATAGCCACCAACACAATTGAAAAAGTTAAAAAAAAGTTATTAATAAATTAACTTAAAATATCTAATTCAATAAGTTTTTCTTGCTTAGTTTCCTTGCACCACATTTCATAACTTTCACAGATTCTCCATAGGTGGTCAAAAGCTCTTTGGGATATTTCCAAAGGAAAATGACTTTTTGTGTAGTACAGTTTTGGTATTTTCATCAAAAATTTAACCATAGAGTCTTTTTGTATTTCTAAAAGTCTCATAGTTTCGTCATTAACTTTTTTGCCAGTAATTTTATCAACAAAATCATTATTCTTTAACTCTAAAAACCATTTATCATGAAACTCACCTGAACTAATTAAATCATAATCTTTTGTAGTCATAAAAACTTCAAAAGCCTGGATATTAGTCATTTCAGAATTTTCATTTTTAATCTTTACAACTTGAGAGTAAATTAATTCAGCAACTCTTAAAACGTAAGGCTTATCATTATCAACTGACATAAATTATCTTTTATGTTTAGCCATTGCAGAATTTGCAAGTATTAAATTAGGATCTAAAAAAATTTTAGAGGATCTGACATTGTTAAAGGATTTAAATGCAAAAATCGCAATTGGAAGCTCCGTACATCCTAATATAATTTTTTTACATTTCATATTGATCAATTCATTAATTGCAGGCTGTATTGCTTTTGCTGCAGCTTTCACATTGCCCATTTTGACTAATTTTATTGCTTTATTCACAGATTTTTTTTGTTGGTTTTGAGATGGCTGAATTAAATCGTAATCTTTATTAAAAATTTTATCATAAACACCAGTTTTTAAGGTTCCTTCAGTAGCTAATAAGCCAACTTTTGAATTTTTCTTACAATTTTTTTTTGTAAATTTAAAAACTTCTTTTGGCATATTTATAATTGGAATATTGATTTTCTTTTGTAAATCATCAAACCAATAATGCGCTGTGTTGCATGGAATAACAATGAATTTACATTTATTTTTTTCAAGTAATCTGCATCCTTGAAGTAAACTTTTTAAAACGTTTTGATATTTTTTTTTACTTGTGTTGTTAGAAGACCTATTTGATAAATTTTTAGTTTGTACCCCAATAGACTCTGGTCTACCTGGTATATTGGATTTGTTGTAAAGAATGAATAGAGGGTATTCTTGATCAATTTTTCCTCTATTTAATACTGCAAGCTTGTTGCAAAAATCCAAACCTGCTTGTGTTCCCATTCCTCCTAAGATTCCGATCATATTTTTGAATAATTAATATTAGATTGGTTTATTTATACCTCTCATAAAAACAATAAGTAGGCAACCATTTTTAGTATGAGAGTTGTGTTCTGTGCCAGGTTCAAAAGTTACAAAGTCACCTTTCTTAAATACTTTACCATCTGCATCCTGAAGCTCACCTTCAATTACATAAAACTCTTCATAACCTTGATGAATATGAGGCAAACTTTTAGCACCGGCATCCATTTTTAGAATGTAAGTGCCAAACCCCCCGTTACTTCTGTCATAACTTAATTTGTGCCAGCTCATTCCTTCAACTGGTTTGCCATAATTATCAAATGGCTGGAAAGTTAAATCGTTTATATTTTTAATGAATCTTTCACTCATATTAATAATACCTACTGTACTATTAATTTATGTATTTGAAAATTGTGTTTAAAGCTTGATTTTATTTTTTGGTATTGGCTAAAACAAATTATTTAAAACTCTAGTTTTAAAAATTATTATCTCAGCCAATAGGAAGTGTGAATATTATGCAGTTTTTAAGTTAACCGCTGAAGGACCTTTAGGACCATCTTCAACATCGAAAGTCAAAGCTTGACCCTCATCTAAACCGTTCATACCAGCATCTCTTACTGCTGAAACATGTACAAACACATCTTTTTCTTTGTCTTCTCTTTCAATAAAACCAAAACCTTTGGTTGGATTGAACCATTTTACTTTTCCTTGTAGACTCATATTTATCTTCTTACTTTTCGTTGTATTAATTTATTACTTATAATTAAGTAATTTTGGCTTTGTTTAGATTTATTAGGGTTTTGTCAACTAAATTGATTAGAGAATAATTACTTTATATAGACTTTGTTAAATAAACTGAATTTATGTCCTCTTTATAATGAGCAAAAGGATCGCATATTTCAAAACCACACTGTTTAAATAGCTTTCTAGCAGGTTTGAAAAATTCGCCAGCACCAGTTTCTATACTTAGTTTTTTGATATTAAGTTTTTTGGCTTCGTTAATTAAATGATTAATTACATTAATTCCATTACCCATTCTTCTAAAATTATCGTGGATTCTAATTGATTTAAATTCTCCATGATCTTTTTCCAAAAATTTTAATGCCCCACATCCCATCAACATTTCATCTTGCCACAAACTCCAAAATTTAATTGATTTATCTTTTAATCCAGGAATATCTAGTACATGAGCACTTCCCTCAGGCGAAGCAGCTCTTAATTCAACGAAATGTTTTGTGAGTAGTTCGTGAACTTCAGGGTTGTCAAAGTTACCTTCTATTGATTTTAACATTTATACTAAAGTTGTAATATGACCCATTTTTCTTTTTTCTTTTATTTCTTTTTTTAAATAATCGAAAAAGAATTCATTGTCTTTAAATTTAGGTGATTTTCTATAATTGGTTATTTGATCACCAATTAAATTAACCATTGTTGCATTAGATATTTTTTTCAATGGTATTTGTTCTAAACCACAAACTGCTCTAACATGATTTTCGAATTGACTTACGTTATATGCGTTAATTGTAAGATGACCAGAATTATGAACTCTTGGAGCAATTTCATTAACGTATAAATTATCATTTCTATCAATAAAGAATTCTACACACAATGTTCCAACATATTTAAGTTCTTCAGCAATTGACATTGCCCAATCTTTAGATTGATTATAAATTTTTTCATCTATTTCTGCAGGAATTTTTGAAAATTTTAATATTTGATCTTCGTGTTTATTTTCTATTGGTTCATAAATTTCATATTTTTGATCATTAAATCTTGTAATAATAATTGAGATTTCTTTTTTTAATTTAACTAATTTTTCTAAAATATAACCTTTAGAATAATCAACATCTAATGCATTGAATTCTTCAATTGTATTTATTGGATGTTGTCCTTTGCCATCATAACCAAGTGTTGTTGTTTTTAAAATACCAGGCAACAGATCTTCAAGAGCTTCAATTTCAGATTTATTTTCAACTGAAGCATATCTAGTTGTTCTAATATTCAATTTATTTACAAAGTCTTTTTCTGCTAATCTATGTTGGATCAGTCTATTAACCGAAGGTTTAGGTAAGACAGGTTTTAGTTTATTAATTTCACTTAATGTTTCAAATGGTATATTTTCAAATTCATAAGTTACGTAATTTACTAAATCTACAAATTCAATAATCTTTTCCTTATCATTGTAATTACCTGATATAAATTTATCACAAAAATTTTGCGCAGGTGCATCAGGGTCATCACAATAAATAACAGTTTTGATATTTAGTTTCTTTGCTGAAATAGCAAGCATGCTACCAAGCTGACCACCTCCAATAATACCAAGAGTTATATTAGACATTTTATTTAGGTTTTTTTTTAACAGCTTTTGTTTGTGATAATCTTAAATTATTTAATTTTTTTTTAACAACAGGGTTGGTATTTGCAATTATAGAAGCCGCTAATAAGGCAGCATTTATTGCACCATCTTCACCTATCGCTAGTGTTCCAACAGGAATACCTTTTGGCATTTGTGCAATAGATAAGAGACTGTCTAGACCTTTAAGCTTTTTACTTTCTACCGGCACACCTAATACAGGCAAAGACGTTAAAGCGGCAATCATTCCAGGTAAGTGTGCTGACCCACCTGCACCAGCAATAATTACCCCAATGTTATTTTTGTGAGCAGAAGATGCATACCCATACATTCTCTTTGGGGTTCTATGTGCTGATATAATTTTTGTCTCAAAAGAAACTCCAATTTTTTTAAGAGTTTTTTCAGCTAGTTGCATGGTTTTATAGTCAGATTGACTACCCATCACTATTGAAACTTTTAAAGATTTATTTTTTTTCATGAAAAATACTAAAAGTCTTATTTCAAAATTAGCTTAAAATTTCAATAAAATTAATAGTATTTAAAAAGCATTTTGATTAAGGTTGGTTCAATTATGAATTTTAAAATTGACAATTTACAATATTGTAACTGGTCTAGGAAAATTTTTGAATATAATAGATCAGCTGAATTAGATGCAGTTCATGTAACAATAGTTTATCATGAAGATTATGATGAGTTATTAGCTGAAATTAAAAAATGGGATACTCTATTCTCTGAAAATTCAGATTTAATATTTCCTGGAAAAGACTTTAAGGATATTGAAAAAGCTAATTCTGAAAAAAAAACAGCAATTTTTTTTGGGTTTCAAAATTGTTCACCAATTGAAGATGACATTAATTTAGTGGAAAAAGTTCACAATCTAGGGTGTAGATTTATGCAACTAACTTATAATAATCAGTCATTGTTAGCCACAGGCTGTTATGAAAAAATTGATAGTGGAGTTACAAATTTTGGTCGTGAAGTTATTAGGGAAATGAATAGAGTAGGCATAGTTGTAGATATGTCTCATTCTGCAGAAAAAAGTACATTTGATGCTATTGAGTTAAGTGAAAAACCAATAGCAATCACCCATGCAAACCCAACGTTTTGGCATGCAGCAAAAAGAAATAAATCTAATGATCTCTTAAAAGCTTTGAGTGAGAGTGGAGGAATGTTAGGTTTATCTTTATATCCTCATCACTTAAAAGATAATACTAATTGCACAGTTGAAAGTTTTTGTGAAATGGTTGCAAAAACTGCTGAAATTATGGAGTTAAAAAATATTGGTATTGGTTCAGATCTTTGTTTGGATCAGCCAGACACTGTAGTTGAATGGATGAGAAATGGCACCTGGTCTAAAAGTAAAAATTATGGAGAAGGATCTAAAAACAAGCCTGGATTTCCAAAACAACCAGAGTGGTTTGAAGATGCGAGAGGATTTAAAAATATAGAAAACGGTCTTAAAAAGATAGGTTTCTCAGACACTGAGACACAAGGAATACTTGGAAACAATTGGTACAATTTTTATAAATCTATTTAATAATGAATATTGAATTAAGAGATCCAAATACAATAATGAAATTGTCTAGATTAGGATCATTTCATCAATCTAAATTATCTTTTCTGAGAAGTTTTTTAAATGAATTTAAAGATTGGGATTATTCGAGAGATTTATTTAATCTTGATAAAAATGGATATGGAGAAGCGGTATATTCTTTTAAAAAAGGAAAAAGAGTTTATTCGTTAGTATGTTTTGCTAATCAAATTAAAGATGAAGAAAGATCAGATAGAGTAATAGCTACTAAATGGGATGCAGCATTTACTTTACATGATGGTGTGCCCAGTAAAGATGACATAGAAAGATTAAAAAATGAAGTTCCCAAACAAGAAGTGGGTAGACTTTCATTTAAAGAACTCACTTTATCAAGAGCAAACAAATCTGTAAGAGTATTTAATCATGTAGTTGATAGTTTAAGCGAGGGTAAACAACCAGATTTAGAACTGTTATCAAAAGTTGGTTATTTGTATAGAACAACAGCTGTTTATGGATCTGGTAAATTTGGACTTGCAGATAGATTTAGAATTAAAAATAGAGAGGAAATTAATGGTCCTTTTAGACTAGAAATGATGTTGGTGTATTTGGTTAGACAATTTACGTTTGATCAAGTCAATCATGTTGCACATCATAAAAATCCAAAAACAGCAGTAAAGTTAGATAAACAAATTTGTAAAAATTTAGGGATAGGCAACTCAACAGGCCTTGGAATGGCTCCTTTTATTGTAAATCACCCAACCTTATTAAATAATTGGATTTTAAGTAGAGAAACAGCTTTAAAAAAAATTAGAGAGATAAAAAATGTTCAAGATAAAGATGCTGAGCTTTTTATAGATTGTGTAAAAAAATCACTAACCAATATTACTAGTTGGAATACAGATAGTGAATATCAACAAAACAAAATTAAATCTTTATTAAAAAATATTAGAAAGTTTATAGATTATATTGAAAATAGCTTTGATTTTAAAGCTGAATATCCTTTTAACAAAGTATATTTATGGTTAGAGCAAAATGTTTGTGAAGAGTGCATAGAATACGTAGTCTCTATAATGATGGAGCCATACAATCATATTATAGAACCATTAGTTAGCAATATGAGCTCAGATGAAGATAAATATTTTAACATTCCAACTAATAGAACAGTAAATGAATTAAAAAAAATAATAGAAAAAAAATATCCTAATATTTTAGATATAAATTTTGATCAAAAAGAAAGTCAGCAAAACTTCTGGTTTATTTCTAAAAACAAAGAAGAACCTAGATTGGCTGATAGATTTGAAGAACACGGTTCTGAACTTGAGCAGCCACTAGCAATTGCAAGAGATATAAAAAAACTTTATGAAAAACTTTTTTTAGAAAAAGAAAACTTAACAATTGCTCAATTTTTATCTTCAAATTCAGAATTTAGACACGTTATCAGACGAGCTTTTATAGTAGAAAAATTTCCATATTCTGAAATTCAAGATAATACAATTGGTAAAGATATTATTCCAATTGATATGTTGAGACTTAAATTATCTTTTTTTGGAGCGTTAAAGTTTGATCCAAGATCAGATAAATGGTTAAGAATTTGTATGTTTCAAGGAGCTCCCTTGCCAACTGAATTGAAAAATTATGATGAGCAGTGGGTTTATAAAACGAATAATTAATAATGAGATCTTTAAGTGAAATTGAAACTGCAGTTAAAAGAGCAAGTAGAGCAGTTGGTTATTCTTGGGGAAATTCTGAGGAAATTGGAAAATCTATTCGTCAACTAGAGTTGTTTGGTTTTCAAGGAATTAAAAATTTAAATAAATATTATAAAGACAAATCCACAAAAAAATTTGAAGACTTAAATATAATCAATGAAATAAATGAGACTTCATCTGATGCCTATTGTCCAATTATACTTGGTATTAGTTTTTTAGATCAGATTAAATCAGTAGAAAATTTTAAAACCATAAAGTTCAAAAAAATTGCATATCCTGTTATTTTTTTATCTTTTTTAAGTAGAGCTTCAGAAATTAGTGGAAAAAAAATACATGTAAAATTGGATCAAAATGAAATTTTACTTAATTTGAATGTAAATATTTGCTCAAATTTTTTGGACCAAGACATTCCTGAATTTGCAAACGAAATTGAGATTAAATTTATTGATAATAAAGATAGTTTTACAGATTCAGAATGGAATAGTCTGTACAAATTAGCAGAAGACACTTTTGTAGAAGAAAGTGATAGTTTAAAAGAAGGTGCAGCTGGTGCAGGACTTACAGATAATGACTGATAGTTTAGACGATAAATATGATGAAGAAATAATCAGAGAATTAAATAATATTTGTGATGAATGTAAAAAAGAAGATGAGAGCGTTTCACAAAACTTAATTTTAACTAGTTATAAATTATGCTCGTCGTGTAGAGTTTCTAAAACTATTTTTCCAATTTAGCTAATCTGATTAACAGGTAGCATATTCATTCTACTCATTACAAAAGAAATAGATAAAAACGCAATTATAAGGAAAGATAAAAATACAATTCCAAAAGATTTCATATTAGATTTCAAACCTAATACTTGTTTCGTAGAGATAATTAATCCTGCAAAAATCCAAAATTGAGTAAGAAAAATTATTGGTATCATCATATTTGGAGTAACTGCAAAAAATCTAAGTAAACCAGGTGCGTGAGCAAAGCCAACAGCAGTTAACACTTTTTTAAAAGGAACTTTTGTATTTTTATCTGGAAAAAGTTTAACACCAATTACATAGATTAATATTGCCCATACCAACCAGGTTAAAATTGATGTTAACCCAGACATTGCGACTGCAGTTTTAATGACTGTGTTAGCAGCTACAGCGCCTGCGATCCCATCTAAAATCATTATAAGTCCAGCAAAATAAACTGAGGCTTCACTAAAGTTTTTATTATCTGAGTAAAGAGACTTATCGAGTTTAATTGACTTGAAAACTATACTTAAAAATTCACCAAACATTAATTTTTATTCTTTTTATTTTTTTGTGCTTTATACGAAACTAATAGTGGGAATATTATTAAAGCAATCGCAATGATAATGCAAATTACGATTAAAAAACCTTTAGTCATTGAAAAAATGGGGGAGCTTTATTTTTTTTGCTCCCCCATAATAATAAATTTAGCCTTTTACAACTTCTCTAGTATTAGCGTTGAAAGACTCTTTGAATGGAATATCCACTATTACTGCATCAACAGGTGTTCCTGGTGTGTCTGAATATTTTTCAGGTAAATGAACTTTATACTTAGTTCCAACTTTACCCTTTGGAAATCCATTTGCATTTAACGTTCCATCAAATGGAACATATCCCATTGCAATGTTTTGTTTTTTCTCTGGGTGATACCAAGGAGAAGTGATAAATCCTACTGGATCTCCACCACTCTCAGGAGATATTAGCCAAAAATCAGGAGCGTACTCTTCGATAGGTTTTCCGCCTAACTCAAGTCCAACTAATTGAAGCTTGTAAGGTTTTTTACCATCTTTAAGTTCAGCGCCCATTTTTTCTAATGCGGCTTTACCAACATAGTCTCCTTTTTTAGCCCATTCACCTTTTCCAGATAATGATACTTGATAACCTAAGTTACACTGAAAAGGATTGTGTTGTTGGTCCATATCTTGACCCCATGAAAGAATTCCAGCTTGAATTCTTCTGTGGTGAGCAGGAGCAATAACCATAAGGCTATGTTTCTTTCCAGCCTCAAGAACAGCATTCCACATATCCTCAGCATATAAAGTAGAGTCTCTTAAGTAAATTTCATATCCAGCTTCACCTGAGAAACCAGACTGTGAAATGACACAACTTCTTCCACCCACTTTAACTTCTGCTAAACCGTAGAAAGGCATATTGTCGAAATCAACTTGATCTCCACAAAGATCTTTCATTAAAGCTTTTGATTTAGGTCCTTGTATTTGCACAGGACTGACATCAATTTCTTCAATCGTACAGTCAAATCTTCCATCAGCATTTACCCCTTGAAGGTACATACCAATATCACTATCAGATAAACTAAACCAAAATTCGTCTTCAGAAATTCTAAGAAGAATTGGATCATTTAAAACTCCACCATATGCGTTACACAAGATTACATATCTTGCTCTCATAGGAGAAATTTTTGTTGCATCTCTAGTTATTACATAGTCAGTAAATTTTTCTGCATCTGGACCTTTAACTCTGATTTGTCTTTCAACAGCAACGTTCCACATAGTAACGTGATTTACAATTGCGTCGTACTCAACCATTGCTCCACCATCTTCTGGTTTTACATAGCCTCTTGGGTGATAAATACGATTGTAAACAGTTGCTCTCCAACAACCTGCCTGCATTGATAAATGCCAATAAGGTGATTTTCTTACCCTTGTTGAGATAAGCATTTCAACTTTAGTTGGCCCACTTTGTCTTAAATTGTATGGTACTGCACGATCTGATTGATCAACTGAAGTAACATGTTTTAGTTTAGTATAGTCAAATTCATTAGACATAACTATTCTCCTTCAACCACTTGTTTGTTTCCTTCAAGCCGCCGAATGTATAAATGTGGAAGTTATCAGTATGCGATTTAACTTTCCCAATTAAATCATTAGGGTCTTTAGGTTTCAATAAATCTAACGCCTTACTAAAATTAGATTTAAGAAAATTTAAGGAATTTTTTGCTCCAACAATATTTGCAAACTTAATTAAGCTTGATATTTTTAGAGGCCCAGTAATTCCAACATGCACTGGTACGCTTTGTTTAGAAATAAAATCTATGATAGGCTGAGGATCTAGCAACCATTGAGTTACTATATAATCAGCATAAGGCTTTTTATCTATCATAGCTTTGTCTAAATCTGTATCGGATATGTCGGGACTTCCCTCAGGATGTCCGGCAATTCCTATTTTCATATTTTCAAAATATCCTGTTTCTAAAAGTTGAAACGAACTATCAAATTTTCCTAATGGTTCTCTACCACCACCAATTATTAACACTTGTTTTACGCCGCCATCTTTACATCTTGAAACATAATCTTTAAGCTCAAGGTCATTTTGAATTGATCTTGCAGGAAAATGAGGCACAGGATTGAAACCTTTTTTTACAAGTTCAATTGATTGATTTGAAGTTTCTTTATAGTCTCCACCAGGAAGCATTGTAACGTACACATCCTTTACAGAAGGCAGAGTTTCAAGGTCAGAGTTAGGACCAATTTCCAATGAAAAATTCATTTTTCCAGATCATTATCTTATTTGAAAAAGCTGTCAAAGAAATTCAGCATGGTTCAAAATGGAAATTTGTTGCCAAAAATTATGTCCATGATATTTTTTTTTGTGGATCAAAATCAGAAAAATAAACCTCTCAGTGAGATCTTGGATATCAAGAAATTGATGAATGTAGATAGAGCTATTGAGAGTGCTAACGGACTTCCAAATGAGTGCTACACAAGCGAACAATATTTAGAGTACGAAAGAGATAAGATTTTTTGTGATAAATGGACAGTTATTGGGGTGGGGAGTTCAATACCAAAGGCTGGTGATGCAATGCCATACAATCTACTCGGGATTCCTTTGCTAATTGTCAGAGACAAGGATCTTAATATTAGAGTATTTCATAATGTTTGTAGTCACAGAGGTTTTAAGCTTTTGGATGAGCCCTGTACTTTAAAAAATGTAATAAGATGTCCTTACCATTCATGGTCATATGACTTTAAAGGAAACCTAGTAGCTACCCCTCATATAGGAGGATTAAACATTCATAATTCAGATAAATTTGAAAAGAATCAGAGCAATCTAAAAGAAGTTAGATCAAAAATATGGATGGATATAATTTTTGTAAATATTAATTCGAACGAAATTGATTTTGAAGATTATATTAAACCACTTGAACATAGATGGTCTAAATTTATTAATCACGAAGATCAAAAATTACTAGTTCACTCTAAAGACTATGGTGCTTTTGATTTAGAGGTAAATAGCAATTGGAAATTTGCTATAGAAAATTATTGTGAAAGTTATCATCTACCAACTATTCATCCAGAATTAAATAAAGTATCAAATATTAATGATCATTATCATATTCAAGGATTACCAAATCGATTTGCAGGACAAGGAAGTGAAAAGTATGAGCAACCTGTAAAGGGAAATAAAAAATTTGATACATTTAAAAATTGGGAAAAAAGTTCACTCAAAAATTCTGAATATATCGCATTGTTTCCTAATGTTATGATTGGTTTGCATCTTGATCATTTTTACGTATTTTGGTTGGAACCAATTGCAATTAATAAAACTAAAGAACATATGCAAATGTATTATGTTGGAGATAAAAGCGCTAATGGAGAAGAGCTTAAAGAATTAAGAAAAGAAAATGCAAGATTTTGGAAAGATGTTATGTTGGAAGATATAAGTGCAATTGAAGGGATGCAGGCAGGTAGAGGATCACCAGTTTATAATGGAGGAAATTTTTCACCAGTTATGGATCAGCCCACTCATCAGTTTCATAAATGGGTAGCAAATAGTTTATTATAAAAAATGAAAATTATTTTAATAATGGGCCTGCCAGGATCAGGCAAAACAACATTAGCTGAGGAATTAGCTCCAATGCTTAATGCAAAAAGATTAAATGCTGATGAGGTTAGAAAAGAAGCAAATGATTGGGATTTTTCTGAAGAAGGAAGAAAAAGACAGGCAAGAAGAATGGCAGATTTTGCAAAAAAATTAAAAGAGGAAGGAAATTTTGTTGTAGCAGATTTTGTTTGCCCAACACCTGAAGCAAGAGCATTATTTCCTGCTGATTTTATTATTTGGGTTGACACTATTAAAGAAGGAAGATTTGATGATACTAACAAGATGTTTATCAAACCAGATAGGTTTGACTTTCATGTAACAACACAAGATGCTAAAAATTGGGCACCAAAAATAATAAAGGAGATAAAATAATGGCTTACGAATGGGATAACAAAAAACCAACTGCACAAATGTTAGGAAGATGGCAACCATTTCACGATGGTCATTATACTTTATTTAAAGAAATTATTAAAAAAACTGGTCAAGTTTGTATTCAAATTAGAGATGTACAAGGGGTAGATGATAATCCTTTTGACTTTGAAACAGTTAAGAAAAATATAGAGGACAGATTAAACCCTGAGTTTGAAGGTCAGTTTAAAGTAATGTTGGTGCCAAATATAACAAATATTTGTTATGGAAGAGGTGTTGGATACAAAATTGAAGAAATTGAACTATCAAAAGAAATTCAAGAAATTTCTGCAACTAAAATAAGAGCAAAGATGAGAGAAGAAGGAAAATTAAAATAAATTTTAATGAATGATAGATTAAAAACTATTGTTGATTTAGAAAAATATCCTATCCACAATTTATCTTCTAGCAAAATACAAAAATTAATTAAAAAATGTAAAGACGATTTAGATCAATTTAGTTGTTCTACTATTCCAAATTTTATTTTACCAAAATCAATTGAAATTATGAATTTTGAATTAGAGAAAAAAATTGATAAAGTTTTTATGTCTAAAAAAAGTATTAATCCCTATCTTAATTCTAAGGATGACCCATCCTTATCTTCTAATCATCCTAAAAGAACTTTTATGGAAAGGGATAATGGATATTTAAACTCAGATTTGTTTGACAAAAGTTCTGAAATGAAATTTTTATATGAGCAAGATGAATTGTTAAAATTCGTATCAGCTTGTTTAGGTATTTCACCAATATATAGATGGGCGGATCCGTTAGCTTGTCATGCATATAATGTGATGAGACCGGAAGGAATTCTGCCTTGGCATTTTGACAGTTGTGAATTCACACTGAGTATAATGATACAAAAACCTGATGAGGGTGGAATTTTTGAATACTGTCCTTTTATCAGAGAGCCTGGAAATGAAAATTTTGATGAAGTTAAAAAAGTACTTGAAGGAGATAGAACAAAAGTTAGACAATTAAAGCTGGAACCTGGTGATTTACAGATATTTAAAGGTAGGTTTACAATGCATAGAGTAACCAAGGTAAAAGGAAATAAACCAAGATATCTCTGTATCCCAGCTTATGTGCTAGATCCTTGGAGAGTGAATACTCCAGAACATTCAGAAGCTATTTATGGAAAAGTATTACCAATTCATATAGAAAGAAATCAAACAAGATCAGACGGACTTGCAGATTAATATGACAACTAATATTAAGATAAAAAAAATAACTAATGAAATTGCATCAATTATCATTGATGAACAAAAAACATATAATTCATTATCTTTTAAAAATTTAACTGATTTACTTAATGCATTTAAAAAACTTGATGCAGACAAAAAGATAAAAGTAATTATTTTAGAAGGTGCTGGTAAAGGATTTAGTGCAGGACACAACTTAAAAGAAGTAAGAGGATTAAATAAAAAAGAAAAATATCAAAAATTATTTAATCTTTGTTCAAAAGTTATGCTGCAAATCGTTGAAGGTAGAAAACCAGTGATTGCTAAGGTGCATGGAGCAGCATTCGCAGCTGGCTGCCAATTAGTTGCAAGTTGTGATTTAGCTTACAGCACGAATGATACATTGTTTGCAACACCTGGGGTTAATATAGGATTGTTCTGTAGCACTCCAATGGTTGCTGTTAGTAGAAAAATTCATAGAAAGCCAATGATGAAAATGTTGCTAACAGGTGAACCAATTAAAGCAAACTATGCAAAAGAAATTGGACTAATTAATGATTATTTTTCAAAATCTAAATTAGACAAAGAAGTATTAAAAGTTGCTCAAACTATTGCATCAAAATCAAATTTAACAATTAAAATTGGCAAACAAGCCTTCTATAAGCAATTAGAAATGCCGTTAAAAAAAGCTTACGCATATACAAGTAAAATGATGACAATTAATATGATGGCAATGGATGCTAAAGAGGGGATCTCAGCATTTTTAGAAAAAAGAAAACCAAAATGGAAAAATAAGTAATGAAAAATAAAAAAAATATTTTAATTTTTATTTTTATTATTGCCGGGATGTTTTTTATTTTAAGTTTTAATGATCATAATTTTAAAAGAGCAGTTGATGCATGTCTTGCAGGAAGTCAAAAATTATCAGAATCTAAAATTACAGACTTAGAAGAAGCCCGTAAATTTTGCGAAGACCAGATTAAAAAAAATAAATAATTAATGTCAGAAATAAAAGATATTCTCTCAAAACATAAAACTATTGCAATGATTGGTGTTAGTAAAGATCCTAAAAAACCATCAACCATAGTCATGAAGTATATGCAAAAATATGGATTTAAAGTTATTCCTGTTAATCCAAGAGCCAAGGGTGAAAAAATTTTAGGTGAAGAAGTTTTTGAAAAAATTACAGATATTAAAGAGCCAGTTGGAATTGTAGATGTTTTTAGACCCTCTAAAGAAGCATATGCAATAGCAG
>Ga0255761_10000153_pt1 | contig 62058 bp, 62 predicted proteins | sample 071ome_29_FD_179961 | JGI IMG/M metagenome (GOLD analysis project Ga0255761, IMG submission 179961) | Coastal salt marsh microbial communities from the Groves Creek Marsh, Skidaway Island, Georgia - 071407BT metaG (version 2) | ecosystem: Environmental > Aquatic > Marine > Intertidal zone >... | reverse complement strand
TTTTATTGATGATCACATCCGTGATATTGCAACAGACTGCGTTGCTATTCATGATCTGTCAACACTGCGTCAAATTATGGACAGCGATCAGTTTCATCTTTATGACATGGTTGTATTTGACGAAATTGGACGTTTGGACATTCCCATGGATATGCTAAGTGCTCAGTGCATTGCAGACTTTCGCAGTCGCAATAAGAGGGATGGGCAGGTTCGATTGTGCTCACTCACGGTGAGGAGGCCATTATGAAAGAGTGCCCAAATTGTAACAGCAAAAACATAGATTTTGTTCCTCCGACTTATGTGAATGGGGGACTTGCATCTTACTATGAATGCTATGATTGTAGTTGGAATGAGTGGAAAGGTGCTCCCAAAAAGGACAGCAGAACCATGGTTGACCTTGATATGTTGGGGCAAGCTTTGCATCGAGAAGTTATGAACATCAGGTGCAATGTTCCCATTGAATTTCGGAATCCAAGCCCAGAGGACAGAGCCTATAAGATCGGGCATCGTGACGCTAGGCACTCGGCTGCTGAGGCCATTTTGCGAAAGCTTAAAGAAATTATGGAAAACGAAGAATGAGCGAAAAACACCCGATGTTTGAGCTTTTGGTTTGGAATCCGCAGAGCCCAACCAGCACAAGCAAAGTTCTTGATTGGCTAAGAACTCAGCCGGGCAAAGATATTGTTGGTTACATTCAAATTGGTCAGCAAAAGCCACATCAGATAACTCACAAAAACCGGCATACTTGGGAAAAGATTCTATTTGATTTTGTGAGCCAAGATCAACAGCGAGCAGCGCTAACAGAGTTGGTCCAGCTTACAGAAGAATATGGAGGATATGATGCGGAGAAAGAATGCTCTGTTTGCGGCGGCACCGGAACAGAATACTGTCCGGTTGAGCGAGGTCTTGTGGACTGTTATATGTGCGGATGAATTGAGGATAAAGAATGAATAAAAATCTAAGAAAGATATATCGCTACCTAAGAGAACACAAAGTAATTGGCGAAGAACAGCTCAAAGAGCTTGAGTCGATTGGGATGATTCCCAGAGACAAGCTCAAGGACAGAGTCTATTACAGGGGCATATGTCGAAACACCAGCGTTGCTATGTGGGTGGAGAGTCCAGGCTGGCCCTCAAAGGATAAGTTGCCACTACCAAATGGAGATAGAGGTCCCTGCTTTTATCACATGAGAGAAAAGGCAAATGCAATCTTTGTAGAAACGATTAATCACCCGGCCGATGATGATGGTTTTGATCTTTTTGTTCCGGTTGAAGAATTGTTGTCATCTGAGGAATAAATATTATATTGAAAAATATACTATTTTTAAGTATAGGTATAGGCGTGGAGATAGAAATGAAACGTAAACTCAGAAGAGGCTCTAACGCAATAGAGTTCGCTTTAACCGCTCCCATCCTATTTATGGCAATGTTCGGACTATTTGAGTGCGGGTGGTTTTTCTGCAACAATATTATTGCAAATGAGATGACAATAGACTTATCTAGAAGCTTAGCAATGCACGGCATAGATAAAGTTGATTCTGCCTTTCCTGATGAAGCGCAAGCATCTGCCGAAACCTGGAAGTCGATGGGTATGCCGGGAGAACCTTACTTTCAATATGAAATAGATGGAGATAGAATTATTGTTAACTCATTTGTTGAGTATAGCAAGATTACTCCAATGGGAATCTTTTCTGACGAAATAACTCTAACTGCTTCATCCTTCATTATAACGGAGAGTATATAATGGAGAGGAAAATAAATCGCAGAGGAAGCATTGCTGTTGAATCAGTTTTTTCATTGATTATAATTTTTATGCTTTTGTCTGCATCAATAGATTACGGAGTTTATTATCATCGTCAGGCAACCTTAGTTAAGGCCTGCTCTACTGCGGCAGAGCATTTATCTCTTTATCCAGACGAGCACGAGACTGTTCTGAGAGTGGCTATAGACTCTTACTTTGCAAACACAGGGCAGCTTGCAACATTTCGAATAAACCTATCTGGAGAATACGTTACTGTGGATGCAGAATCAGAGTATGTTCCAATGTTTGGATTTACTCCAGCTCCAGATATGCATAAGCATAAGGCGAAGGTCCTAATAAGAGAGTTTTAAAATGAGAGGTAGAAGAGGCCAGTCAACAATAACCGCTATGGCATTAATTCCAATGCTTGGATTTGCAGCACTTAGCATAGATATTGGGCTGCAAAAAACTATAAATACACAAATGCAGTCAACTTTTGACTTAGCTGCAATGTCTGGTGCTCAAAGATTGGATGGCACAAGAGAGGGTCTTGAGTATTCTGTATATGAAATAAATCATATTGTAGAAAACAGCACTATATATTTTGATTACAAAATAGATATTGATAATATAATTTTTGGTCGATATGAAGACGATGTGTTCACTGAGCTATCTACTGTATATCATAGAGATATAAATGCAGTCAGGCTGTCTGGAAGTCACAATTATTCTTCAGTTCTATCTCATGCAGCTTTCGGAGTTTCCGCTTTAAGCTCAGGGGCTGAGTCTATTGCTGTTAGGCCTGTCGGTGGTGTTGCGAAACACGTCGAGTGTTATCTGCCATTTGCCATTCCGAGTTGTCACTTTAACTCTTTATCAGGCGAGGAGAATCCGCCTCCATTATCTTTAGATCTAACAAATCTAAACACGATTGGTTGGGGCTCGCCTTACTCTACTCCTAGCACAAGCGAAATAGTGGGCCAGCTTTCGGATCAGTGCTCCGGCGGAACAGCGTCTGTTTATGATGAATCTGATGGAGATACCCAAAATAACAATATATATATTGCAAATGGTCAAAATAATGCTGCTGTGCGATTCATATCTGATATAATAAATGAAAAAATTTGGAATGTTGATCCAAGCGAATGGCCGTATGAATATTTCCCAGGTCCCTACCTTCGGGATGGGTCGTCCGCAAACCTTGCTTCGCAAAGCGACATATCTGCTAGAAATTGGGGTAACAATGTAGGTGGCGTTGTCCCAATAGTTGAGGCGAATTGCGGCCAGAATATGACCGGAAACGTAAGAATAACCGGATGGACATACGCTTATATTTACGATACAAAAACAAGCAAATCCGGAGGCAAGAATATCTGGATGCAATTTGATGTAGTAAACGAATATGATTTTGGATATGGAAATACAGATGATGGAGAGGGCAATATAACGGGTACGACTCCTGCAATTTTAGTTAAATAATTGGAGAACTTATGAAGAGCTATAAAAACTGCGAAAGAAAAGAAATAATCGATGGCCAAGGTTGGAGTAAAGAAACGCTTGCTCACCTAATGGAATATTTCATCGAAAATAATGAGCTTGGAGAAGAATTCACAAAGTATCTGGCCGAAACAGCTGAAAGAGAAAATAAAGAAGCTAATCCTCCAAAGCAGGTTTTTATGATTATTGATAGAGCAACTGGAGAGGCAGTTTGCGCATTTGACTCAATCTTTGGAGTAGAAGAGTATATCTATAACAATGATTCCAAAATATTAGACTGGGAAACTTTGGAGCTATATGAGGATGAGTGATTCTTCAAAAAAAGAAGCCGACGAATTAAAAGCAGAACACCCTTTGTCTAGATATCTTAAAGAAAAGGTTTATACTTGGGATAGGCACTTTGGTCCGCTGGAGCGGCGAGATTATGATAGCGTTGCCTTAGAGATTGAACACTTTCTTTCTGAATTAAAGAAGGGTTGTGACGAATGACGAAGTAGGAAGTTTATGTATACTTTAGATAGATTAAGAATGCTGATAGAGAGAAGCGGTGGTTTTTGCAATGCTCATGCTCATTTTGATAGAGCTTATACTGCATCAACGGGAGATTTCGAGAATGATAGGGTAAATGCCCACTTGTTTGAAAAGTGGGAGCTGGTAAATGAATATAAGAAAACAGCATCTGAGGAAAGGTACTATAATCATATATCAGAAGCTATTTATAATCAGATAAAGATGGGTGTAACTAGCGGGCTGACTTTTATAGACTGCGATCCTATATCACATGACCGAGCGCTCATGGCTGCAAAAAGAGCAAAGAAAGATTGGTCAGATAAGTTTACTCTTAAAATTGCCTGCCAAACTCTTAGCGGAGTAATAGAGCCGGATGCAAAAAGGTGGTTTTATAATTACTCAAGTCACTTCGACGTAATCGGTGGGCTACCAAGAAAGGACGAAGGATCAGAGGCTGAACATATAGATATTCTAATGCAAGCTGCGAAGTCTGGAGGTCAAAGAGTTCACGTTCATGTTGACCAACTAAATTCTCCAGAGGAAAAAGAAACAGAGCTTCTTGCCAGAAAGACCATGGAGCATGGACTGGAGGGAAGAGTTACGGCGGTACACTCCATTAGTCTTGCTGCTCACAAAAAGTCTTACAGAAAAGAAGTCTACAAGATGTGTCAGGATGCGGGCCTGAGCTTCGTTAGCTGCCCCTCGGCCTGGATCGACCACCGCAGAAGCGAAGCCCTAGCGCCCCAGCACAACGCCGTGACGCCCATAGATGAAATGGTGCCGCTAGGCATCGAGGTGGCTATTGGCTCCGATAACATATGCGACGTATATAAGCCCTTCTCAGATGGAGATATGATGGTCGAGCTAAGATTCCTTTTGGAGTCAACTCACTTTTATGATATAGGCGAACTGGTTAAGATAGCAACTGTCAATGGCAGAAAAATTTGTGGAATCGAGTGAGGTAAAAATGGGTATTTTAAACAGAGAATTAACCAAGTTTTTAAAGAAAAGATATTCAGAAGATACTTCGGTTAAAAGAAAGATAGATATAGTTATAAAAGATTTGGTCCCAAAGGAAATAAAAGATCTTGGATTAGAGATGTCAATATCCTGGTCTTTAAAAAATTTAAAGCCATCAGAGATAGACGACTATGTCAAATTTAAGGATGATATATTTGACGATGGATGATGACAAAAGAAAAGGAATGAGCGATGATCAAATGGCATTTCACCTTTTGGCTGCACTAACAAAATCGGCGGGAGGAAGGTTAGTCATTAAGGATTCAGAGTTAGATGATGTTGATGTAACGGATACGCTGTTATTTTATTTTGACAAAGACACAAAAGATATTATATTGACTATATCTTCGGCCAAATTGGATAGAACAATAGACAATTGATAACGGAGCCCTCGCATGATTAAGGATAATAATCTAATTAAGATAGCCTTTTATAAAAATGGCGAGGGAACAGCTCATAAGATTATAAGGTGGTATACGGGCAGCAAATATTCTCATGCAGAGTTGATTATGCCAGATGGAATAACTTGGATAACAATAAGTCCCGTATATAATTCTAGAGTTACACCAAGAATAATTTATGATTATGATGAAAGCAAATGGGACTTTATAGAACTTCCGCTTAGCTGGAGGGAGCCTGTTAGAGGTTATCAAAAAGATCAGCTAAATAAATTTGTAAAAGAAACAATTGGAAATAAATATGATTGGTCGGGCATGCTTCTATCTCACCTTAGTCCATTCAAGATAAGAAGGGCAGGTAGGTGGTATTGCTCAGAATGGATAGCTCACGCGCTCCTTTATTCTAGAATTATTATGTGGGACGAAATGAAGATGTATAACATTCCAGATATGAGCCCCGGTAAGTTATTTAATTTATTGAGCGACTATAACCCAAAGTATAGGTAGTCACTAGGCTGAGTTATCTGAAATAAAAAAATAATAAACGAATATTTAATCCGGTAAAATAAGATGTTGACCAAATCGCTTCTGTGACTATAGTATTTGCGAGGCCCCGTTAGCGCGGGGCATTTTCGGGCAAAAGCTTGACAAGGGGCTTCGGTGGTCGTAAAAACCAAAATTATTATTGATTATTATAGATAAAATAAGTATATATATGAGATGAAGGTGAAATGAGTATTGTTGAATTTTTATTATTTTTGTTAACGTGTTCTGGAGCGACTGCTGGAATAGTTGGAAGCTCCCTATTAGAACCGGTAAGAAATTTTATATTTTCTAAGTCGGAGTTTTTAAAAGAGCTTTTAAGCTGCCCAATGTGTACGGGATTATGGGTTGGCTTTTTCTTTTCTATTTTCTTTGACATAAACCCGGTGTATGCAGGTTTTTCTTCTAGCGTTTTTAGTTGGGCTGCATACTCCTTTGTCGATATGCTTAACGCAGTTACCTTTTATTTTGAATCAGCAATTGAAGAAGAGGGATTAGATAGTAATGAGTAAAAATACCGCAGCAAAAGCAGAGGCAGTTAGAATTTCAGTGCCCGGTAGAGTTTGGAATCTACTATGGAGCGATGATGAATTTTACAGAGAAGTTTGTTCTAATAAAAAGGTTTCTTCATCTGGAAAATTCCCAAGGTGTGATCAGTGGTGTGATCAAGAAGGTTTTCATATGGCCTTTGCTTTAGCGGGTTATAGCCCGAGTGATATAGCAATAAGCGTACACGGGAATGAGGTTGAGGTAAGCGGAGTATGTGAAAAGCTAGATGGCCCGACTCAGTCGCCCAATCTGAGCCCTGAAGACTCTGAAGATTACCCTGCATTAACTCCAAGCGTTGCGGTTCAGCGAGGAATGATCCTCAGGGGTATAGCCAGAAGAAATTTTCAAACAAGATACTATATCCACACGTCATTTGAGCCCGCGAGAATGACCGCATCTATGGTCAATGGTCTGCTTGAGATAGTCATACCTCCAAGGGCAGAAGAAAAAGTAATAACAATAGAGGTTAAGGAGAAGTAATGTTGAGTCCTGTTTTTCGAGAGTTAGAAGAAACGCTTAAGTCGATTGTTCTTTCTATAATAGATGATACCGAGTTGCTTGATATAACAGCAGAAGAAACTGAGTCTGGCGTTTCATTTGAGGTCAAGGTTGGCCCAGAGGACGTGGGCAAGCTTATTGGTAAGGGTGGGCGAATTGCAAACTCTGTTAGAACAGTTATGAAAGCCGCTGGCGCTAAGTTATCAACAAAAGTTATGGTGAGTATTTACAATAAGCCAGTAGGAGAGTAACTTGGAAAGTTGGCAAGAAAGATGTAAGAAATATCCTGATACAGCTTTCTATGAGGCTTTTCGAAAAGCCAAAAGTAGGTCCGAGAAAAGAAAAGTTCCGTTTAATATAGATAAAGATTATCTTATTACCTTATTTAAAGAGCAAGATGGGAGATGTCATTATTCCGGTTTAGAGTTAAACATTATCAGGAAAAGCTGTGGAGCAGTAAACGATCCAATGAAAATGAGTTTAGACTGTATAGACCCAGAGGCTGGATATACAGTTGGCAACGTTGTTTGGTGTGCGTACTGCGTAAATGTTTTTAAGCAAAAGATGCCAGTTAGTCAAATGATCGATATATGCAGTGGAATAATAAAGACCTCTTCAGAGAGTAAGGTCTGAAAATGGCTGAGGAAAAAGACAAAAAAAAAGATAAAATAGATGAAAATCTTTTAAAGAAAATATATAAAATATATGAGAACTACGGAATAGATCCAGAAGGATTAGACGAGGGAGATATAAATATAGTTTATGATTTCTATGTTAAAAATCCAGATAAACTTGATTCAGATTATTCTAAGTCAAGAAATCTGCCGATAAAGTTTGATGAAGAAGAAATCATATAATTGCTATTAATAAATTATAATACATTGACTAACGCATGCGTGCGTGTGTACGAGTGAGAATTTTATGATAAACAAAAAAGAACTAGCCAAAAGAATTTCAAGCAGGACCCTTCTTACCCAGAAGGAATCTCTGGATATCTTAGAGGTTGCTCTTGAGGAAGTTGTCTCATCACTCGAAGAAGGCAATGAAGTATCTCTAGTCGGTTTTGGAAAATTTTATTTATACGAGCATAGCCCCAGGCCTGTTCGCAATCCAAAAACTCAAGAAGAAATGATGCTGAAGTCATACAAGTCAGTTAAGTTTAAAGTTAGTGAGAAGATAAAAAAACACTTTAAAAATCTTGAGTAAATTAAATGGCTGTAGACAACGATACTAAACTAACAAAGTTTAAGTCAGCAACAACAATTGTTACTGCAGATTATGCTAACTCTATATTTGGAGGATTATACGGATCTTCCGAAGCTGATAACCTACACCCTGATGACCCAAGGATTATTGGCCACGTTCATGATGGCGTAAAAGCGGATGGGCATGCTGGCAAGATAGATCTTGTGGATCATGTAGAGAATCAGCTTTTAAACATTAATCTTGCTGACGATGCGGTTACAAAAAGAAATGTAAGAGAAACCCTATATCAAAGCGAGGCAATTCCAGAGTATGAGATAATAGACGGAGTCACTTATTATTATCTTGATTTAACCGGAATTAGGACGGACTTTACATTCATTGAAGATGATGCCCCAAGCTCTGCCGACTCTGGGATATCGGAAAATATTCTAATAAGACAAAGAAGCCAGACTTACGATGGCACATCATATGTTGATATCCCGGGCGTTTGGGGCGAGACAACAGGCAGAGACTTTGTTTTTGGCTCACCATCTTTAGAAGATATAAATGACGGAACAAACGGCAATAGTAGGTTTCTTTTTGATAAAAGCCTTTCAGCCTTTAGGGCAGGCTCGGTTAATTCAACCCAGTGGGATGAAGCAAATAGGGGTCAATTTTCTGCTGCTTTTGGAATAAATAATACAGCCTCTGGCGATGGATCATTTGCAGCAGGCTTTAGAAATGAGGTTAGCGGCCTCAATTCTGTTGCGCTTGTTTTTAATAATACGGTTTCTGGAGATTATTCGATATCGATCGGAGAGGGAAATCAGGTTGATGCATCAAACAGTTTTGCAGCAGGTTTTAATAATACAATATCAAGCACATCTCCGGGCTCTGTTTCCCTTGGGGAAAATGGCTCTATGGTTAACGCCTCTTTATCACTCATGGGTACGGCATCAAATTCTACAATTAAAGATAATGGCAATTCAGTAATTCTTTCGGGTGTTCAAAATGTAATTGACGTTAGCGCAGTCCCCCCGGTATTTGGATCATCTTTTCCTGGTGATAGCAATCTGATATCTAGTGGCCAAGACAATCTGATAGATGTATCATTATACTCCTCGATTATTGGGGGTGAAAATAATTCGATAGAGAGTGCCCTGTATTCTTCGATATTAAGCGGCAGTGGGAACGAAATTACAGGAGTTTGGAATTTTGCATCTAAATTTGGCACCACAGGGATTGGCTCGATAATATTTGGCGGATTTAACAATCAAATAAATGAAGTATCTTCCTCAACGATTTTGTCAGGAATTGATAATAGTATATCTGCTGGAGCAGCTACTGGGACGCGTACTTCTAATGCAATCCTAGCTGGCGACGAATGCTCTATAGTCGATGCTGACTATTCTATAATAGAGGCAGCTTACGACAGTAAGATCGCAACATCAGGAGATGTTTATGACACAAATGAGATTCCGACTTATACTTCTGTTTCTGGATATTACGCATTTGGTTATGGGTACGGCCAAAGAGTTCAGGCGTCAGGAACTTTTTTCGATTCTCGTGCCCCACTAAATACATTTGGCACGACGTTCCCTCCCCCGCCCAATGAATGGACAATATTGGTTCCCGAGCGGGGCGGGGCACAAACTTTTACGATGACAATGTTTGGAAATTTTAAGGGATATGACCAAACAGACCTCGGCCCCCCAATCAGCGGGGCGCTGAACACTCCCCAGACAATGATAGCTAACCTGGATAACGGAGAAGATTTTTACTCTGCAAACAGACCGTTTAGGCCAAGAATAAATTCATCTTACTCTATCAAGGCGATGGGCACACTTTCATTTTCTGAAATTGATCCGGCGCCAGCCTTTGGGCCGCCAAGAACAATTAGGCACTCCGTTACTTTCGAGCTTCACTCTGGAATTACAACTCAAGAGGATGGCTCAATATTATATAACACGGATTCATTTATAATAACACACGACTCAAGAGATCTATATGGCTTTGGAAGAGTTAGGCTAAAGGCTCCCGGAACTACAAATCCAAATGATGATTTTAGAATATATTTTACACATGATACCGCCTCGCCAACAAATAGGTCACCCGGGTTGATTGGCCCGCCCGCACTGCCTCCTGGTTACGGATTCTCGTTTGTTGTTGAAAACAGAACATTTCTTAATAACGGTGGTGCCGGTACAAGTTCTGGATCGATTCTGTACGGTGAGGCATTATCTGTTAGATTGGATGTAACAGAAATAAATATAAACCTATATAGAGAACAACCTTAAGTGATTTAAAATGGCAACAGATAATGACACAAAGTTAACTAGATATACCTCCGCAGTAACCATCGTTACTGCGGATACCATGAATAAAATTTATGGTGGAGAGTTTGGGTACAACGAAACAGTGGATGAATTTGATCCGCTGGTATTTGGACACGTACATGACGGAAAGCATGAGGATGGTCATGCCTCAAAGATCCTGCTAACATCTGGTGCCCACATTAGAGGTTATCTTGGCAATGCAAACCTCGGCGGAACAGATGGTACAACTCCGGCAGTTAGGTATTCAAATATATTATGTTACTCTGATGCCGTCTACGGATCTCCTGCTGCGCGTCGTGCTGCTGCTGCGGCAGGAGGTTTTGATCTAGAGATTCTTGCCATTCCAGAATATACCGAAGACCCTGTAACTGGCGAAAGATGTTATTACCTTGATTTATCTAATTCAGCAGGAGGCATAGACGGCTCAATACAATTTAATGAAGCCGGTGCATTTAGTGGAAATCAAGATTTATTTTATGATTATACAAATGAGAGATTTGGATTAGGAACCAATACTCCAGAGAGAAAGGCTCATATAGTTGATAACTCTAATCCGCCCCTAAGGATTGAGGGGATTGGCGCTGGCTCAGGAACCGTTCTGGTTGTCGATGGAAATGGGGACATTTATTCAGACGCCTCCATCGGGCCTGATCAAAATCTTTTCGATTCTGTTGCTCTAAATAACGCAGGAGGCGGAACACAAACTGGAGATGCAACCATAACGGCTGATACAACAACTGACACCCTAACTCTAAGTGCTGGCACAAATATTACCTTGGATGGAAATGCAGGGGGTGATACTATAACAATATCGTCAACAGGTGGTACTCCAGGTGGAAGTTATAGATCTATTCAGTTTCATGATAATTTAGTACCCGCAGGATTTGCTGGTGATGACGCACTCACTTATAACGACGTGCCGGGTGGAACGGGGGCCTCTGGACCGATTCTTAGAATCAAAAACACAACTGGCTCAGATAACAATCTAGATAGGAGGGCAGAGATTAGATTTGGCGGAGTAGACTCCGGCTCTGCTGACCAGCTTACTTCCTCAATTGTTGCTCGCCACCTCACCTATGGTGCCGGTCCTGCTACTGGAGTTGTCCACGGGATTAATGCGGGCTCTATGATACTGCGAACAAACAATCCAAACACCGGACTTGAGAGGGCCGTGCTAATAAGCTCTCACTCCATATTTGATGATCGAGCCCATGTTGGAATAGGGGCAGTTGATTATTCTGATCCTCCCACTCCCGGAGGCTTCACCACCCCGGCCAGAAGGCTGCATATCAAGGAGCTTAGCATAGAAGACGATCCCCCGCAAGGCTACTCTCCCCTGCGGATTAACGACCTAAAAAATGGCGTGGGACAATTAATGGTATGGGACCGAGGGCTGGGGGATTCTTGGCCACAGACGGGTTCCCCTCCCTATCATGAAGGAGATGTTTATTATGTTCCAAATGGAGATGAAAACGATATATTAAAAATAAATGGCGACGGGTATCCAGAGTGGGGTCCGGCAGCTGGAGCTAATTCCTTTGATCAAATAAATTTGGACAATGCTGGGCTTACTGGCTCAAAGTCAGAGGGGGTCATAACCGGAGACACAGTTCCTGCGGCCCAGGCTGCGGGCAGCGAAACCCTAACAATATTTGCCGGAAATAACATATTATTAAAAGGCAACCTTGGGACTGATAGTATTGTTATTTCTGCTCCAAACAGAGTTTACTCTCAGTGGTTAAGTGCAGGAGATTGGGTTCCCAAGAATGGCATCGTTGGCAGGGCGCCAAAATATACCCTACTCAATACTGCGAATCGAGATATAGCTTACAAGTATGTTATAGATAATACCACTAATGATAGTTGCGTTTTTTACGCCACAGTATCACTACCTGTCGATGGACAGCTTAGTGGCGGTGTTGGTACTTCCACCGATGGTTCTCAGCAGAGCGCTTTGCCAGATGCTGCTAACCCGAATGACCGATATAAGGATTCAGTGCCATTATTTGCCACGAAAACTACAACAAATTCAGACACACCCTCTTCTTGTCGGATTACTGCATATTTTATTATACAGGGAGGCAATCAAGATGGCGAAATTGTTAATCTTAGAGTTACGGCTTCATATGGAAACAGCGGTACTAACTATGTGATACAATCAGTGTCGGATGGCGAGTTGCTTCAGGGAATTTCCTGGAACGCCGCAGTAGACAACGATGTTCCAAACTCGGGCGATCTTTCTAATCTTCATTCTTATAATTCTCCGCCCTTGGCGAGTGGACTACCAGATGGAACGGTCATGGTTAGTGATTTTTCTCCTTTAAAAATAGACGTAGGAGAGCCATCGGATGGCTTCGCAACGTTCAGATTAACTGTCACTGATTTTCCTGCTGATCCCCCGGGAAACTCCTACTTTGACGGGCTCAGCCTAGAAACTCGAGCCTCAACAATAAGGCTTGTTGGGACAAGAATTTTATGGATTTGGGAATAAAAATGATTATAGTCCTCTTGGGCAGAGTTAATGAATATAATGATTATATTAGGCTGCAACGGTTTTGCCGATGAAAATGGATTTGCTTATTGCAACTCTGTCGTTAACCCGATCATAGATTTATCTAAAGTGGGCGGCTCTCAAAGGGAAAAAATAATTACATTTTTAGAGAAAGCCTGCGGTTTATTTGACGGCCCCAGCTTTGACTATAACAAGAATATAAATATTATAAACTTATTATACAGACAGTTTGGTATAATAGAAGAAGAAAAACTTCACAGGATTCAAGCATTCATCAAAATGCATAAGTCTTGCGGAATATATTTGATGCTTATGCTAGAGGAGGACTTCTATGAGCAATGTAAACATACCAACTAACAATAAATACCTACAGTCTAAGGCTGCTGCCAGAAATACGGTCGAGAAAGCCTTCGATGATTTTAAGTCTCTGCTAAAAGATAAGACTCACCCCGATAATCAAACCCCCGCTTATCACAATAATGTTGTCTCTGTTTTAAACCGGCTTCTTGTGGCTGCGGATAAGCTTGATGAAGAGAACCCTGGAGAGGGTATCTTCGGCTTAATCGTTCTGTCTCTCAGATCCTCCCTGAAGCTAAGAGATGAAAATATAAGACTAGAGGCAAAGCTCGCAGAATTAGAGCGAGAGATAAAAAGAGTTAAGAAAAATCAGGGAGCTAGAAAGTGAATGAGAAAGAGCTATCCGAATGGCTGATGAAAAAAATACAGGAGGAGGCTGCTTTAATCAGATCCCTTGAGGATCGGTCGTCAAAACTTTCTCTTGACTTATCCGGTGATCGTGCCTATATTGCCCTTGTGGCCTATAAGAAGGCCCTTGAAGATGTCTTGCAAAAGCTGAGGGGTGTTGATGGGACTGCCGGAAAAATGCGGAGTAGATTTTCAGGTATATAACCTAGAGGAGTCTAGGCTTCTAAATATACTAAAATCCTTCAAAGTAAATGTTACATCTATCTCTATGAATAGGGGTAGATTTTTTGATTATTATTATATAAAGCTTGCACCAGGAGTTAGAGCCTCAAAGGTAAATAGGCTGCTTGAAGATATTGGTCTTGCCCTTGGAGCTTACACGGTGCCAACAGGCTCGCTTGTAATGAGCGAGGGAACGTACAGGCTATCCGTACAGCGGGAAGAGATTATCTCTCCAAGTTTTGGAGATATGCTGAATGGCTATGACAAAAACTTCTATATGCCATTATTTGTAGGGATCGCAGAGTCTGGAGACTTGGTATATAAGGATCTTAATAAAATTCCAAACTTAATTGTTGGTGGCACAACTGGTTCTGGAAAGAGTGTTTTGCTGCATTCGTTTATTATGTCTCTGCTAAATAATAAGACTTCCCTTTACTTGTGTGATCCGAAGATGGTTGAGTTTGAAAGATATTCTCCATATAAGGATGTTAAGAACATTTCAAATTCGGTAGAGGATATATCATCTACGATTAAGTCGCTTATCGGAGTTATGAATTATAGGTTTTCCGCCCTTAGGAAGAATGGCCTAAGGAGTGCGACCGAGGCGATTGATAAATCTGGAAGAAACACAATGCATCCAATTTGTCTAGTTATAGACGAGTGGGCTGACTTGGTTCTGCAAGAGAAGGGTTTGCAAAAAGAGTTGAGCATGCTTGCGCAAAAGGGGCGAGCAGCAGGTATATCTATTATCTTGGCAACTCAGCGCCCAGCAACCTCTGTCATATCTGGGTTAATTAAAGCAAACTTTCCGGGCAGAGTTGCGATGCGTGTTGCATCGGCTGTTGATAGTCGAGTTATTTTGGACAAATCTGGTGCAGAAAAAATAGACAACATTGGAGTTGGGCTTATGCTGGATGGCAGAAGTTCCGAACCAACCCTATTTCGAGCACCAAACATTAGCGATATTGACAGAGAGCTAGCCAGTTTGGATCTAAAGAAATCAGGGACATCTGGAATATTTATATTTTTTGGTTTCTAATGTATTTTTCAAAAGAACAAATTCTTATGAATGTAAAGATATCTGATGTAGCAGAATCCGTAGGAATCTCGCTAGAGGATACAAATACAGGCAACTTTACGCATCGCTGTAAGTGTCCAAGCCCAGATCACAAGGGAGGTCTTGAAAGGACGGGATCACTTTATATAGATGATGATAGAAATAACTTTTATTGCTTTGGCTGCAATGCTTCAAATAATGTTATTGACTTTTATATTCTGTGTACCGGCAAAGGCTTCGCTGATTCAATAAGAGATTTGTCTTCTTTTGTAGATAAAAATGATTTAAAAAAATCAAAAGCATATGCAAAGAGTACGATCTTTTCAGTATTATTGGAAATATCTCATTACTTTAGAGGACTGATGAAAGCCCATCCAGATGATCTGGAGTGGATTGAGATGGTAATGAAAAAGACGGATGAGTACATATCCGAGATAGATAGGTACGACACAATGTCTGCAAAAAAACTTTTATTAAAAGTAAAGCAATCCACCTTTAGGAGATATAATAAAAAATGAGAGCAGTTATATGCGGCGACGCACATATCGGAGCCATATTCGGCCTGGGCAGACCAGACGGCAATGGTGGAAACACTAGAATTAATGACTATGTAAAAAGCTTAAATCATATAGTTGATTACACAATATCGTCTAAAGCAGATATCTTTATTCAAACTGGAGACATATTTGAGCATAGAGATCCTGATGTTAGGCATATGGCTATTGTTGACGCCGCCCTAAAAAAGCTTTCTAATGCTGGCGTTTCTACTTTTGTGATAATGGGAAATCATGATTATCGCAGAAACGGCTCAAGCTTTACTAGTTCTATAACTTCTTTGGCCGCTGCAGATTATCCAAATGTAAGAATGGTTTTAAATCCAGAGGTTATAGAGGTTTCAAATAATGACGGAGATTCTTCAAATCTTTTGCTTTTACCATTTAGGGATCACCGAATGTATCCCGGCAAGGGTAATAAGGAAAAGTCCGAGGGGTTTGAAGCAGAAATAAAATCTCTTATAGATGGCGTTAAAAATCAAAATCCAACTATTGCTGTGGGTCATAATTTCTTTTATGAAGGAAGTTATAATGACTTTGGAGGCTCAGAGCTTATGGCTAGACCTTCAGCATTTGAAGGGTGCGATGTTGCGCTAATGGGGCATCTACACCAGTTTAGAGTGCTAAGAAAGAAGTCTCCGGTATGCATCTATACCGGGTCAATGGAGAGGTCAAACTTTGGTGACGCAAACGTTGATAAGTATTTTATCGATTATGACTTATCCACCAAAAAGGCTTCGTTCAGGAAAGTTCCCAGCAGAGAGTTGGTTGAGCGTTCTGTAGATCTGTCTGGCGCAGACTTCTCAGATATATCTGACAGAATTGATGAAGAGATTGGACTGATAGATCTAAAAGAGAAAATAGTTAGGTTTAAGTTTACCATTGATGAAAGAGTGTTGCCGGCAGTAGATAAAAAGTCTATATCGGATAAGCTGTATGCCGCTGGAGCATTCTTTGTTTCAAAGGTTATAATAGAGGTTGTTGCAAAAAGAATAGTCAGAGATAACTCTGTTCTTGAACATGAAGATGACTATTCTATGTTCAAGGCTTTTGTAGAAAAGCAGGGGTTAAGCAAAGCAGCCTTAGAGGATATGCTTAAAGAAGCAAAAAACATAATGGAGGCTTAATGATTCCAACCAGATTACATATGCGGAACTTTTTCTCTCACAAGGATAGTGAGATAGATTTTACTACGTTTAATTCTGCATTACTTATCGGCAACACTGAGGGCGACTATGAAAAGTCTAATGGATCAGGTAAAAGCTCTATATTTGAATCGATGCTTTGGTGTTTGTTTAATAAGTCTAGACAGTCCATGATGGATGACATTGTAAGATGGGGCGAAACAGATTGCTCCGTCTCTCTTGAGTTTATTCATAATGACGCAAAGTATCGGGTAGTTAGAACTAGAAATAGGATGAGTTCTACATCAGGCGTATCTTTGTATGCTCTTGACAAGGCGGGTGACTGGGTAGACATATCCGGCTCAACTGCCGGAGACACAAATTCAAAAATAGAAGACCTAATTAAGTTAGAGTATAAAACGTTTGTAAACTCTGTTTACTTTAGGCAAAATGATATATCCGAATTTGCAGAGGCAGAGCCTTCCAGAAAGAAGGAGATCCTTAAGTCTATAATAGATATTTCCAGATGGGACCAGTATGAGAAATCTGCAAAGAAAGTATCAAAAGAAATATCTGATGAATGTAAAGTTTTAAAGAAGTCTACTGAGGCTTATGACGAGCAATATGAGAATCTTGTAAATCTCAGGGCTGAGATAAAAGATAAAAATTCAATAATAGCTTCGTTAAACGAAAATATATCAGCACTAGCAAAGTCAAAAGAAGCTCTCTCAAAGCGTTACAGCGAGCTAAAATCATCTTTAGATACAGATACTTACGACAAAGTAATTGATGATCTTGCAAAGCTCAGGGAAGAGGTGGCCTATCTTGAAAAGTCTAAAAAGAGCCAAGAGGAGCAGCTTGCAGAGACAAAGTCTGAAAAAGAAAGGTATGAGGAAAATGTAGAAAAAATAAAGTCTTTTCTTTCAACAAAGGAGCTTAGAGATGTTGACGAATCAAATATACAAAAGCTAAAGGACAGTCTGATAAGTCTTAAGGTAGAAAAGAAATCATGCGAAGACTTTGTTGCATCTCTAGAGGAAATCTCCATTACACCCGACAAGTGTTATGTTTGCCAGCAAGGAATTGACGAAGATCTATACTCTAAGTTGGTAAAAGATATTGAGGATAAAAAAGCTCTTTATAATGGTAAAAAAGTTACAGCTATTAACTCAATCATAGAGCATGAAAAAGATTTAAATGTTCTGCAGGAAACGGTTAAGGTAAATAAGAAAATTCTTTTGGCGCAAGAAAAGCTAAAAGATTGTGAGCCAACCTTGAATCTTCTTGTTTCAAACTATAAAAAACAAGAGGTTAGGCTGCAGGAAATAAATGATAAGATTTCCTCTTCCAACATTAATATATCAGCGAATCTTTCAATATTAGATTCTATTAAAAATGAAGACTTTCAGAATCTAAGGGAAGAGTTGAAAAAGTCGGAAAAGGAAGAAATTGAGCTTAAGGAGACTTTATCATCTGAGGATAGGGAGCTTGGCAGACTGATAGAGAGAGAATCGCTTCTTAAGGAAGTGGTTGACAAAATCCTTAAGGATAAAAAGAAGATAACTTCAAAGATGGAGCGGGCATCGCTTTTCCTAAAGCTATCTAAAATGTTCGGAAAGAATGGCATTCAATCCATTCTTCTTGATGCAATTATTGAGGACCTAGAGAAAACATCAAATATCACTCTTTCTTCAATGTGCAACGAGCCGGCAACGATAGTCCTGGAAACTCAGAGGCTCGGGTCGGATGGATCCTCTATAATAGAGACTCTGGATCTAAAAGTTAGAAAGGATGGCAACCTGCAAAGCTTTAAGTCCCTAAGTGGCGGAGAGCAATTCAGAATATCTCTTGCTCTAAGGATTGCCTTGAGTGAGATATCTTCAAGATATGGGGGATCTTCTTTGGAATTCTTATTGCTAGACGAAATCAACTCGCCACTAGATAGGTATGGCGTAGAAACTTTATTCGTGAATGTCATAAGATCACTTGAGGAAAAGTATAAAATTATGGTAATCACTCATGATGAATCCTTAAAAGAAAAGTTTGACAATGTTATCGACTCTACTAAAATAAATGGTGATACAGAGATTGTATTTACAAGAAGATAATATGCTAATCTCTATGAATATATAGAGGAAGATATGATAGTATTAACTTTACTTGAGAGTGAAGAGCAGATTATTTCTGGTATACCAGAATATATTGAATTTGAAACAGATGTTCCTGCAAATATCTTTTATACTCTTGACGGTACAGATCCAACAATAGAGTCCCTAATAGCTTTGGGTAAAGTTTATCTTCCTACTTCCGGCCTTACTCTAACCGTTAAGGCCATAGCCCTTTCTGCAGATGGCTCTTCTGAAGTTTTGACCCAATTATATAGCTCGGATTCAACTGAACTGGATGGTCCAAGAAATATAGGAGAAGGAATATCCGTTCTTCCTTTTGGATCTAGCTCTGTAAACAATCTGTCTTTTGACGCAGAAGGCTATGCCGCTCAGGAAAGCTCAACAGATTTTGTTGACTTAGACATAAAGGCCTCTATTGCAGAGGGTGACAACGAAACTTCTGTTTCTTTTATAAATTTTGCAGAAGCACCTACTGATGATGATTCGTTTTCATCTTCGTCTGTAAATGATAATGTGTATTTTGACTCAAAAGCAAAACTTATTATTATAGATGGTTCTACAGATGAGGCGCTTAATAATCAACAGGTAAAGTTAATAAATAGGACTTATAATTCATTTGATCCTACATCAAATTTGTTTACAGAGAGGCTGGGACAAAAAGAGCCTATCGTCACCGGCAATTATGTTCGAAGTTATTATAACCCCGTGACAAAAGAATATGTATCCTTTTATTACGAAAGTGTTGATTCAAGGTGGATCATTTCAAAGCAAAAGCTCGAAAACACAGTAATTAAAAGTGGATATCCATCTAATCGCAGAGGATGTGGGGGCAGGTTTGTTTACAGATGGATTGAGAGTCCAGGCTTGAGCACCCCTACTGCATCAGTTGGATCAATTCTCACAGTGAAAGATCCGGTCCAATCCACTGCATCACAAACGCTCCCTGACAATTGGATAATAGTAACGGAATATCCAGAGGGAACGATTCTTTACAATGGCTCTGAGGATTTTCCAGAAATAGAGGCTGGCGAAACTTATCGCTTTGTATATGATGAAAGCCTTGAGTCAGATGATGCCATAGGCTTTACATATGATGGAATAACTTCATATGAAGATGGTATAACTAGGGAGGGAAACCCTGGCGATGATGGCGCTTATTTAGAGTGGGTAGTTGACCCAGCAATACCGTCGCCCCCGTATGGTGATGAGCTGTATGTTTATATCGGAGATGAGCCTTATATAGGCGAAGAATTAACTGTAACTGGCTCAACATTTACAAGTACACCATCAGAGCCTACGATAGATTCTATTGCGGAAGGAGATGGGCAGGTTTCTGTATCTGTGACTCCCGGAAATGATGGAGGTAGCGAAATAACCGATTACGAGTATACTACTGATGGTGGGAGTACGTGGATTTCTATTGGATCAACTGCAAGCCCGCTTGTAATATCGCCACTTGTTAATGGTGTTGAATATAATATTCAGATTAGACCAGTTAATGACAATGGCTCAGGAGAGTCATCTTCTATATTTTCAGCAACTCCATCTACGGTTCCAGGTCAGCCGACCATCTCTGGGATCACGACGGGAAATCAGGAACTCACAGTGTCCGTGACCGGCAGCAACGGTGGCTCCGCGATCACCGACTACGAGTACAGCCTCAACGGAGGACCATTCATCTCGGCAGGCACGGCTGTTTCCCCGTTTACCATCACGGGACTCACCAACGGAACGTCCTATGATGTGGTGGTGCAGGCGGTCAACGCCAACGGCACGGGCACCCCGTCCGCTGCTACGACGGCGATCCCCTCGACGGCGCCTTCACAGCCCACCATTGACGCCATCACGGCTGGCGACGGAGAACTCACCGTGGCTTTCACGGCTGGCGACGACGGCGGGTCTGCTCTGACCGACATCGAGTACACACTTGATGGGACCAACTGGGTGAGTGCGGGAACGACGGCCATCACCGGAATCACGCAGGAAGGTCCTGCTTCCAACCAGACGGGTACCAACGTGATGGATGCAGGCGAGCACGGCTGGATCAGCCTTGACGAGCAGCTTGGCGCAGGTGAGCGCCTTGTGCTGGACAACGCTTTCTTCACCGACTTCCTTGGAGAAGCTGTTGGAACCAACAACATCTTCGCCATCGGCATCAAGGGTGACAACTGGACGAATACGTTTGAGTTGAACAACGTCTCTGCCGCCAGCACTGGAGAAATCTTCAAGGGCGACACCTACCTCGTCGGTATATGTAACAACCTTGGAACTGGCGTTGAGTTCAGAATTATCAGCGGATCCACTACCGGTAACAGCATGAGCACCACCCCATCTATCTATGGGACTGTCTGTGCGTTCTTGGAGGTGACTTCAAGCGGCAACGACATCAGGCTCGGGTTCGGTAGGAACGGGGACCTCGGGGTCGCCGCTGGCGACGAGTCAACCGTGACCTACGCCGACTGGACTGCCTACAAGCAGTCCACAGGCGACCAAGGTTATGGCATCACGAGCGCAGACGTTGTGATGTCTTTCTGGACTTTCGATGGTGGTGACATTGATGGTGCTGAGATTGACTGGACGTTGCTGTCCGTGCTGTCCGACTCGGTACCGACCAGCCCGTTCACGATCACCGGGCTTACGAACGGGGTCACCTACCCGATCCAGATCCGTCCCGTGAACGCGAATGGTACAGGAACTCCCTCCACGGTCACCAACGCGACCCCGGCGACGACCCCGGCTGCTCCGACTATCGACTCGGTGACCTCGGGAGATGAGCAACTGACGGTTGCCTTCACGGCTGGAAGCGACGGTGGATCGGCCATCACGGACTACGAGTACAGCCTCGACGGTGGTGCCTTCGTTTCGGCTGGTACGGCGGTTTCGCCGTTTACCATCACGGGTCTGACCAACGGCCAAACCTACTCGGTCGTGGTTCGGGCGGTAAATGCAGAAGGTAACGGCACTTCATCGGCGGCTGTTCCAGGTACGCCTTCGACCATCCCCGATGCTCCGACCCTTGTATCTTTGACGCCGGGGGATGCACAGCTTTCTGTGGACTTCACTCTTAATGGTACTGGTGGTTCGGCCATTACTGATGTAGAGTATCGAATTAATGGTACTGGATCATGGTTCTCTGCTAGTACAACCTCTAGTCCGTTTGTTATCGGAAGTCTAGTTAATGGGGTTAGTTATTCTGTAGAGGTTAGGGCCATCAATTCGAATGGCGCTTCTAGTGCGTCGAACAGCATAACTAGCTCGCCAACAAGCTCTTGGGAGCCGACAGATGTGAGCATTGTGGCTTGGGTCGATGCCTCCGACACCTCCTCTTACACGCTCAGTGGCAGCACCCTGACTGCGGTGACGGACAAGGCAGGGACCTACACCCTCTCCGTTGGCGGGACTCCGACGCGGGTGGTCGCTGGCAGGAATGGCCTCAACACCTTCGATTTCGACGGCAGCGGCGAGTACCTTCAAAGCACGACATTCAGCACACAGGTGTCTTCGGGGAACCACTGGGCCATCGGCGTGTTCCGCCCCGATGTTGCAGACGGCACGAAGGACTCCCTGTGGTCCTATGAGACGGCATCTTCTCCGAAGCGGGACTACGCGGTTTCCTCTGGAGCCACGGGGTCATGGCCGGGAGAACTGGATCTCGACGCCCTGTCCTCCAACCGGATCAGCAGCACCATCGGGAACAAGCAGGACTGGAACCTCCAGAGCCTCAGTCTCGGGTCGTGGGCAATCGTTGTTGCCATCTTCAACAAGACCGGGAACCAGATTTCTTGCCGCGCGAATGGCTCCGACGCCTTCACTCCGGTCAACGACTACGACAACAACGTCCAAGCCAGCCAACAACTTCGGCTGATGCGAAACCGATCCAGTGAGGAACTGAACGGCCAAATGGCCGAGTTCTTCGCCGTCGCGGGCTTGCCCGGTACAGGCGGGACCGACATCTCGGACATCGAGAAAGCCGAGGGGTATCTTGCATGGAAGTGGGGTCTTGAGGGTCAGCTTCCGTCTGGGCACCCTTACAAATCTTCGCCTCCCTAATTTAGGTTTATTTTATTAATACTCAGAAATATCTATAGGGGCAGTTTTCGCTTCTAAGGGAGGAATAATGAGTAGGGCATTATTATTGTCGGGAGGAGCCTTTAGGGGAGCAGTCCAGGTTCCGGTTATAGAGGAGCTTTGCAGCAGAAATTATTATGATGCAATTTATGGAGTTTCGGTTGGCTCAATAAATGGAGCTATGGCAGCACAAGATGATTTAGATAAACTGAGAGAGGTATGGGACGCAGTCGATGGAGTTGGAGCCTTTTTGAGGCCAAGGTGGTATTGGCCCTTTAATGGGTATTATGATATGGCTCCGCTTAGAAAGAAGCTTGAAAAATATCTTAGCCTAGACAGGGTTAAGATTCCATATAGGGCAGGGGTCGTTTCGGGTACAACAGGAGAGTATTTCAATTTAAAAGCAGAAGATATGAGATTAGACAGAGAGTATCACGATGCTGTTCAGGCATCATGCTGTCAGGCAGGAATAATGATACCAGGAACTTTTGCGCACAAGGGCGAGGAGCACCTGGGATATGACGGAGGCTATAGGAATATAATACCAGTATCAGAAAGGCGGTATGACCACATTGATGTTGTTGCCTGCACTCCTATAGATAGGATGAAAATGAGAGATGAATTTAAAGGCAAAGACTTAGTCTCTATGCTGTAAGGGGCGTTCAGATTATGCAAGATGAAATATTCGATAGAGATATATCCTCAATTATATGGTCGGGAGCAGATTCTGTTATAGTGTATGCTCCACAAGAAAGTCCCGGAGACTCATTTGTCGCGGACAAAAAAACAATAGAGTTTAGATATAAGCTTGGAGAGGAGGCTCTGCGCTGGCCGCACTATATAAAATAACGACCAGCCGAGCTTTAATCAGAAGTGTTGCCAAGTATCCTGTTGTGTTTATAATGCTTAAGCAAAATAGGAGAATATTTTGATAACGAAGTTTTCAGTATCGTCTTTGGACACTCACAAGAAGTGTCCCAAAAAGTACCATTACAGGTATATTGAAAAGCCAGATGTAAAAGTTGAGAAATGGGCATTTACAGAGCTTGGGTCTTGCGCTCACAGGATTATAGAGCTTTTCCATGAGGGGCTGCTCAAGGACCACGTAGATAGAGCAGACTTTCCGGCGCTAATGAAAGAGTGCTTTGTCGCAGGCGTAAAAGAGTTTGACCTGAGGCTGCTACAGCAAGACACTTGGATGCCGTCAGGAGAAATGCCAGGCACCATGGCGCTAAAGGTAATGATTCAAGATTATCTTGATAACCTCAGGGGGCTTGACGAGCTTCCAAATGTTTTGGCGAACGAAATGCCTTATAGCTTTAATCTGAATGAGAATACAGTCGTAAGAGGCTATATAGATAGAGTCGATAGGGTATCCGAAGGTGTTTACGCTGTTGTAGATTACAAAACAAGTAAAGATCCAAAGTACTTGAATGACTTTCAGCTTTTAGTTTATGCGGAAGCACTAAGGCGTAAATTTAAAGATGTCAAAAAAGTGTATGGTTCTTATGTTATGCTAAAGCACAAATCTGCATCCAAAGATTATGAGTTTAATTCATACGACATGGACAAGTGTAATGAGAAGCTTCACAAGAGGTCCAGCTTGATATACGAGGATAAGACCTGGGTGAAAAAGCCCTCTATATTATGTAGATATTGTGATTACAGATCTATATGTCAAGATGCATGGGCGGAGTAATAAATGAAAAAGTTTGAAGGTTTAGTCAGAATGTATGATGAAGAAATATTCATCAGCAAAATAACGAAAGAGGGTTACGACAAAATTCTAAAAAGAATAGACCCACTACTTTGTGGCTGGGCCTCAAGAGCTTTCATGCCCGGTTACTCATTTGAGGATATAAAGCAAGAGGTATCTCTTATAGCAATAGAGGGCATAAATGCTTACGACCCCGACAAAAATGTAAAGTTAAGCTCATTCCTAACAACTCATATAAAGTATAAGGTTATTTCAAAAATAAAAAGCTTAAACAAGCTTAGTAATGATGCTTCCCTCTTGAAAATGTCAGATGAAAATACTCACTGCTCATGTGAGTTGCCAGATATAGATGCCTATGAAAATATATGCAAGGTTTGCGATTCGCCGCCAAAACCAGAATATAGGTCCTCTAGATCTGAATATTCTTTTTCATCCTTAAACAAAGACTTGCTCACAAACAGTGGGGAGCAAATAGCTTACGATGGAATGGTTTCTAATTCTGACAACTTCTACTTCGACGGAATAAATGAATATGACAAGGCAGACATTGATATAGCCCTAGAAAGATTAGAAAAATCACTAGATGAAAAAACATTTAAAATACTAAAGCTAGTATGGATAGAGGGGCATTCAAAGGAATACGCGGCAAGCCAAGTTGGCATAACTGGTTGGGCTGCAAGTCAAAAGCTAAAGAGACTAGTAAAGAACAATGTAATATCTGATTTATTATCTGACATAAGGCTTAAAGATCTAGATATTAGAGATGAATGATAAAATACTAAAATTTATTAAAAATGAAAAAGAGATAGCTGAATATAAGCTATCTCTTTTGCGTGCTTCAAAAAGCACTGCCTATAAGGATAGACTTATAGCAAAAGAAGAGGCGTATATTGCGTTTGCATTTGAAGAAATTTATTTTTCTTCTATCGAAGAGGCTCGCGATGCACTAACGCTATTTAAGATAGATCGTCCATCATTTAATTATAAGTTTTCTATACAGCCTGATAACAACTTTGTTGCTTTATCTCAGATAAGCAATCTCTATAAAAAGATTTATTACTTAAGAGATGTCCACAAAAAGCTGCTCAATGTTGAGATATTATCAAATAATATAGATAAATATGCAGAGTATTTGGCTAAAAAAAATAACGGTGCAATTTTTGAAAAAGCAAAAGCTAGAATTAAAATAATGATTTGCTGCTTATCTCGGCACATGCTTGTTGAGGCAAAAAGATTTGAAAGCAAAATCTCTAAAGAAATGTCAAAATCAAACTTTATGAATCTCAAAAATAAAGTTGATTCATTCTATGATGATGCATTAAATCATATATTTAAATTTTATAATGACTCAATAGAGCAAGCCTATGCTCTTACAAAATCTGTCGATAATAATGAGTTTATGTTATCGATCTACCCCATCGTAGATATATTTGATAAATTTTCAGATGATCAATTATCGCTAAAAAGACTACTAAAAGACGGCGAGGGGTTTTTCTCTAAGACTGGCCGGCCCATTTCTAAGAAGTCTACACAGAGAGGCTGGGGCATAGTTACTCCAATGAATAGAGTTGGAAATGAAACAACAGAGATTCTTTACAGGACTCTGTATTCTGATCGAGAAGTTTGTCTTGACGCAATTATTGAGCGGAGCTTTTTTAACCTGAAGGACGATGATGGTCTTTACAAGAAAGCTATATCTACAGTGCCGGCCTGGAAAATAATTTCCACCCACCTTGATGAAGATCTTGAGTTAGAAATTTGCAGACTATTTGGCGTAGAGCAAGACTCTATTCATGTTGCAGATTCTTTAAATCAAGAAACCATAAGCTCTATTAATTTGTCAAATAACAGCATAAAAATAGATTCAGATAAAAGTAAGATACTAATTGCAGCAACAAGATCTGAAGCTGAAAAAATCAGTGAAGCAAAAAAATATATAGAATTACTAATAAAAGAGTTAAAAGAAGAATATAATAACCAATTCTTTGTCAAGAAACCATCTGGTAATGACCAGGAATCTAGAGTAGATAAAATAAAAGGGATTATTGGGAGCATAACCAAATGAAAAACGTGCAAGATGCAAAAAAGATAATCGGAATTCTCAGAAGTGTTCGATGGATAAAGGTTAGAGCCTTAAGTCACATGAAGCAGATAAATGACGTAGTTTCGGTTGCTTCCGCAATAACTTCGGCCACTGAGCAGGAGGAGTCCCACTATAGCGAGATCCCCGAAGACGACGGCTCTTTTAATGAAGAAAGCCTGGAGAGCATGTTTGTATCTGTTTTTCCAGATAATTTTATTCAAGATAAATCTATCATTATAAATGGCAATCAAAAAAACCTGCAGGATATGTCTGACCTTGTAGATGCCTCCAGGGACATAATAAATAGATTGGATAGCGTTGTAACTGAGGAGATGGAAGCATCTGTTGCAACTACTAAGGCTGACAGAAGCGGTAACTTTGAGTCAAACCTAGATGAGCTTAGAGAGTTTTGCGGAAGCCTCATAGATTACTTTGACAGCTTTAGCGCTTACGATAAAGAAAATTTGGAGATAGTAATAACAGATGGGGTTAACGAACTTATAAGAGATCTATCATCTGTTTCTGGAATTGAAAAGTTTAGAAAACTCCAGAAGGTATATTTAAAAAATAAAGATTCATTCACTCCTGCAGAGCCACAAGAAGAGGCCATTATTTACGAGGAGCCTGTCTCTGAAGAGGCGCCAGTGGAAGAAGCCGAGGAAGAGTCGCCCGTAGAAGCTGAGCCAGAAATATCTTTAGATTTTTCAAATTCTTTAGATGAAACAGTTTATATAACATCAGAAAGAGACTCTGAGATTATCAAAGGATATTTCGAAGCTTCCGACAGTGAAGTTTATGCTTCAATCTTTGCTCCAAAGAATAAGAAGATTATTCCAAAGTCTACGCCCAACACAGAGTTTGCGGTATCAAGTGTAGATAAGTATAAATCTGCCGTAGGCATTGATCCAAAAAAAGAATCAAGAGAGTTATATCGATCTATCCCGAACTCTAACGATCCTGGCTCTTTTTATGAGAGAATAGGCAGCAGCAGCTTTCTTGACTTTGATGGATCTATATTTTTTGGAAAATTCAAAAATATGGAAGATGCCATAGGTATAACTGAAATACCTGGTTCTGATTCTGAGTCTTTTCTTCTTGAGGTGGATGATACCAAAATAGCTGCAATTAAAAGAGTCCTAGACGAAGAAGTTGCATCTATAATTGAGTCATCTAATCGAATCTATGATATTCCTGATTTGTCGGATTCCGATATAATTGATGCTGATATTGCTAAAAAAATAAATGTATATAGAAGATTTCTTATAAAGAAAATTGATTACTTTTTTGCATCAATAAAATCTAGAGATAATCAAGTTGTAAGATATTTAAGGACAAACTATGCAGGCTATGAAAAGGCATCTTTAGATGCTATTATAAGCAGATGCCTGATAACCAATTTTTATATAGACAAAAATTCAGTAGTTGAAGACGAGAGATTTGCTGATCAGTTTATGCTGCTAAAAGATAGAGGGTTGGGCGATCGCTTCGTAAACGCAATAGTAAACATAATTAGGCCAGGACTAAGGAACAATGTTTTTGAAAGAAGATATGAGTTACTTTTAGAGAAGGAAAGGTCCGAAGTAAAATATCAACGAGATGGATTTAGCGAAGGCTTTGAGAAAATTATAAACTCTGAGATTTCAAGAAAAATACTGGACTTATCGCTAGACATTAGCAGCCCTATAAATACTAATGTTTCCGAAATAGCATTTGACATAGGAAGTTCTTTTCTTTTCCTTAAGCTAAAGAATGGTATGTTTGTTAAAACTGAAATAAAAAGGTACTTAAATAAGTGTCCGGTTTGTAACAAAGAAGTCTATAGAAAATATGACACAAAAAAGAGGATGGAAGGCTTCGGGGGCGAAGATTCTGATGAGCAAGGCCGAAAAGCCAAAGATCCTATAAGCAAAATAAAAATCGATACCTACTCTCTAACCAGAACTCCCGCTGGTGGCGGAGGAGTTATAACTTTTGATGAGCTAATTAATGCGGGACCATTTGATCTTAGCGAAGAAGAGGTTCTAGAGCTTGAAGAGTTGGCGGAAAAATTAGGGCAAAGAGTTAGAAATATTTCGGCCCCAAAAACCTGGGAGCAGATAGAAGAAGATTGGAGCAGTGGAGATTATTTTAGGCATATAGAGGCATTAAAGCGAAAGGCTTTTGTCTTAAAAAGAATGGGTGGCAAAAAACTATCCACTCCATCATCACTTATTGCAACATCAAGGATCAGGTGTCCATTCGGACCCGAGGTAGATCCTGCAGCACTAAAGTTTGATCAAAGTACCGGGAAAGGATCAATTATAAACATAAGAGAAAGTTTAACAGTATTCATAAAAGCGTTAGGGCTTGATAAAAATAATGAAATTCACCAAAAGTACATCAATGATATAAATGAGATAGCAAATGAAATAGCTTTATCTAGCCCGGCCGACTTAGAGTCTGAACTAATTAGCGCTCTATCAGATTATGCTGCGAATATACCGAATGAAGTATCTAGCGAGGCTAGCCGCAACGAAGCAATCGCAATTTTGAGCGGAGATACGGTTGAATCAGAAGAAATTTCAAGCCCCTTCTCTTGCGGCCTTTCTGAGGGAAATCAGGTGATTTCAGGCCTTAGCCTCTACCTTGATGATGCCGTAAAAAGCGGATCAATGACTCAAGCCGCAAGAGATAAAATGCTAGAGCTATCAAGCCGTCAAGCGTCAGGTGGTTTCAGGTTTTCTTCAAGATCATTTGTTTGTCCTTCAGAAATAGAGATTGAAAGCCCAGATGATGCACGCCGTAACATTGAAAAGTATAAACTTTTGGCTATGCCAATACCAGTTGCTGACACTGCTCAAGATATTCAGAGCTACAGACACCCAGTGGAGCAGGCGGTTGATGAGGATAAAAAAATATTAAGCCTCTATTGTGGCGCAAAAACTAGCATATCACAGTTTGATAGAGCTAACTTCGCAGAAAAAATAAAAGATTTAATAGAAAATGATCCAGAAAAGTACAACAGAACCATAGAATCTATGATGCAAATGGGTGTAGATGTTTCTGATGTATTGCCATTTGTAATGATAAAGCATGCGTATAATGAATCTGGGCCAGAGGGATCAGGTGTAGACTTTTCATTTGACGACCTTGTAACTGATGATTTAATTTCTAGGTCACAAAAAATATCGCTACTCTTAAAAGAAGCAATGGCAACTAGCACTACCAAGACAAAGCGTGAGCAATTAAATCTTGATGATTATTTCGGCTTTATAAAAGATATAGAATTGAAGTGCGTACATGGTCACAACTTTAAAATATCTGATTCAATATCTTTTGCAAATAAATATATAGATATACCTCTGACAAAAGAGAAGGTCAAGGATATTGTGAAGCTGAATATACTTGGCAAGTCTGGGCAAAACCAACTTGGTGCTATACTGAGAATGGAAAATGCTCCAATCAAGTATGCCTCAGAGCAAGAGGTTGAAGCAGGCCTTACAGATTATAGAGATTTCATTTTTAGGCAAGACCCAATTAGTTCTGTGTATTTTCCAAATCCTGACTCAAAGGGCAGCCTCAGATATGATGTAGGCAGAAAGATTCTATCTATGTATCCAATGAGTTCTCCCCTTGTAAGTAGCCCTATTGATAGCACTGAGTCGAATGTTTCGGGGCAATCTCGTTCTGCTCTACTTAAGGGCGCTGAAGCAGGAAGGATAAAGAACAACTTAGTTGTCGGCAGGAAGTCCGAATCCGGAGAAAAATTAGTCGCCAGTCACCTAGATAGAGTTGAAGCTCAGGGTAGTAATGCGGAGGAAGCTCTTGTGGGGCTTACTGCAGATCCAGAAAAGCTTATTGAAGCTATAGAAGTGCAGAAGGAAATATCCAAAAAGAATGAGGCTCTAATGCTGGCTTTAGTGCAGAGCTATATTGTATCAATACAGGAGCTTTTGATTGCCTCCACTGCAACTAATGCTAAAACCGCCACGATTTGGGGCGCAGATATAGGCAAAAAGAAGGTTGTAAAGGGCGAAGACATTGAAATACCAGATTTCGATCAGAACCTGGAAAGATTTGTGTCGAAGATTGTATCTGGAGCATCTGAGGCGATATACGATGAAGACGATCAGTATAGAAAAATAGTTGGGGACTCCATAGGTAATATCAGGCGGAAGCTAATACAGGATGTTGGAGGAGATGCTAGAGCTTTCATTTACTCTATCAGAGGAGCATTTAAAGATTATTTGCACCGCTTAATAGTTAGCGGAATTTTGAATGCCCTGCCAGGCGATAGAGTTAATGCTTTTGTAGATCAGTCAGTTCAAGATATTAGAAGCAGATTATTTTCATTAAAAATAGAAGATGTCGTAAGTGCATTTTCAAATATTTTTTATGTAGATAGGTCCGACATCCCTGAAGGTAGCGACCAATCTTCCGAAACCATAGAAGCCTCCGAGGGCAAAAAGTTCGTAAAAGATATGGCCAAGGAGATAGGCAAATTATCCGGAGGGAATGTTGGCCCAATGGTAATGAACATCACTGAAGTGTGGCTAGGCAAGCAGATTGTAACTGCTGCTACAGCATTTTATATTGCAGAAAAGCTATCTTCTATATATAATAAGTTCTTTAGCAAAAATTCAGTTAGATACATAGGGTATGAGCCACTTGGCAGTCTTGCCCCAGAAAATGGAGAGATGACTCCAGAGACAATAGTTTCAATAACTGTTGAAAATCTTCTTCTTAATGATATAATAGAAAGCAGTATATCGGCAGATTGTGAAAGCCTCGCGGATGATGTTCGAAAAAGATTTGGCACCAAGGAAGGGCGCGGATATACCGAGGATGACTTTAGGCCTTTTATAAAAAAACTTGTTAATGATATAATTCCGGTTGTAGATGGGCAAAAATCTGCAATAAAAGAACTTGGCAGAGTTCATAATGGTGCTGCATATGCTTGTAGGTCGGGCTACTACCAATCTGCAGCCTTAGATTATATAAAAAGTGTTTACAAGGAAGTTTTGGCGTCAGAGGCCTCAACTGCATCTGAAAAAAGTTACTCAGAATCAATTATAAATAGAGTAATAGCTAACGTTAAAAATATTGAAGTATCGTTGGCACCCCCTAGTGGCAGCAGCAAATACTCAAACTACTTTGCTGAGCCGGATAATTCTCATATTTTGCTACCCTCAATAACCCACCCCATACTAACCCCAAGCCCCAAGGCTCTCTCCGGAGGCTTATCTAAGCCAATATATGTAATAAAAGATATTATAATCAAGGGTCAAGGGGGGCGTAGAGAGAAGAACTATATATTAGGTATAAGCAGAGAGCTTATAGCCGCATATGATTATGCCCTATTGATACATGCTGCCGATTTGGATAAGTTTTTAGCAATAAGCCAGATGGTCGAATCAGATGCCTTCTCTGATTTGCATAAAGAATTTTACAATAATGGATGGAGACTATTCGTCGGAAGAGGCTCAAAAATACCTGGAGCAAAAGCAACAGAGGATGCTGCAGTTTCTATTGCAAATCATCCTAACACGTTTATAAGCACAGATGATGCAGGCAATATATCTGGATACAGAAATGACTCCCTGGGTATAGACACTGAGTCTGGAATTCATATAGGCCAGTATGGGCAAGTCTCTCCGTCAAAAAAGGCCTATCCGCCGCTTCCTGGCGCAAATTGCGGAATAGGGGTTCCTCTACCGATTTTGCTTGATAGACTTGAATCAATAAAGGCTCCTACAGATGCTGTAAATGTATCGCTTGCCGATATTCCGTTTGAAATACAAATACCTGGCGGCGGTGTCCTGGAGATAAACTTATCTGATCTCTTAATGAGGGATCCTCCAGAAGCTGCAGCTAATATTTTGCTTCAAATAGACAAAGAGTACAAGGAATTCCAAAGAAAGTATAATAAGCTAGATTTAGACGGTAAAAGAAGTGCAAAAGAAAGTTTTTCAAAATATGCAAAGTCAAAAATGAATGAGTACAGAAGTCTGCCGCTTTATATAGCTCTTGAGTCAGGGGCGAGAACCCTGAGGGATGGCGAGAAATTCTCTACCAACACCGGCCTTTACGTTCCTCTTATTAACCCGGTATTGGCAAATATGCTTATATCCAGCCCTTGCTTTGGAGCAGAATACGCTGGCAGCAGCATTATACCTGTAGAAATTGATGAATATAGTGGCATTAGCGAGGCCATTGATATAACAAAGGAATTTATAGCTTCACTGCACGGTTATGATAAATTAGCCGAGCTAATGAATGGCTATAGGGGAGAGAGGCGCTACGTGTCTGAGGGAGAGCCTCTAGCTGGAGCCGATCTGCTAGATCCTTATGATCTTCTTGTTCGCAGAAAAAAGATTTCAATGTCCGCTCTATGGGGCGAGGCAAGAGATGATTCAAACCCCGTCGAGGTCATAAAGGATGACGAAACAGGCGTGGTATCTGGCATTAGCATGAGCGTAGGTAGCCCGGCTTCAAGATTTTCCAATTCCTTTGATGTAAGAATACCTGAGTGGAGGCATTATACTCCTCCATTTATGGCGATAAGTGTTTCCGGCGATCGCCAGGGTAATGAGGCCGGATTTGGCATTCCAAAGTTCGTTTTAGATGGCCCTATATTTAGAAGAAAGGGTGAGAGAGATTTTGATTCAATAAGAGACCTTGAAGCCGGATCAGACATTCTTGATATAGGCGATTTGAAAAGCCTTGTCTCAACAAGGAAGCCAGAAGGTAAAGGCGATAAAGTCATCCGAACTTATAGATTTTCCGATTCTCTTGAAAAATTCTTTAGCAAGAAATTTGATGCAATCGAATCATTTATGGAAGAATATGAGGAAAGTCTTGTGACCCAAGATGTTTACAGCATATATGATCCAAAGAAAGCCATGATATTTGACTCTGCATCCTTGTTTAATAAAATTTCTTCCAGGATTATTTGCAAAAACTTCATTAAAAAATCTGAAAAATACAGGACAGATATTTTCGAGGAGATTATAATTAAGGACGAGGCAATAATTCGCCTCCTCGACAGTATAAAATAAAATAGGAGAAAATAATGTCAGGAGTTTTGAGAATTTTTAACGAGTCAGATGACGGCACCGAAAACACCACTTGGTCAATGGATGATGTTAAGGAGTATGTAAAACAATACATGGTTTACGAGCTTCAGATCAAGGACCTGCAGTCTGCAAGGCGCGAGTGGTCGGCAGATTTCATTAAGAACAAGAGCCTTCCCAAGAAGGAGCTTACTCAAGCTCTTCGTGCTGCGAAGCAGGAGCTTGATATGGATGTTGTTAACGAAATTTACGACAATATTCAGGATATGGTTACTGAATAAGTAGCCATTTTCAGCGCCGTGACTACAATGGGTGTAAAGAAATTTGCATCCATTTTTTATATAAATCAAGGAGAATGCTAAATGCCAAAAGGGCCTTTTATATCTTTGCATAATCATACTGAGCTAGGAAGTCCCCTAGACGGGATGAATGATGTAAAGGATTTATTTGTAAGAGCCAAAGAAGTCGATCATCCAGCCGTAGCCGTTACAGATCACGGTACTATGACTGCAATGTATGACGCTTATCTTGCATCACAGGAAACTGGCGTAAAGCTGATCCCTGGTATGGAGGCTTACTTTGCTGATGATCTAGAGGCAAAGAAAAGCCATCACTTAGTTTTGCTTGCCCAAAATGAAAAAGGTTATGAGAATATATTGACGCTCAACTATCTTGCTTTCCAAAATCAGGTAGCCGGGTATATGGGCAAAAAGACCCCCAGAATTACATGGGAGCATATTCGCGACCACAACGAAGGAGTTGTTGCACTTACAGCTTGCTCTAACGGACTAATCGCAAAGACTCTTATCACTGAGCAAGATGAGGCTAATGCACTTAGGTACATCTCGATGTTTAAGTCTATCTTTGGAGATAGGTTCTTTCTTGAGTTGCAGCCCCATGCTTTACATGCCGTAGGAAAAAACGGAAAAGAGGTAAATCAGCAAAAGCTGAATCAATCTCTTTTGAAAATCTCTAGAGATTATGATATTCCTTATGTAATTACATGTGATGCTCACTATCGAGACAAAGAGCACGCTAAGTATCATGATTTTATGCTTGCAATCAAGGATAAGAAAGCAGTAGATGATCCAGATCGCTTTAGGTATGGCGTTCAAGATATGTATCTAAAAACTCATGAAGAAATTATCGACTTCTTTGGCCGAGATGTTGCTGAGCTTGGGATGGCAAATACAATAAAAATTATGGAGTCATGTCAAGAGCCGTCATACATAAAGCCCGATGGCCCAAGATTGCCCGCTTTCCCTGTAGAAAATCAGGATGATTATTCTGAGTTCTCCTCTTGGAAGGAGAGGAGTAGATCGACAATCCCGGAAGATCAATCTTATCTTCGCTATAAGTGCATAGAGGGCTTTAAAGAGAAGTTCTCCCACCTGTCTGAAGAGGATCGAGATTTTTATTGGGACCGAGTAAAGATGGAGTTATCTGTTCTTGAAGACAAAAACTTCTCATCTTACATGCTAATCGTTTCCGACTATATTAATTGGGCTAAGCAAAGAATGCCGGTTGGTCCAGCCAGAGGAAGCTCTGCTGGCTCGCTTGTCGCTTACTTGACAGGCATTACGGGCGTGGACCCTATCGAGTATGACTTGATCTTTGAAAGGTTCCATAACAACCAAAAGAAATCTTTCCCTGATATTGATACTGACTTTTCAGATCCTTCTCTAGTGAAAGAGTATATCAAAGAAAAGTACGGAGAGGATAGGGTCGCCTCCATCTCAAACTGGAGCACCCTGTCTCCGAAGGTTGTAATCAAGGATGTTGCGAGAAGCCTAAGGCTTGGCGGAGATAAAACGGCTGCATTTAAGATAGCAAATCACATTACCTCTATTATGCCTGACGCAAAAACGCTTGAAAAAGCAATGGGCGAGAGCGATCAGTTTGCAGCTTATATGCAAAAATACCCTGATCTTTATGAGTATGGCGGAAAGCTACAGAATCTAACTAGAAATTGGTCTGTTCACGCTGCCGGCATGGTGATTGGAGAGGAGCCTCTTCATAAAACTGTTCCGTTAAGAATCGATGATGAGGGTGGCGTTGTTACGCAGTGGGAGAAGAATCGCTGCGAAACTAATGGTCTAATTAAGATGGACCTTCTGGGCCTTAAAACTCTAACCGTTATAGATAATACCTTTAGACTCATCAAGTCGTCTACGGGGAAGGACGTATCTATTGAGGATATTGATCTTAACGATCAAAAGGTATATGCAATGCTTGGTCGAGGTGAAACAGCTGGAGTATTTCAGTTAGAGTCATCACTTACGCCTTTCTGCATAAAGCTAAAGCCAAAATGTATTGAGGACATATCTGATATTAACGCTATCGGCAGACCTTCGTGCCTTCCAGAGGAAAGAAAAAAGTACGCAAAAAGAAGGCTCGGCCTTGAACCGACCAAGTATGATCATCCTAAGCTCGAAAGAGCACTGAAGAAAACCTATGGCATCCTCGTTTATGAGGAGCAGGCAATGTTTATTGCTCAAGATTGCGCCGGATGGGACCTAAATCAGGCTGACTCGCTAAGAAAAATCAGCAAGCTAAAGGGCAAGGATCCAGACCTTGTTCTAAAAACTGAGGCAAACTTTGTAAAAGACTGTATGGAAAATTCCGGAATGGATTACAAGACCGCTTGCCTTATCTGGAAGAGGTACATCGAGCCTCTTGGTGGCTATGCATTCAATAAGTCACACTCTATTTCTTACTCTCACATTTCATTTTATACCGCTTGGTTAAGATGTCATTATCCTACACAATTTATGTGTGCTCTACTTAACTCTGAAGATCCAAACTCTGATAAGGCTCAGGAATATCTCTCAGAGTGCAAGTCGATGGGAATAAGAATCGTAAATCCAAATGTTAATGATTCAATCGGCAATTACAAGGTTCTAGAGGATATGGTTATATCGACCGGACTATCAGCAATTAAAGGTGTTGGAGAGAAAGCTATTGAATCAATTGTAGAAATGCAGCCGTATACTTCTTTCATAGAATTTGTATCAAAAAACAACAGCCGAACTGTAGGAAAAACCGTTATTCAATCTTTAGCAAAGGCTGGTGCTCTAGATTCCTTTGATCTTACAAGAATGGATATGCATGATAATTATCAAAAGTATAGATCAAAGGCAAAGAATGCTATAAAGAAAGAGGTTGAAAAAGACATTCTTGATGCTCATCCTGAGATAAAAAAGATAACAAAAGATATCAGAGATAAGTTATTTGGCAAATTTGATATAGGCCCTGAGACAGATAGGTTCTCAGATATAATTTCCGGCCTTATCTATGCCGTATCTGACGATGAATGGGATAGAAAAGAAATTCTACTCTATGAAAGAGAGGTTCTTGGAAGATCGATCTCTGGCAGTCTGCATGAGGTTTTTTCAAGCTTCTTTAGCGGCGGGCCGTTCGTTACTCCGCTAAAAGAGGTCGAGGATCAAAATAGTGGTGCCAGAGTTAAAATTGAGGCTATAATAAAGACCAAGATAAAAGAATTCAAGATTAAAAATGGCAAAAATGTTGGTAGAAAATTTGCAAAATATTTAGTAGAAGATGTAAATGGTGATACTTGCGGCCTAACTCTTTGGGCCGATGACTATGATAAATATAAGATGGTCTTAAAAGAAGGCTTGCCAATCAAAGCTATTTGCAAAGTTAACGAATACATGGGCCAAAAAGATCTAGCCCTTTCATCATTAGAAAGAGTATATGGGAGAAACATATGATTGAATGTAGAAAATGCAATTTTTCTGTGCAGCAAAGTATGCGTCATGCAATAACAAACAACTGCTGCCCTGCATGCGGAAGCGCCTTGCTGGGAGAGGTGCATAAAAGAAGGTTAGATATATTTAAAAATAAAGTAACAAATCAGCCGTTTTCTAGCAAATTAGATTCTGATGATATCTTTGATATAGCCTTGTTCATGTTGATCGAGTTTTTCCCGCCGAGCCTTGATGTCGAAAAGGAGGAAGCCTCAGAGCCGGAAGAGGAATCTGGAGAGGAAAAGGTGGCCAGAGTAAGCGCAGAGGTGGCTAAACGCGAGAAAGAAGAGGAGGATTCTGAATCTTACGAAGATATAAGAGAACAAGTTAGAAAAGAAATGATTTCTTCATCGGCAGACTTAACCGCAGAAGAGATGGATGAAGATCTTCGCATACAAAGGCTGAAAAGAATTGCCAAAGAAAACAGAATAAATAAGCCAGGAGCAATGGTTAGAAGGGTAGACTCTTGATCAGAGCAGTTGGAAATAAAAGGCTGGATTTAAATGATACAGAGTATAGATATTACCTGCAGATAAGAGAGGCCGTTGGAGAGCGCGATTTTGTAGGCTTGTTTGAAACAGATAAAAATGGTCTAATAACTGGCATTATGCCGCAAGTTGGACAGCGTATAAACATTATGGTTATATACTTTATTTTAAATGTTATGGTAAATCAGCGGGTTAGAATTCTAGAAGGCTCAATAAAAAAAGTTGAAAATTTTATTGACCAAATCGGCGCGGCGCCTAATATATTGGAGAGGCTGGAGCGGCTGGAAAAAAGGTTGGAGAAACAATGACGCTTTTGCATAAAGTCGCTTTTAGCGATAATTTTTCAATAACAAATATTGATATAGAACCAATAAAAAAGATTATATCTATGCTTCCAAAAAGTGGTATAGTTGATCTTAACATTGCAGAAAGAGGTTTGCTTTTAACTCTTGAAGCACAAAATCTATGCCAAGAAAGAATAATCGAACTGGATAGGCTTATTGGATCATTGGAGTCTGAAAAAAATAAAGCTTGGTCTAATGCAGCTTTAAATAAAGCTAAGGCTGCTGGCCACAAAACAGCTAAAGACAAAGAGTGGTTTGCCCAAGCTGACGACGATTATATTGAGGCTTGCAATAACTTGGTAATGGCCAAGGCTTGCAAGAAGTGGCTAGAGAATAAGGCAAGCTATTTTTCGGGCTGGCACTACTCTCTAAAAACATTCCTAAAAAGAGATTATTCTATAGAAATGTCTAGTAATATTGGGTATAATGGTATAGATGCATCTGCTGGATCACTCCCATCCAGTGGAAAAGATGATGATATCATCATAGATGATAACGATAGTCCTTGGGAGTAAATCCTTAAACAAACCCGGCTAAATTCGCATGGTGCGATAACTGCCACAAAAACAATAATAGGAGTAATATTATGTCAAATATGGTATTTGGTGAAGTAGATTGGAATTCAGCAGACTCAGGTTCAGGCGGAAAGTCTGATTTCATGAGGCTCGAAGAGGGCGAAAACACAGTCCGCATTATGGGCAATCCCGTTCAGTTTTACATCCATTGGATTGTAGGCGCAGACGGCAAGAAGGGCAAGATCAACTCTCCCGTAAATAACCCTGAGCTTGTTTCTCGTCTTGAGGACTCTGGTTTTAAGCGTCAGGCTCGCTGGTTAATCAAGGTTCTTGATCGTAGCGATGATACCTTCCGCCTTCTTGAAGTTGGCCCTCAGATTTATAATGGAATCAAGGCCCTTTACAACAACAGTCGCTGGGGCAAGGTAACTCAGTATGATGTTACCATTCTTCGCGGATCCCCTGGGCAGCAGCCTCTTTACAGCGTGCAGCCGAATCCAAAAGAGAGCTTATCGTCTGACTTCAAGGCGAAGTTCATGGAGTTTAACGACAGGGTCAATCTTGAAAAGGCAATCTCTCCCTCAACTGCTGAGACGGTTTGTGAGCGAATGGGATGGTCTACCGGAGATACCTCCTCAACATCTGAGGAGTCAACGGCTTCGGACGATGATTTTGACTTTGATTTTGAATAGTTTTTTGTAAAAACAAATTACTTTCTAAGGCGCGTAAAGTATAATCTTTACGCGCCTTTTGTTATGAATAAAGTAATTGGATTAGACATATCATCTTCAACTGTTGGTTGGGCATTATTTTCTTATGATGAAAATATTTGCAAGCTAGAAGAATATGGGCATATAAAGCCAATGAAATCAGCAAAGGGATCTTTGTCAGTTAGGGCTGCAGATTATTTAGATAAAATAATTGATTTTTTATCTGATAAATCTCCAGATTCTGTTGCCATAGAGGCTTATGCGAATAAGTTCTCAAGAGGAAGAAGTACGGCCAGAACTATAATTGTTTTGTCTGTATTTAATGAAGTAACCTCTATTGGCTCAATAAAAGCAATTAACATTGAGCCTAATAGATATGCTGTAATTTCAATAAGATCTGTTTTATCCAAAATAGCTGGCACAAAAATATCTTCAAAAGAAGAAGCTTTTGATTTTATTGTTGAAAAATTTAAAAGTTTTAAAATTAGAAAAAAGAAAACAGGCACTATAAAAGATGAGTGCTTTGACGAAGCTGATGCTATTGCTGTAGCGCTAACACATATTTACAAGGAGTTGGATAATGGCAAAGGATTTAACTTACAGCAAATCTGCTAGGGAAAAGATTTTGGCAGGTTCTGAAAAGCTATCAAAAACTGTTGCGGTAACTATGGGTCCGCAAGGTAAAAACGTTATATTGGGCAAGTTTGTTGGAGCGCCAGTCCTTACAAAGGATGGCGTTTCTGTTGCTAGAGAAATAGTTCTAGACGATCCTGTTGAAGATTTATCCTGCCAGCTTATAAAGGAGGCGGCAGGAAGAACTGCCGCAATAGCTGGGGACGGAACAACTACAGCTACAGTTCTTGCTGATGAAATTTTAAAGAATGGCTGCGAGCTTTTATCAAATGGATATTCCCCGCTTTCTCTGAGAAATGGGGTTGAGGCAGCAAAGCAGGCAATCTTTGAAAAGTTAGACGAGATGAAAAGTGATGCTAACAATTTTGATGATCTAAAGAATGTTGCAACTATATCTGCAAATAATGACTCTGATTTGGGAGAGAGTATTGCTGAAGCATTTGTTGCAGTAGATATGGACGGAACGGTTATAGCAAAGGCATCTCCAGGAATTGGAAACTCAGTAAATATAGTCGATGGAATAGAGCTAGAGAATGGCTGGATATCTCCAGGATTTGCCCTTGAGGGTGCTGCGGAGATTGCCTTTGAGGAGTGCCGAATACTTATATGTAATGAGGAAATGTCAAATCTTAATCTTTACCTAAAGCTATTACATAAACTTTCCGAAGAAAATGTTCCAGTCCTTATACTCGCAAAGGATGTTAACAAAGAGGTCTTGCAAACTCTTATTGCCAACAACAGGCTGGGGAGAATTAAGGCTGTTGCCGTGAAGATTCCGGTGCTAGGCGTTGCTCAGGAAGAGTGGATTAGTGCTCTCTCCACATTAGTTGGAACAGTAGTCGCTGGAGATGAGTGCGCAGTTGTTGATATGGAAGTGAAGGATTTGGGGTTTGCAGGTAGAGTTATTGTAAATCAATATTCTACAAGGATTGTAGAGGGCAGAAAAGATGACGCCAGAGTTGCAGAAAAGCTAGCAATATATGAATCTGATTCTCAGAAGCTTATATCAGAAAAAATGCTAATAGACTCAAGAAATAGAATATCTTTTCTAAAAAGTAAAGCCGCAATTATATCTGTGGGATACTCCACAGAACTTGAGTTGAGAGAAAAAGGCGATAGGGTTGAGGACGCTATATGTGCAACAAAGGCTGCGATAGAAGAGGGCTATGTTCCCGGGGGTGGGACGGCACTACTTAGGGCATCAAGCTTAGTTGATCTAGATTCCTTCTCAGAAGATATTTTGCCTGCAGTAAAAGTGGTGATTGATGCATGCAAGAGACCGATAACGCAAATCGTAGAAAATGCAGACTTAGATTCAAGAGAAATAATTGAAAAAGTACTGGCCTCTGATAACACAAATTTTGGATACAATGCTGCTACAAATACTTTTGAAGATTTAGTCAAAGCAGGCGTGATTGATCCAAAGAAAGTGACAAGAACCGCTCTAGAAAATGCTGCCAGCATCTCTATGTTGCTTATAAATACAGGTGCAGTAGTTTCCGAGCAAAAGGAAAATCCTTCTAGCTGGCAACCTCCCGCTGGGTGGCGCCCGCCAGAAGAAGGAAAGCTTTCACATAAATATTAATTAGGAGTCATTATGGCAAAAAGAGTAACACAAACAGAGGCAGAAAAAGAAATACTAAAGTTCTTTGGAGAAGACACTGTTTTTTTTGATGGCAATATTGCAACAAAGTATGAGGCGGTCAGCACCGGAAGCCCAAAGCTTGATGAGGCAATAGGAATCGGAGGAATTCCGCTGGGGAGAATAACTCAGCTTGCAGGACAGGAAAGCTCTGGAAAAACTATGCTTGCACTATCAATCATTAGAGAGTATCAGCAAAAGAATCCAGAAAATACAGCTCTTTTCATTGACGCAGAGTATACTTATGATCCTGAGTGGGCGGAAAAGCAGGGTGTTGATACTTCACGAGTCATTGTCATCAAAACAAATGATGCTAAGGCTATTTTTGAAGGCCTTATTGGAAAGGTAAAGGTAAACAAGACCACAAAGAAGGTATCCAAAGCAATGAAGGGCATCCTTGATCATGTAATCGAGGGTAGTGATCCAAGGTTTAAGAATCTAGGAATTATTGTCCTTGACTCAATTGCTGTCTTAAATACGCCGCTTGAGGTATCGGCAGAAGTGGGTAAGGCAAATATGGCCCCAATACCTAGATTCTTATCTACAGAGCTTAAAAAGCTAACTCCGGTAGTAGCCCAGGCCAATGTAGCGTTTATTGGAATCAATCAGGTCAGGGTAAATCTAGGGCAAATGTTTGGTGACCCATCAACCTCTCCTGGAGGAAAGGCTCTAAAGCATGCTTGCAGCTTAATGATAAATATGGCTCCAGTTTTTTCTGCCGACTCCGTAATAAAAGGAGACGATGAAGAGAGGATTGGGCATACCGTTCGGGCCAAAATTCAGAAAAACAAAGTCGGCGCACCCTTTAGACAGGCCGAGTACAAAATTAAGTATGAAGAAGGGATAGTCGAGACTGCGACAGAGGTTTTTGAGCTAGCAATCAAATATAATCTGATTGATAGACCAAACAATCAGAGCTATCAGATAGGTATGGAAAAAATAAGAGGCAGAGACGCTGCTTTTGCTTATTTTGTAGAAAATAATCTTGTCGATGATTATCTGGCCAGTGTTCAGAACATATACATAAATGGCGAAGCTATGCCAGAGGCAGAGCCAGAAGAGTTAGAGGATAATCCACTTTTGGGAATGGTGTAATATGTTAGTTAGATGTAATCCAAAATGCAAAGAAAGCAATGGGCAGACAGACTGCTCTTTAGATGTCGAGACAAATAATGCAATATGTAATACGTGTGGAGATGTTCTTCCTGATATTTCTGAGTTTAGCAAGTTGTCGATGAAAACAACTGGCGATATAATCAGAAACACAAAGAGCAAGGCCTTTACTTTCCCTTGTAATGCTTGTGAAAAAGAAGTCCAAGCAGTCATGGTAAACAGCGTTCTCGTGGGAAAGAATTGCCCCAACAACCGATCTGGATGCCAGATTAATATAACGGAAACCATGGCTGCTGCCGTAAAAGAATATGGAGAGTAGCCAATGGATGCCCACCAGGAATTTGATAAGCTTGTTAAAATATGTCAGTCTAATTTAAAAAATTCTAAAGAATGTATTAATTATCTGGTTAAAGAAAGGGGCTTGGAAAAAAGAGATGTTTTAGAAAATAAAATAGGCTTTTTTCCACAAAATATATCTATATTAAAAAACTATGTGTCAGAAGAGTTCTTAGCCAAGGTTAACTTAACAAACTTTTCTGGAGGAAGTGATTTTTCTAATTACTTTTATTTAGTTTTTCCCATATACTCAGAATATAATGATCTAGTTGGTATAAGTGGAAGAACGCTCTTGAAAGAGGAGGAAAGAAGACTCGTAGGTATTCCAAAGTATAAAAACACCTCCTATAAAAAGGCTGATATACTCTACGGGCTAAATAAGTCCAAGAACTCTATCTTGGAAAAAAACAATGTTTTCGTTACAGAAGGTTACTTTGATTATATTTCTATGTCAAAGAACGGTTTTAAAAATTCAGTAGCTATATGCGGAACTGCTTTTTCAAAGAAGCACTTCTTAAAGCTTGCAAGATATACTGATAAAATAACTTTTATTTTAGATGCAGATGATGCAGGTCAAAAATCAGCTGAAAGAATTTATAATAAATTTATCAATAAAGGGATTAAGCTTAGATTTTTAAAGTTACCAGATGGCCACAAGGATGTCGATGAATATTTTGCAGATAACTCCACGTCAACTCTTACTTTCTTCAAAGACTTTAAGCAAATAATCCCAGAAGTGTGGTAGTATAAAATGGGAAAAAGTAAGTCTTATCAATATAAAATCGTTGAGGTTTCATTCGACGCTGCAAAGTTAAATAATTTTTCTAATGAAAACAGCATAAGCAATATGCTTGAAACAAACGCATTAGATGATAGGCTAATAGAGCTTAAGGAAGAGCTTCTTGGCGAAATATATGATATAATCAATGGCGATTATCTAACTGAGCATCAAAAGAAGATTTTATTTATGAGGCTTATGGGAAAGACCCAGAACGAAATAGCAGAGCATCTCGGCATAACCCAGTCTGCAGTTCACAAGGCAATGCACGGAAACATAGATTATAGAAATCAGAAAAAAAGATATGGGGGCATTGTCAAAAAGCTTCAAAAGCTTTGCAAGAACAACGAAAAAGTAAAAGACATCTTGGAAAAAATCTCTGATATTAAAAAAGAAACTGTTGAAGAAGAGGCATACTACTAATAATATATATTTTTACATATGTTAAAGATATATTTGCAACATTTTATTTCTATTAATAAGACAAAATTACATGAGGAGCCCCTTAATGTCTGAGCTAGACGATATTTTATTAAAACTTTCTCAAGATCGAGAGCAAAATCCAACTAGGAAAGATCGAATTGAGCTTACTGAAGATGTCAAGATAAAAAAGGTAGCCTTCGATATGGTCAAGGTGTTTGGCGACCAGTACAACGATTTATGGAAAGTAGAAAAAGAGGGAGACTCCACCTTTTTGGTTAGAAGTTCACACCCAAAGTATGAAGTAAAAGAGGCTGGCGCATGGTCGGCTCAGAGCAACCATAGCTCTGACTCTGTTACGCTAGCGTATAAGGGAGTTCCTATTTGTTCGTTTTCTTCTGATGAATACGGATTTTCTAAAAATGACGTTTTTACCTTTAAGACCGCCCTGCTGGATATGGCGGAAAATGATCCTCTTTTTGTAAATAAAGTTGTTGACGCGCAATTAGAGGCTAAGGCAAGCGCCATCAAACAAGTATTTCCAGACTTATTTAAAAAGAATTAATTAAGGACTATAAAAAATGAACGATATAAAAAAATTAGCAAGAGAAGCTCAGAGGGCGCTAGATAAGCTAACCGGCGGAAACAAGTATCCCTCCGGATACGTCTGCCAGAGAGTGGAGCTTGCCAAAAAGAATAATCCCGGCGACGTAACCTTGGGTTATGCAAGAGATATTTTTGAGAAAAGAGCCTCATCCCAGGAGTTTTTCACATCAAAAGAAATATCAGAGGTATATAACAGCATATCAGGCCTCTCTTCTGGAAAAAGCGTTTTCAGAGAAGTGCTTGGCGATATGATGACTGATAGTCCTGCGGAATCTGTTCGCCAAAAGGTAGCAAGCCTCGACTCAAGAATCTCTTACGAAAATGAACTAAAGCCTCTTTATGGCGACTCAGAGTTATCCAGAGAGCTTTCAGGCGTTTTCTCTCTAGATAAAAAAGCATCTTTTTCAGCCCTTTCTGATACCACTCTATCTAAGGCTGCAAAGTTTGCAAAAGTTCAGCTTACTTCACTCGGCTGCCCACCTAGTAACGTTTCTGTGGTAAAGGCAAATGACCACTTTGTTTTATGCACGGCATCAATTGAGACCTCTGACTTTACCCAGGTCAATGTTCCTGTTCCAGTGCAGATCACCAACGGTATTCCCTCCCTGCCACAGTCATTCATTCAGGATGATGAGCTTGTCAGCCTTAATAAGGAGAACCTTTATGTTTTCATAAAGGATAAAAATAATCACAAGAAGAGGGCTGCAAGAAATGAGTTTGCAGGTCAGCGCGCAGCAGGTAATGTCAGGGTAGATACTCCTGATGTGCCCGAGGCGCTAGCCAGATATGCTGATTTAGACAATAGCTTAATCGCTGCAGCATCGGCATTTTCTTCAAACGAAGTATCTAGAGCAACTGCAATTCTTTCATCTGAGCTTTCGGCTTTAGGTCTGAAAAATGCCCAAATAAAGCTAGCTGGATCAGATGATAAGGGCTTACATTACCAGGCCAGCATACCTTCCCCCGGTGGCCAAGTTTGTGCGGATGTGTACGTGGATATGCCAAATGGCTCTGCCATGATCCCGACAGCCTTTAAGGTTGCTGGAAAGTCCTATAAGCTCAACCGATCAGGCCTGAGGACTGCGATTAGAACTGCAGAGGAGTCTGGCCTTCATAATAAAATTTCAAGGGAAATTGAGAGTATGGGGCGACTAAATTACTCGCAGCTTATTGGAGAGATGGAGTCTGGTATTGCAGAGTCTGACTACAAGCGCGCAGAGAATGCTCTGTCTGCAATACAGTCTCGATTTGATTCAACTCAGCACCTTGCAGCACTAGATCATTATTCAAAGCTCCTAAAGCATTCCTCTTCTAGCTCAAGCAGAGATGCCCTAATTAAGGCGGCTTTTGACAGAGGGGATCTAATAAATATATCAACCTCTGTTCAGCTTTACTGCCCTAAGCTCGGCTTGCCAGTCAGCAAGGTAGCCTTTGATAGCAAGGGAAGGTGTATACCGGCTACTAGAACCTTGTCCTCTGGCGATATAAGCGAGACGGGCGCAATGATATCAACTTCAAAAATATCTTTATCATAGAGGAATCATGCCTAGCAAAAGAACAAGAAAAATAAAGTTATATAACAAAATTGTTAAGCTAGCAGAAGCTGATCAGCATGGTATATTTAATAGCTTCCAAGGTGCCGCAATAACTGATGCTACCAGGGATAAGTATATAAGCGAAAAATATAACACTCCTCCAGATAGATCTTTCGAAGGACTGTACGGCATTACTCCCGAGCACTCAGACAGTGAGTTGAAAGAAGCCAAAGAGGTAAGCCCTCACCTGTCCACAAGGTATGTTCCGGGCTATGTCGGCCTGCAGGCAAGAAGGATAGGCGATGGAGTTGTCGAAAATCCTCTGACTGGAGAAAAGTTCGATTATAATGAAGGCTTTAAGGTCGGAGATCAGGTTTTTAATCCAGGCGATGTTTCCATGCAAACAAGCCTTATACATTTTGCAAATCATCTTGATAATATAGGGCTCGTAAAAGAAGCCAATATGGTTGACGAAATCATATCTAAGCTCAAATAATATTCTGATTATTAAAATTATAATAATATCTCGGCATAGTAATATATAGCCGGGATATTTTTTTATGGAGATAAAGTGAGTAAGAAAGTTTTAAATCACCCAGATAAAGAAGAGCTTATAAAAAAACTTCTAGAAGGCGAGTCTGTAAAGGGCGTTGAATCCTGGCTTAAGGATAAGTATCCTAGAAAAAAAAGAATGCATATATCCTATATGACTTTGCAAAAGTTTAGAACTGAGCACCTAAACCTTAAGGGTGAAGTTCTTGATGATATAAAAAATAGGAGAGTCGAAGTTTCAAAGGAAGCGTCCGAAGCTGAGGCTAGAATGATAGTTAAAAACTCTTCTGCTTACCGGCAGAAGATAGAAGAAATTGCCTCTGGAGAGCTGGATGTAACGAGAAGGCTTCTGGAAATGGATTCTTTGGTTAATTCAAGAATAGAATACTACTATAATGTTCTTCAAACTGGCGGGACAATAAAAGAAGATAAAATATTTTTAGAATATATAAACACAATGAAATCTTTAATGCAAGATTGGAAAAAATATATTGAAGGCGTTGCTGACCATAAAATTGAGCATAATATTAATATTAATGTTATTAATGAGCAAGCAAGAATTCTAAGGGAGTCTGTTATGGAAATTCTACATCAGATGGATCCAGATCTTATACCGGTTTTTATGGATGCTCTAAATAGGCGCATGAATTCTGCGGATACAGAGACTGCGGGCTTTATAGAAGCAGACGTAATAGATGTTTAGCATATTTAGGAATATAAAATGAAAAATAAAAAAGTTACATTAAATCTAAAGGAAGACTTAAATTCGATAATTTCATTTCGTTCCTGGATAAAAGATGCAACGAAAGATTATGAGGATAAAAAGATTCCCGATGGAGATTTGGATAAATATCTCGGTTATATAAAGCGGAAGTTAGATGATATGGTTGGTAAAAATAAGGCAGATTGGATTAAGGCAATAGAAGAGCTTCAAGAGAGCATTAAAGATGGTAAAAATAAATAATTACTTTAGAAAAAAGATAGCAAACATGAACGAAGATAATATAGATCTTCTGCTGCCTATCGCAAAAAGAGCTGCCCACCTAACTGATATTGGGGTGTCTAGCGATGAAGAGTTGGCTAGATACACCTATCTGAGGCGAGAGGCTCGCAAAATGGAGGTTGCCCTCTCCAATGAAGCTGCCTCGAATATTATTAAAAACTCAAGTGATGCTGGGGATGTTCTTTATGGGCTACTAAAAATAAAGATTGCATCTTCTCCAATTAAAAAAATTGCATATCCAAATCCAGGCTTATCTGTAGATAGCCTAACAGAGGAGGTCGATTTAAACAATTGGCTTGAATTAGTTCACAAAATATATAAAGATTGCAAAAGCGGAAAGCGAACAAAAGAAGCTGCCCTGCAATTTTATAGTAATATTTTAGATAACGAAGAAAAGCAAAAGTTTTTAAGATGGTTTGATTACTTCAGTAGCGGCCAACATCTTAAGTATGCTAATAATAAGGAAGATAAAATGAAAAAAGAATCTTTATTTCAATCAGGTCTAGTTGGAAATGGCTTTTATACCCAAGATACAACTGGATATAACTCTTCTGGCAGAAATCGTGGCAACAACATGCCTGGTGACAGTTTTACTTCTAGTAGCTTGCCAGAGCCCAAAGTAGATGAAGGTAGTTTAGAGAGAGAAAAAATAGTAAACTGGAAAAAATCAATAAATAGAGCTTGCAAAAGAATCGATACCCTTCTTAGGGATGGAGATATTCCTTATGATGAATATTCTGAGATGGCAAAACATCTTTTTGAATTAAGCTCTTTGATAAAGCGGGTTAAAATGGCAAGCACTATGAGTGATGTTACCCATAGGACTGCCGGAATATTTAAAAAAGCAGGACACGATGTTCACGCAGATACTCTGCTAAAAATTGCACAAGAAATAGCCGAAGAGCAAGCAGAGGTGCCGCCTCCTAGCCCAGAGGGGCAAGCCGAAGCAATACCTGGCGCTCCCGCTCCGCAGGAGGAGCCTGCGCCAAGCGGTCCAAGTCAGCAAGAGCAGAAATCTGGAGTTGAAGTTCCTGAGCCAGATGATGTCGAGCCTGCAAAGCTTAGGGATATTGAGCCTATTCCCGGACCTCAGCCCGGGGAGTACGATGCTCTGGCTGGAAATATAAATTTGGAAGATGCAGCCAGAAAGCTAGATGAGGTAGCAGGGATGCTTGCAGATAGGCGGATCATCAGGCAACTTGCTGAGTTTGATATTATGCTAGACAAAATTGGGATCGCCTCTATGTTTCCAGAGCTTGCAGAATCTCAGAGCAAGCTAATTGATGCATTTTCCTACGCCCTAACTCGCGTCACAAAAATGATGGGTCAGCTGTCTAATGCAAAGACTCTGCTAGAAGCTGGCGGGCCTTTACCCGGGGCAGCACAGGGGGCCTCAGAGCAGGCGGAAGAGCCTCCAGCACCCGAGACAGCACCTGAGCCAGAAGAAGCTCTGCCGGTTGAGTAAGCAGCATGCGAGAGATATTTAAAACAATTCTTGAAATAGCAGAGAATAACAAAATATCTCAGCCCTTCGCCGTTGGCGGTATACCTAGAGGTTTATATCTAAGTAACAAAAAAGATCTAGATTCAGACATAGATATTACAACTAACTCATCCGATATAACAAGGCTGGCTGTTTTAGTTGCCGATCATTTTCAGAAATTCTTTAAAGTTTTTGATGATGGACACATTACCCTGTATTTAGATGATCATATTGTTGATTTCTCTAGCAATTTTATTTCAGAATCTGCAGTAGATTATATTGGAAATGTAGATAAAAATTTGAAAGAAGTTTATAGCAGGGACTTTACTATAAATACTCTACATATGAATCTTGAAACTCTTGAGATAACAGACCCCATTGGCTCTGGTAAGAAAGATAATGACGAAAAAATAATAAAAACACCTGTTCCGCCAGAGATATCTTTAACAGACGATCCAAATAGACTTTGGAGGGCTATAAACTTTTCATCTAGGCTTGGTTTTGATATAGATCAGGAGATCATAGATTTTGTTGTAAATAATAAAAAGTATTTTGCAGAACATCCAGAGATAAAGCCTGCATATATTGAAAACGTAATTGGGGAAACAATAAAGATCGATCCCGAAAGAACGCTAAAAAACCTAATAACAATGGAGATTTTAGATCTAGTACCATTATCTGGAGAGTTTAAGAGAGAAATAATAAGCAGAAAAATGGTAAAAAGATATTTAGATGGGCTATAGTACAAAACTTTACTAATATATTATATTTTAAAAGAAGACTATGATTAGAGGCAAACTTCACAAATGTCCATTTGGACTCAAAATACCTTTCGGATGCAAGAGTGCAGGAGGCTGCCTGGAGCGTGAAAACACTCCTGTTGCCAGCTTTATGATTCCTTTGAGCAATCTTGATGATGATGATGATTTGAGAGACGCAATGGAATATAACTTGGACTTGCTTTTTTTGATTGAAGAGCCGAAAAAATGCCCATATGCAGATAAGATAATGGATAATGGCAAATCCGTTGATTGCAAGTACGATGAAGATGGAAAAGAAACCCCCGTTGGCATCGATGGACTAAACGGAAGCCCTAATTATCCCCATATTATGATCGGGCAAATGCCAAAGGCGCAATACAGTTATCCAAAAGAATATAATGATTATTATTCAGATGATAATAATACTAATATATATTATGGTATATATAGCTTAATAGGTTAGGGTTATGTCTAAAAAATATTTAAGAATAAAAAATACAAAAATGGGAGAGAAAATGAAAAAAGAAGCCTACTATGAAGATTCTGCTTATGTGGAAGATTTTGCTATGGATTCTATAAGCTACGCTGAAGATAAGGATGATGAGCTAAGCGTTCTCGAAAAAGCCATGGAAGAGTTCGGATCAGGTGAAGAAGGTGTCGTAGGAGATGTTTTCCCGACTGGAGATTTTTCTGAGAATGACTTTGCCGAAGAAGAATATAAAGACATGACCCTCCAGGAGGCTCTTGAGGGTCTTGCCGAGGGAGATGAAAGCTTAGGCGAGCTTGCTGAGGAGCTTGAGGAGTTGGACAAAGATGTTGAAGATCTATTAGAAGAGCATGGAGATACAAAGCTTTCTGATTTAATCCCCGGCTCAAATTTGTCTGCAAATGAGCTTGACGGAGAAGCTGAAGAAAAAGAGACAGACTATGCAAACGATGGCGACCTAACAAAGTTTATGGATTATATCTCGGGCGAGTATCCTGCAAAAATACCTATGCATGATGGGCGCACCACAACTGGCTGCGAAAAAGCTATTGTATTTTTAGATAGATTAAACTCTCAAATATCTAGAGCAATTAAGGATGATGTGGAAAGCGTCCTAGATTTAGAAAAACTTGAGGAAATTAGAGGTCATATAATGAGAGATGTTATAACTCTCAAGGATCATCTTAATAACCTCAAGAAGAAAATAAAGGAAGAGCACTCCAAGAAGGCATCAACTGATGCTCCTATGTGGCTAAACGCCGAAGGAGAGAGCGTAGACATCGTAAAAGAAGCTACAACGCCTCATAGTCGAGGTATGGTTATAACAATTACTCCGTTCCAGCGAGCAATAACCGGAATGATGATTAACGCACATGTGTCGGCCGGCAAACCAATGGACGAAGTTTATCAAGCTCTAAAAGAAAAGTACGATATAACAGATAGAGAGGAGCTTGAGATAATCCAGATATGCATGGATAGTGGCTTCCCATTCTTTAAGGATCGCGGAACAGTTGGCGAAGATAAAGATGAAAAGCTTAGCATAGATTTCATGAAAAACTATTTGTCATAGGAGCTTAAAATGAAAGTTAATAGACAGGGCTTAAGTGAAAGCTATAAAACTACAGCTGATTGGATTTCTGATTTTGAAAAAACTTTAGAAAAAAAAGGTAATTATCTCGAAAATCTTCAGAGCATATTTAAAAAGAGAAATGACTTCGATACAATTGAAGAAAAAATGGCTGACATAAGGAATCGCGCTGGTTTTGAGCTTATAAAAGAAACAGAAGATGCAAGCATTTCAAAGAAAGCATCTGAATGCAATGCGTGTGATGGTGCATGCCAGTGCTCCGGATGCTCTTGCAATAAATATAATTGTAAGTCTTGCAACTCAGATTTCATATCAAAAGTGAAGTCTGTTATAAACTATATGAAAGAGTTCTCTGCTGATAGGCCAGAAGCTAGCGTCCCAGTTATTATTACTCACTGTAGAAACCACCCAGAATTAAATTTTCAAGAAATAGAGTCTAGACTAGATAATAAAAAATTCAAAGCCTTACTAGAAAACACTCTTAATGCAAATAAAGATTTAAAAAAAGAAGTAAAATATATACCAGAAAACGGGGATGAAAAGCTAGAGTCTGATGTTGCAGACTACTTCAATCATGCCCAACCTTCTGGTTAATATGTCTAAAGCTAAAAAAGAAAAAGAATTAATAAATCAATTTAATAACAGTTTTCTTGATTTTGACCCAGCCCATTTCTGCAAAAACAATCTAACTCTCGATGGTTCAGAATTTAATATTGTAGATTCGGGCTGGAAGTTTATGTCTGATGTATATAGATATATTGCACTAAATGCAACTAGAAAAGATGGAAAGCCGGTCGTTATAAAGAAGGGCCGTCAGGTTGGCGCAACAGTTATGGCTGGAGCGCTTGATCTCTTTTTTACGAATAGCGGACTTTTTACAGAGCCTAATATTCGAGTTATTCATCTCTTCCCAGCCTTGGGGCAGGTCAAAAAATTCTCTCAAGATAAGCTTGAAACTCTTATAAGAACTGCAAAGGATAATTTTATAGAGCAAAATAAACTTTCAAGCGCTAATGCCGTTGATAATCTTACGATGAAGCAGTTTGAGACAGGCACCTTGTGGGTAGACAGCCTTGGCACTGACGGCGATAGAATTCGTGGTATGACTGTTGATGTAGCCATGTTTGACGAGGTTCAGGATATGCTTGGTCACGCAATAGGTAACGCAACTAAAATACTTACCGCAGCAAAATATGGCCCAGTGGGTCAGGGGGTTCAAGTTTACTTTGGAACACCTAAGGGTAAAAATAGTCACTTTGCAACAATCTGGGATATGTCTGACCAAAGATACTATCACTTAGGATGCATTAACTGCAGAAAAACCTACCCCTTTTACCTGCCTGATGATGACAGGTGGAAATCTATTTGGTTATATGAAAATATAGTCCAATGTCCTTTGTGCGGAACTAAGCAGAAAAAGGTAGAGGCCATTGGAATGGGCAAGTGGGTTGGTACTAGAGATCCGGAGAATTGCGATTTTGTAGGATTTCATATAAATCAGCTTTATATTCCTTATTTTACAAAAGAGAATATTGAAAAGCTGATGCCGGAAAATAACCCGGCTCAAACGGAAAGGATCTGGAAGAACGAGGTTGTTGGAGAATTTTATTCAGGTGCAGGATCACCTCTTACTAAGGCGGAAATTTATAACTTATGCAGGGATCCTGATCGATATTTTTCTAAGAACATAAAGTCGAACGAAAAAACTACATATCTTGGAGTTGACTGGGGAGGCAAAGATGACGACCCTGATTCTAGCGGTGGGCAGTCGTTCTCTTGTGTCGTTATCCTTTCTGCCCAGCCCGATGGCACTCTGCTGGTCGAGCACGCTCATAAGCTTAGGCAAAATACATATGATTATAAAAAAAGCACTATAAAAGAGATGTATAGAAGATTTTCTATTACCAGAGGAGTTTCTGACTGGTTCTTCGGACAGGACGTGGTTCACGATATTCAAACGCTATATAGAGATAGGTTTATTGGAGCACAGGGAAGTGGAAGCCTTGCAAATCCCATGAAATATAGAGAGGATGAGCTAATAATTTCTTATAATAAAGATTTATTAATTGACGAACTAATAGATTTGTTTAGAAAAGGTAAAATAAGGTTTCCATGGAAAAGCTATGAATATCTTGAGTGGTTAATAGACCACTGTACTTCAATGGAGTCAAAAATCAAAATTGTTGGAGGCCAGCCTGTCAAAACATTTGTTAAGGGCCCCGTACCAAATGATGGATTTATGGCTTTAATGTACGCTTATATGGCTTATAAATTTGATTTAACTAAAGGCTTTAGCATAAAGCCGGGTCTTGAAAGAAAAGTAGATATGCCGAGAGCAACTATAGCAAATGTTAAGAGGAGAATTTAAGGATGTCAAGAAGAACTAGTAGGCCGCCGACCGACATATCGAAAAAAACAGCAGAGTCCTTATCTGAGTATAGGCGTGCAGAGATTTCAAATTCTGAAAACAAAAGAATGGACGCCGAAGAAAACTCTTCATTACATGCCGCAGTTGCGCACAGCCATACCTTTAGAAAGAATAGCCTCAACATGATTAAAAGCGCCTCAATAGTTTCTCCAATGGTGGGGCCAACAACCACGTCTACTACCGACAGGATGGCTCCTGAGATTTATTCACCCCTATTTCAGCTGGCAAACTTAAACCTTCCCCGAGATCGGGTGACAATGAATGCTTGGAACAGAGTATTCTATGACACACATCCAATTGTTAGAAACGCAATAAATCTTCACGCCTCATTTCCTATAAGCAAAATCAATATCACCTGCAAAAACAAGAAAGTTCAGCAATTTTTTATGGAGATGGCAGAAAGAATAGATCTATATTCTGTTGTTTATGGAGCAGCATTAGAGTTTTGGAAAATGGGAGAGTCATTTCCTTATGCGGAGTTGGACGAAAGCATGGGCGTATGGAATAGAATCACAATACTCAATCCAGATTATGTACATGTTAAAAAATCCGTAATAGGAAATCATACGCTAGTTTCCCTCAGGCCAGATGCGAATTTAATAAGGATAGTGAACTCAACTTCTCCGTCAGATATAAACATGAAGAAGCACATTCCAAAGCATATTCTTTCATATGTAAAGAAGGGTCAAAATATTCCGCTTGATGCTTTCAACGTTTCTCACCTCAAGCTTTTAAGCTCCCCATATGATATCAGAGGAACATCTATAATAGTATCTGTTTATAAAGATTTGATGCTATATGATAAGCTGAGAGAGTCGAAGTTTGCTCAAGCAGATGGAATGGTAAACCCCCTAACCCTAGTTAAGCTTGGCGGAGAAGGTGACTACAGGCCTACGCAATCTGATATTGAAGCATTTAAGAATGTTTTAGAAGAAGCCCAGTATGATAAGGATTTTAAAATAGTAACCCATAATGGCGTAACGATTGAGAGGGCGGGCTTTTCTGGAGCCACACTAGATGTCGGAACTGATATAGAACTAATTATGACGAATCTTTATGCCGGACTAATGACGCCAAAGGCACTTATGGATCAAGAGGCTGCAACTTATGCAAGCTCATCTGTTGGGCTAGAAGTTCTTCGTCAGAGATATGATATCTTTAGAAATATGATGAAAAAGTGGCTTGAAAGAAAAATCTTTGCGCCAATATGCGAGATTCAGGATTTCTTTGAATACAAAGATGGCGAAAAGAGACTTTTAGTTCCCACAATTGACTTCAACCATATGAATCTATATGATATGGCAGACTTCATACAGTCTGTTGGCCAATTTGTTGGTAACAAACAGGTTTCACTTCAAACTCTTCATAGAAGCTTGGGCTTAAGCTATGAAGAAGAAAGGCGAAGAATTAGAGAGGAAATGATAGATGAGCAAATATTTGCTAAAGAACAGCAGGTTCTTGGCAATATGAAGCTATCGGAGTTGGTGGGCCTAGATCCAGCTAAGTCCATAATAGAACCGCCAGGAGAAGAAGCTGCAGCTGGCGCTGCACCAGAGGGCGGTGGGCTACCCGGAGTGGGTGGGCCTCCAGACGCAGGCGGTGGACCTCCAATGGGCGGGCCGCCACCGGGTATGGAATAGCAGTAAGGAGCACCAAAAATGAGCGATGAATATAAGCGCATAAGCAAAGATTTTTCAGAAGGGATAATGCTGCTATCTGGTGGCATTGCAAAAATAGAGAGAGCGAGAGGTAAAAATTGGTACCAAAAGCTAAAGGGATTCGTAAATGCTTTGGCTGGCGGAAACCTGCCCTCTTTGGATCCGGGTATATCTGATTTAAAATCAGTAACAAATGTATATAGTGGTGCAGAAAAAATGAATACCACTGCAGAGCGAGTTCTTTCCAGCCTTTCAAATAATTATTATTCAACTTTTAATAAGACTATAAAGAAATTCTATAATATTTCAAAAAATCTTTTTAGCTCAAAATACGGTAACACCGAATATCTTGAAAGCAAGATTTCTGATGATCCAAGATTAAACGTTATAAGAGATTTATATCTTCAAAAAAGTTTATCTGAAGATACGGAAGGCTGGATCAGCAAGAGTGCTCCAATAAATATTGTGACAAATATTTTAAAAGAAATGTCAGGAATATCTACATCTCTAAGAGAATCTGTTGAAAAAAACATATCATCCTTGCATATGCTGTCTAGGGAGCTAGAAAATGGAGAGTTTCCAGATAATCTAGAGGGTGCTGTCATAGATGTGTGCAGAGAGATATTTGTATTTGAGAGTATACTCACCGGATTTGCCCAGAGGCAGCCATTTAATAGAGAAAGAAATAGAAGAAGATCAATTGGAGAGCCCATGGGTTCGTCTGAAGCTGGTTATGATGAAGCGACAGAATCAGGCTCGACTGAAGCAGACATAGCTGGTTATGACATTCAAAATTATTATGTAGAAAGATTTGCTGGCTCAGGAGAGTATCCTGATTCATCAATTGATTCTGCAAATAACAGAATTGGTGATTCTGATTCTGGTGTTCATAAAATTTTGTTTGGAATAATAAAAAGAGATAACTCTGAAATAACAGAATCTGAATTACAATTTATGAACGAAAATAAAAAAAGAATTTTAAAGGATTTAGTTATAAGTGAAAAATTAACATTTAGTAGCGATTTTGTAATAAATGAATTTAAAGACAATTATATGGACTCAAGTTTTATTAGAGAAAATAGTTATAAAGTTATATGCTCAATAATCTTAAAGTCTGATTTTAAAAATAATGTATATAGAGCAGTTGAGGATGGCGAAGTTATTATTGAGCTTAAAAATGAAGATACTAGAGTAGACCTCATTGTTAAGGCAAATGAAAAACAGAATATTATCAAAAAGTCCGAAACAGCGACTTCTCCATTTTATCAAACTGTATCGCCAAGTGGAGACAAAGTAAACTTTACTCCGACAGATCTGGTAAGAGGCATGGGGAAGTTAAAGGATCCGAAAACAGGAAAAAGCTTTAAACCTAAAAAGGTGAAGGGCAAATCGCTTGCAGATAGAGTTATGTCAAAGGATTATGGGAAAGTTAAGAAATGAAAAAAATTTCATACAAGAATAAGAACTATAAGCCAAAAACTCCTTTGTCCGGGCCTCTGCCGTCTGCCGCACCTCCAGATGAGGGTTATTCTGCTAATTTTTCCAATATTGGAAGGGGCCTTTCCCTGCCGGGGGAGCAAGCAATACCGATGCCAGAGTCAGAAACAGAAAGGGAAATTTTAGCGCCAAAGAGTACGGGAAAAGTTCCGGTAGATTATAATAACTTGCTGGACCTATTTGTTCAGCTTGGCGATGACCTAGATGAATCGGGCGAACATGCTTTGGCTTCGTTTGCTGATTTTTTATTAACAAAGGTTGCTCGGCAGAATCGTGAAGACTATGAAGCCTTATTAAAAGATCTAGTTCTTAAAATTTCTAATTCAGATGTTTTAAATAAAAATAATCTTATTGTGTCTGCAGTTAAGGCTTATAATCAAAAGTTTTTAGAGCTTTCTTCAGAGTATGATGATACTACAGCGAAAAGAGAAGCTTACCAATTAGCCTTTGAGTTTGTAGAAAGGGATCTTGGAGCATAGCTATGTCTGATTTAATAAAAAAAGAAGCTCAAATATTAGAGACAAATCCAGTTTATGTTGCAGAGCAGATTGCGAGCATAATAGCTATCATGATCAATAATATGTCTCCAAATGTTAGGCAAAGATCTTTTACAAATGTTAAGAATAAAATATCGGAATTTAATGTTATGGAAATATCAAACAAGCGGGCTCCAGGCGGGGCTGCAATCGGCGTTAGTTTGGGTTTGATTAAAAATATTTTAAATGGAAAAGATCCTTATTTTATAAACACAGTTCTTAGTGAGCTAGCAATAAGATTATAATTTTTACTATTTTTTAATTAAGTACTATATCTGAGGGTATTATGAACAAATTATCTTGGCCATACATAGGATCTGCGGAACATGAGATGGCATCTCTAAGTCCAAAAGGCGATCCAGACAAAGATATAGCTCCAATAGTAAATGATGGTTCTAAAGAAAAAAATTATGGAACCTTCAACGATTCTTTGAGCGCTGGCGGAGAAGATACTTATGATAATGGTCACGAATATTCTGGGGGAGTATTCTTTCCCCTCCATGAGGATATAAGAGATTTAGAGGAGGCTGAGTTTGAACAGCTAAGTCTAATGTCTAATGCCTTTATAACAAAACTTAAAAAGAATGCAACAATACTAACTTGGGGCAAACAGTCAGACAAAATGCTTTCTCCAATTCGCAGCATTGGAATAAACATCATTTCTTTGGCAAAAGAAAAAAGACAAGATATAAATCTAAATAGTTTTGCATCTGTAGATTCTGATTTAATGTTTTACAATCATAGAACAAAATGTGATGGCTTTTTTAATTCTATGCCATTTGATTCACTGGAAGAATCTGAAATTTGCATAAGAAATGTATATGCAAACTTAAAGCCAAAATCATTTGCCATGCTAATTGCTTCAAAGAATTTAGATATTGAAAAAATGGCAATCAAAGCAGGTTTTAAAGTTATATCCAAACACTCCGGACTTTTAGAGAAGATTTTAGTCAAGAAAAATTCCTTGAATAATAAAGCTCTGGTAAAACATTACAGTAAAGATAATGATTCTTTTTCTTCATTTATCTGTAACATAGCAGAGACAAATAGCGACAAGGCCATGGGTCTGCAGTCATATTCTAAACTGGCAGATAATTGCGGCCTTCTGTTTAGATATGACAAGCCTGAAAGCCTAACCTTTCATATGGGCTCAGTAAAATTCCCCATAGATATAGCTTTCATGGATGAAAATAATATAATCAAAAAAATATACTCAAATATTCAGCCTGGATCTCTAGACTTGTTTACATGTGCGAATTCAAAAAATGTTTTGGAAGTCTGTGGCGGTGCCGCCGAAGCCCTCGGGATGTCTATCGGTGATAGAATTTTCATAGATTACGATGAGTCATCTATAGAAAAGCAATCCGCTATTCTTAATGACCTGGGTCTTTATTCTTGTATAGTTAAAACGTCTAGCCTTATAGACTCTTCGCTTCAAAGCTATGGCAATTTTTCTATTTTAAATAAAAATCCTAATGATTCCAGGCTAAAGACAAACATAATAAAGAAAGCATCTATTGAGCAGGATGAAAAAATTGCAATATTTAATTTAAATGATTTTATAACAGATGATGTGATTCCTTTTTATAGAAAGTCTAGCATAGAAGGTGAAGGCTCGCTTTTTTCTTTATCATTATTTTCTGAGTCATTTTTAACTTCAGGTGATTTAATAAAAGTTTCTTTAAATAAGCTTTATGAAAATAATTTTTATAAAAATATAAGAAAAAATTACCTACCTAACTTAAGTGACTTAATTTATATTACAAGCAAAAATAATTCTGGTCTTTTAAATAAAATAAAAAGATATATTAAAGAAGATTATAAAATAGCCTTTGTTTACAGTGGTAATTATGATTCAGACCTAATAAAAGAAGCTATAGAAGTTGGGTTAAACTCAGGTTACACTGGGGGCGCCACAATTAACCTTTCTGATGCTGAGTGCATAAAAATTCCTTCCAATTATGGCTATGAAAATATTGTTCAGGCGGCTTCAGATAGGTATAGGCACACAAACTTTGACATTGTTCTTGGCCAAATCGAAAAAACTGCAGGTGTGCCCGTTGATAACGAGACAAAGGCGGTGGCCAAAAAGTGCATGAATTACTTGGACCGAGCCAAAAAATATGCTGCAAAACTAAAAGACAATTTAGAGCAAAATCTTTCTGTTTATGAGAGGCTTGTCGAGAAGCCTGCCGTTATAAAAAACAGTGCAGGAGAATACAGCGAATCATCAAAAAGAAACTCTAAAGTTTGCAAAAAAGTTTTGCTAAACATAAAAGAATCAATAAGTCTTCTTAATTCAATTCAAGATATTTCTACAACAGAAGAGGTTATAGGATCTCTTGCTGATCTATCGAAAGTTTTTTCAGCCTCATCACTGGAGGTGTTTGATTTAATTAATGTCATAGATTCAGGCGAATTTACATCAAAGCTTGGAGAGTCTACCGGAAAGGTTTCCGGAGCTGCCGATGATCTAATAATAACAATCGATCGGACAAAAGCTTATATAACAAAAGATATTTTAGGAATAATTATTCTTTCGGAGTAAAAATGTTTATAAAGTTTAGCGATAAAACAAAGAATATCATGGTTAAAAAGTCAAAAGAAGATTCTGAAGAATTGGAAAATTCCGAAGAAAATACTATATATTTAGATGATTCTGATGCAGAAGAAGAAAGTGATATTCGGCTAAAAATATTAAAACAATATGAAAATAAATAATTTTTAACACAAAATTATTAAAAAACTAATTTTTATATAATAAATGATTATATAATCATAAGGTACCTGCACTATGTTTAAAAAAGTATGCTTTTCTCCGGATAGCAATGTAAAAACTCATTCTAATGAAGAAATCAAGGCTAATCCTGAGATTGTTGAAAGGTTTACAAAACTTGCCAACAACCTAAAGAGCATTGCCCCGAAGTCCGACGACTTTCTTTATTTCTCAATCATCTTTCTGAAGGCCGCTGAGTCTGCTCTTTTAGATGAAAACGGTAAAATAAAGAAGGTTGGCAGCGAAGATGCTTGGGGATTTTTTGACGAAAACTGGAACTGGCACGGCAACGTAAAGCCGCACAGAAATAACAACAAAGATATTTTTCCAGAAGCGCAGCTAAAAATAGCTACTCCCCTGTGGATTGGCAAGCCGCTCTGCAGAGATCACGAATCAAGCTCTGTTGATGGCATTCGCGGAATAATACTAGATACATATTACGACGAAAAGTACAAGCAGGTTGTAGGCCTTTGTGCATTAGATAAGGTGAACTACCCCTCCCTTGCCGCCAAAGTGCAATCAGGACTTGTTCGCTACGGCTCTATGGGTACCGCTGTAGAGACATCAATATGCACCGAGTGCTATAACAGAGCAACAAATCAAAATGAGTATTGCCAACATATTCTTACCCGCACTGCTCATGGAGAGATTAATGTTGGTCTAAAGCCAATCGAATACAGCCTCGTGGTTCAGCCTGCTGAGCCTGGGGCTGTTCTTCTTAAGTGTATAGCTTCTTTGAATGAATATAAGCAAGAATTTATAAATTACGGTGTTGAAAATGTTCCCGAGATGCTTGGAAGGCTTTCCGAAAAGCAAGCGCAACATCTCGATGGAATAATGAAAACTGCTTGTGGTGATGATGGATGTTCAATTACTGACCGCAGAAGAATTGTTACAAGCTTTCTAAGTAACAACGGTCTGATGAAGTCGGCAGAAACAGCCAGCGAAGCTTTAAGAAATTTGGCCGAGACTGCAGATAGGATTCCTAATGATGGTATTCCTGACGATATAAGGAGAAAGCTTGCTGATGGCATCCGCAATTTTGATTTAAGTGAAGTTAGTGTTCCGTCTGGTGAAACTTTTACTTCTGGCGAAAATTCTGATAAAAATGTTTCAGGCCCATTTGTGGCTGAAACTAACACTGATATAAATGGGGTTCCTGGTGCTGCAGTTGAAGAAAACCCTAATTTTTCAAATCGGGACTTATTGCCCGGTAATCCAAATCCGTCCGGCGGAGCGTCCGTGTCGGTAACAGCAAATGAAAAAGACGTTACTGTTAGAAATGGTTCTATAAATGACGTTGATTTTGATAATTTAACAATTAGTTCAATTTTGGAGGACATTATGAACGAGTCAAGATTAAAGAAGAGAGCTGAGCTTCGCCGTCGCATCGCTTACATG
>Ga0255761_10000152_pt1 | contig 62096 bp, 64 predicted proteins | sample 071ome_29_FD_179961 | JGI IMG/M metagenome (GOLD analysis project Ga0255761, IMG submission 179961) | Coastal salt marsh microbial communities from the Groves Creek Marsh, Skidaway Island, Georgia - 071407BT metaG (version 2) | ecosystem: Environmental > Aquatic > Marine > Intertidal zone >... | reverse complement strand
TATTCAATCCAGATTTATTTGATAATACAGGTTCTCTTGAAGGTCCTCCGTTATATGAAATAAAACTATTGTCAGGTTCACTAGTAATTTCCCTTACAAGTTTATTGTTCTGATCATGAATTTTAATTGAAACTTTTTTACCACTATCTTCTTTTCCAATGTTATAATATATAACAACACCGTTAGCTGGATTAACTCCAGTAAATGATGAAGTGCCATCTGAATAATTTGAATTTAGTTGACTATACCAGTTTCCAATTGTTGAATTCTCAGGATCATATAATTTTGTATTATTATCACCATCCAGCTGCCTTATAAGTCCCATATCATCAAGTATCCAAAAAGACCTTCCATGTGTTGCTACGATTAAATCATCATGCTTAATCATTAGATCAGTAACACCAAGTACTGGCATGTTAAGATTAAATAATTCCCATTTTTTACCATCATTAAATGATATATAAACCCCTAATTCAGTTCCTGCAACAAGAAGTCCCTTTCTTTTATCATCCTCCCTAACAACTCTAGTATAGGCACCATAAGGAATATCACCTGTAATATCTTTCCAAGATCCACCATAGTTTGTAGACTTATAAAGTCCAGGTGTCTTATCATTAAACTTATACCTTGTCGTTGCAATATATACTGTTGCCTTATCATGAGGTGATACATCAATAGCATTAATTATTGTTTCAGGAAGACCTTTAGGTGTAATATCAATCCATGATTCACCGCCATCTTGAGTAATATGAACTAATCCATCATCAGAACCAACATAAATTGTGTTTGGTTCATGAGGAGATTCAACTACATAACTAATGGTTCCATAGTTTTCAGCACCAACAGCTTCGTTTGTATACGGACCACCACCATTTCCTTGTTTTTCATCTTGATCTCTTGTCAAATCTGGAGAAACTACTTTCCAAGATCTACCTTGATCATTTGTCTTAAATAGATGTTGAGCTGCATGATAAAAAGTATTTGGTTCATGTTGAGACCAAATAATAGGTGCATTCCAATTGAATCTATATTTCATGTCTCTTGAAGCTCTTCCAATATAATTTATTGGTTCAATCATAACTTTTTTTCTAGCATTAGCTTTAATATCATATATGTTAACACTACCAAGATAACTACCACCCATAACAATACTGGGGTTATCTGGGTCAAAAGCAAGAAATGCACTCTCTCCTCCAGCAGATGCTGACCAATCTCTTTCAGAAATACCTCCTCCAGATCCAATGCTTGAAATTTTAACTGTGGAATTATCTTGTTGACCACCATAAAGGTTATATGGAAATAAATTATCAACATTAACTCTATAAAATTGAGCAGTAGGCATATTATAAATACTAGACCAAGTACTTCCATTATCAAAAGTTATTTCACCACCTCCATCATCAGAAATTATCATATTTTTAGAATTATCCGGATTTATCCAAAGGTCATGATAATCTCCATGACCGCTGTATATTCTTTTCCATGTTTTACCTCCATCTATTGATCTAAACGCCCTTGCGCTTAATACATAAACTGTATTTTCATCATTAGGATCAGCAAACACTTCAATATAATACCATGCCCTTGAAGTTAGTTCTGCATAAGAGCTAACTTTAACCCAGCTTTCACCAGCATTATTAGACACAAATAAACCTCCTGATCTTTTGTTTGAATTTCCTTCAACAAGAAGAAATACCTTATCAGAGTTAGCTCTAGATACTGATATAGCCATTTTACCTAACTCAGATGGTAAACCATTTTCAATTTTAAACCAGCTATCTCCTCCATCAACAGATTTATATACTCCATCACCTTCTCCTCCACTTATAACCTTCCAAGGAAGCCTTTGATGTCTCCACATAGTAGCGTATAATACTTTTGGATTGTTATAATCTATTGAAAGTTCAGAGGCACCAGTTAATTCATTTATATAAAGAACATTACTCCAGGTTTTACCACCATCAATTGATTTATAAATACCTCTATCTTTGGTTGGTCCGTTAACAGCTCCTTGAGCAGCAACAAAAACTATATTAGGATTATCTGGGTGAATTATTATTCTTGAAATTTGTTGAGTATTTTTCAAACCCATATGCTCCCATGTTTTTCCTGCATCAGTTGACTTATATACCCCATCACCATAAGAAGTCATTACTCCTCTTGGAGCATGCTCTCCCATACCAACGTAAACTATTCTACTATCACTATCAGCAACTGCAATTGCTCCAACTGAAGACGTTTTGAAGTAATCGTCAGAAATGTTAAACCAATTAACTCCAGCATTAGTTGTTTTCCATAAACCTCCTCCTACAGTCCCCATATAATATGTAAGTGGATCACCTATAACCCCAACTGATGATACTGATCTACCACCACGAAAAGGTCCTATATTTCTATATTTTACTTCATCAAGTTTTTCCTCTAAGTTTTGAGAGTAGGAAAGGGGTGAAATTATAATTAAAGCAAAAAGTAATCTTAAATTCTTCATCAATTTGATAGTTTATAGTTAGATCTACTAAGTTACACTCAATTTTGAAAAATTCAGATATATTTACAAAAATTAAGGGATGAGAAGTCAAATAATTCAAAGAGATTCTAAACTAATTGGAGATGAACTTATTGAAAAATTTATTTCACAAGATAAAAAGGTGTTGAAATATATCGATTCCTTTTACAGTAATGATAGCGTAAAAAGACACTCAGAAAATAAAAGTAAAAACTTCTCTAAAGAACAAAGACAAACTTTGGTCAAATCCTTAAAAAGTCAATATTCCAATATTGATATTTCAAAAAAAACTTCTGAAAACATAAGCTCCCTTTCAGAATCTAATACTTTTTGTATTACCACTGGTCACCAGCTTAATTTATTTACCGGTCCTTTAATGGTGATCTTTAAAATTGCTCAAGTAATTAGTATCAGCAATCAGTTAAACTTAGATTCTAAAAACTTTAAATATGTACCAGTTCTATGGATAGCTTCTGAAGATCATGATTTTGAAGAAATTGCAGAGGTTAACCTAAATCAAAAAAACATTAAATGGGAAATCAATTCAAATAATTTACCTGTTGGTGAAATTGAGATTAATAATTTCAAGAATGTGTTGAAAGATTATAAGGACTCAATAATTGATTATGATTTTAAAGAAAAAATTGAAGAAATTATTGATTTTTCCTATAAAGAAGGAGATACCTTATCTATCTCAACTATAAAATTTATAAATTCTTTATTCTCAGAACATGGATTAATAATAATTGATGCTAATAAAAAGGATTTAAAGTCATTATTTATAGATCAATTAAAAAATGAAATAGACAATTTTTCATGTAAAGAAAATACGACTTCTCAAATATCTGAACTTAAAAAAGACTTTGAATCATATAAGGTCCAGGTTAACCCATCAGATATTAATTTTTTTAAACTTACTGACAAAGGAAGAAAGAGGATTAGATATAATAAAAAATCTTTTAATGTAGATGATGAAAATTCTTACAATAAAGATGAGTTACTGAATTTAATTGATAGTAGTCCAGAGTTATTCTCTCCAAATGTAATTATGCGACCTCTATACCAAGAAGCTGTATTGCCTAATGTCTGTTATGTTGGAGGTCAGAATGAATTAAAATATTGGATGCAATTAAAAACTTACTTTGATGACAATAAAATTCAATTCCCAATTCTCAAATTAAGGAATAGTGTTTATATAATTGATTCTAAGACTTCAAAAAAAATTAAAAAATCAGGAATTGAAATAAAGTATTTTATAGGAGAACTTAACGACCTTATAAATTACAAGATTGAGAATTCCTATAATTTAAAGCTTAACTTTGATTCTTTAAGAACAAATTTATCATTACAATTTGATGAATTAAGAAAGGTTTCACTTAAAACTGATAAGTCATTTATTGGCGCTCTAAATGCTCAAGAAAAAAAACAAAAAAAAGGAATCGACGATCTTGAGAAAAAACTAAATAAGGCCGAAAAGAAAAATCATGAAACGGAGATCGAATCATTAAGATCTACCTATAATTATCTTCACCCCCAAAAAATAAATCAAGAAAGATTCTTGAATTTTGCAAATTTCTTCTCTTTTAAGGGACCTTCATTCATAGATTTTTTAGTTGAGAAAATCTCAATATCGGAAGATAAAATATTAATAATAGATCTTGAAGATTAATTTATAGTTGTATTTTTGTCCATGCAGAATAAAGTCTTAATAGTTGATTTTGGCTCTCAGTATACTCAATTAATTGCTAGAAGAATTAGAGAGCTTTTTATTTACTGTGAGATTTCACCCTTTAATAACCTTCCTAAAGATCTAAATCAATATAAAGCTATTGTGCTTTCTGGTTCTCCTTTTTCTGTAAATCAAGATAATTCTCCTAAAATTAATCTCAAAAGTATTATAGGTAACATACCTGTAATCGCAATTTGTTATGGAGCACAGCTAATTGCAAAATTTCTTAATGGAAAAGTTGAGAACTCAAATTCTAGAGAATATGGAAGAGCAAATCTATCATTTATTGAAAAAGATTGTAAACTTTTTCATAATATAAAAATCAACAATCAAGTATGGATGAGCCATGGAGATACAATTACAGCTTTACCTGATGGCGCCAGAGTTATTGCCAGTACAGACTCTGTAAAAAATGCTGCTTACTCAATCGACTCTCTTAATTTATACGCTCTTCAATTTCATCCTGAAGTTTTTCATACAGATAATGGTCTAAAAATATTTGAAAACTTTTTTATAGAGGAATTAAAATTTATCAAAGAGTGGAATCCTGAATCTTTCATTGACAGAGTAGTTAAAGAATTGAAATCTGAAATATTAGATGAAAAAGTAATTTTAGGGCTCTCAGGTGGTGTTGACTCTAGTGTAGCTGCTGTTCTTCTTGATAGAGCAATAGGTAAGAATTTGCATTGCATTTTTGTAAATAATGGTCTTTTAAGAAAAAATGAATACGATGAAGTACTAGATCAATACATTGGAATGGGTCTAAATGTAAAAGGTGTTGACGCATCGGATCAATTTATTAATGATCTTAAAGGTGTGACTGATCCTGAAAGGAAAAGAAAGATAATTGGGAATACATTTATTAATGTTTTTGATGAAGAATCAAAAAAAATATCAAATGCAAAATGGCTTGCTCAAGGAACTATTTATCCAGATGTAATTGAATCAGTCTCAGTAAAGGGGCCATCTGCAACTATAAAGTCTCACCATAATGTTGGAGGACTTCCTGAAAAAATGAATCTTAAAGTTATTGAGCCTCTTAGGATGTTATTCAAAGATGAAGTTAGAAAAATAGGTGCTTCTTTAAAAATGTCTCAAGAAATACTATCTAGACATCCTTTTCCAGGTCCAGGTTTAGGAATAAGAATTCTTGGCGAAGTTGACTATGAATGTATAAGACTTATTCAGGAAGCTGATAAAATATATATTGATTCTTTAAAAAAATGGAATCTTTATAATAATATTTGGCAAGCTGGGTCAATACTACTACCAGTTAAAAGTGTTGGTGTGATGGGAGATGAAAGAACTTATGAAAGATGTGTCGCATTAAGGGCCGTAGTTTCAACTGATGGAATGACTGCAGATTGGTATGAATTTCCAAATGATTTCTTGAAAGAGGTCTCCAATAATATAATTAATAATGTTAAAGGAATAAACAGAGTCGTCTATGATATAAGTTCTAAACCCCCTGCAACAATTGAGTGGGAATAAAACAATTATGGAAGAACTATATAATTCATTTAAACCAATGTTAACTCCAAAACAAATGCTACAAAAAGGAATTTTTGGAGGTACATATTTCAATCAACTTGTAGATTATAGAATTTTACCAAAAGATTGGTTCAATAATCTCGATGAATCTTTTTATTTATCAAAAAAATATTTAGTAAAAATTAATTTTTTTAAAATTAAATCTGGACAAACTCAAGAGGAGTGGGAGGAAAAAGGATGGATTCACCAAGATGATCCAAGAGGATGGTTTGAATGGTACTGTAAATACTTCATGGGAAGACGTCACGAGGATGACGTTAGACAAATAAAAAGATGGCTAGCTTTTTGTGGTCCTAAAGGTAGATTTAGAAATGCTATCTATAATAAAATATACAAATCAGGTTTTAAAATTGAAAATTCAAAAAATATTTCACCAAGAATTCAACAGTCTTTATTACATTGGTCTTACATGGTTAATAACGAAGACTACGAAATATGGAAACTTGAAAAGCAAAAATAAATGAGAAGTTTTATACTAATAATATTATTTTTTTCAAGTAGCTTAATTTTTTCTCAAAATATTGTTACGGATACAATTTTTCATAATGTTGAAAGAAAAGAAACCTTATTTTCAATTTCTCAGAAATATAACATAACCATCAATGATTTATTAAGCTTAAATCCAGAGCTAAGAGACTCAAGACTAAGAGTAAGATCAATTATACTTGTCCCTATATTTAAATCTCCAGAGGATATAAATTTACGAGTTCTTGAAAATGAATTATTACAAAAAGAACTAACCACTCTAGACTCTATTTACATTCAAAAGAAAAGAAAAAATGACGAATTAAATGTATCTGTACTTTTACCATTTAGATCATCTCAAGTTAATTTTGACTCAATTCAAGAGGTTGAATCACTTTTTGAAGATAGAAATCTTTATACCATTGCTTTAGATTTTTACTCTGGAATTCTCTATGCAATTAGTGATATAAAGAAAATGGGTGTCTCAATAAATTTAAATGTTTTTGATACAGAAAATTCCTTAAATAAAATCTTTGAGATATCAAATAACGAAAGAATTATTAACTCTGATATTATTATTGGGCCTATTATTCCAAGGAATTTTGAGACTTTTTCTAGTTTTACTTTCTTGGAGGCAATACCAAAAGTTTTCCCGCTTTCAACCATTCCAATAAAAATATTAAAAGGAGTTGTACAGACTGTTACTCCTAGGAATCTTTTAAGAGAAAAAATGCTAGAGTACTTGGATACTAATTTAAATAGAGATGAAAATATTGTTATAATAGCAGATTCACTTAATGTTGATATTGCATATAGGCTTAAAAGTATTTTTCCTAATGCAACCAAAATTAAACCTGAGCTTGAAGGTTATGTATTACCAGAACTACTCGATTCTCTCTTAGTTGATACACTTCCTAACAAAGTAATTATTGAATCTGAAATATTTACCCTTATCTCAAGTGTTATTTCTCAATTAAACTCTCAAATAACAACGGAGAGAGATGTTAGACTCTACACAACATACAGGGGAAATCAATATGATGATCCAAGTATAAATGCAAAGGATCTTGGTAACTTAAGATTTACCTATGCCTCTATTTCAAGAAAAATTAATCAGGATTCAATTACAGATTTTGAAAGTAATTACATAAACCTATTTGGAAGCTTTCCAAACAAAGATATTGTTAGAGGTTATGATGTAACTAAGGATATTCTTCTTAGAAAACTTCTTGATAATAATTTAAATAGAACTGTAAGATATAATGAGCAGACTTATAATGAATCTAAGTTTCTATATAAAAAAGATACATTAGGTGGTTTATTTAATTCATCTATATTTCTTTTAGAGCATGTTGACTATGGTATTGAAGAGATTAATGAATAATAAATTATATAATACCTTATTATTTTGTAAATTTGAGTCCGGAAATGTTATTCTAGCCGGATGAATAAGCCTAAATATGTTTTTGTTACTGGTGGTGTTACATCATCCCTTGGAAAGGGTATTGTGTCTGCCTCTTTAGCACGTCTTTTACAGGCTCAGGGCTTAAATGTTGCTATTCAAAAATTAGACCCCTACATAAATGTTGATCCAGGAACTCTTAACCCTTATGAGCATGGAGAATGCTACGTAACAGATGATGGTGCTGAAACTGATCTTGATTTAGGACATTATGAAAGATTTTTAAGTAGAAACACTTCACAGAGAAATAATATTACCACTGGAAAAATATATCAAAATGTAATTGAGAAAGAAAGGAAAGGGGAATTTTTAGGTAAAACAGTTCAGGTTATACCTCATATAACTAATGAGATTAAAGAAAATATAAGAAATCTTGATTATAACAATAATCTAGACATCGTTATTACAGAGATAGGAGGAACTGTAGGTGATATTGAATCTTTACCATTTATTGAAGCAGTTAGACAAGTAATTTATGAAGAAGGTCCTGAAAATTCGATGGTAATTCATTTAACTTTAATTCCATATTTATCTGCTACGGGTGAACTTAAAACTAAGCCTACACAACATTCAGTTAAAACTCTTATGGAGCTTGGTCTTAAAGCAGATGTTTTAGTCTGTAGATCTGAAAGAGAACTCTCAGATGAAGTCAAGAATAAACTTGCACTTTTTTGTAATGTGAAACTTGATTGTGTAATTCAGTCTATTGATGTTGAAACTATCTATGATGTTCCTATGAAGATGAGAGATGAAGGCCTAGATAAAGTAACTCTTCAAAAATTGAAAATTAAAGAATCAGAACCAGACTTAGATAAGTGGAAAAACTTTTTACATAAACTAAAAAATCCTACTCATCAGATTAATATTGGTTTAGTTGGAAAATACGTTGAGTTAATTGATTCATATAAATCCATTCTTGAATCACTAATTCATGCTGGAACTGAAAATGAAGTAAAAGTCAATGTTAAATCCATTCATTCTGAATATCTAAATAAAGAAAATATTAAGAAAGAGCTAATAGATCTAGACGGAATAATTGTTGCTCCTGGTTTTGGTCAAAGAGGGTTGGATGGAAAAATACTTGCTGTAGAATATGCTAGAGTAAATAAAGTTCCCTTTCTAGGGATATGTTTAGGTATGCAAGTTGCAGTTATAGAATATGCTAGAAATGTTAAAAAAATAAGATATGCTAATTCAACGGAAATTTCAGAAAAATGTAAAGATCCGGTAATTGATTTAATGATATCTCAAAAAGAAATAATTAATAAGGGGGGGACAATGAGATTAGGAGCTTGGGATTGTGAAATTTTAAAAAATACAATTTCTAATAAAATTTACAGTAAAAAAGTAGTTTCTGAAAGACATAGGCATAGATATGAGTTTAATAATGAATATTCAAAAAAGATTTTTGATCACAATTTTATTGTTGCTGGAAGAAATCCGGAGACCAATCTAGTTGAAATCATTGAAAATAAAGACCATCCATGGTTTGTTGGTGTTCAATTTCATCCAGAATATAAAAGTAGTGTATATAATCCTCATCCAATTTTTGTAAACTTTGTAAAAGCTAGTTTAAAAAACTACCTAAAAAAATAATTATGGAAGAAAACAAGTTTGATCCTCTTCAGTTTATAGGATTTTTATTAATATCAGGAATACTAATGTTTTGGTTCTATGATAATCAATCAAATATGATTGATAGTCAAAAGGAAATAGTAGATGAAAGCCAAATTGAAGTAGTTGAGGAGCCTTCAAGTATTGTTGATTCAGCCTATGATGAATATCAAGATAATGATGAATTTAATGAAGAAATTCTTATTCTTGAAAACTCAAACATCATGTTAGAAGTAAGTACAAAGGGAGCCGAAATTAAAAAGCTTTTACTTAAAGATTTCAATAATTATAATGATGATCCTCTTTTTTTAATTAACAAGAATAATTCAATATTTAGCTTCAACATTCCGATTGGAAGAAATTCAAATATTAATTCACAAGATCTAAACTACACCGCAGAAATAATTGATGAAAATTCATTTATAAGACTAAAAGCTCAAATTGATCCTAGGATTGAGCTTGAGTTGTCATTTTCTTTAGCAGAAAACTCCAGCATAGTTGATTTTGAATTAGATATAATTGATAATACTAATTCAAATTATGAAAATGTTGAGTTGATATGGGGTAGAGATTCATTTAGAAATTCAAAAAGTATAGACTATGAAAATAGATACACAGCGTTATCTTATGGTTTTGAAAAAAATAAGGATTCTTATTTGTCTGTTGCTGGTTCAAAAAATAAGATAATAGATAATGTTAACTGGGTATCTTTTAGAGAACATTTCTTTAGTTCTATTTTGATTTTAAATAGCGAATCTAATCAAGTTAAAATAAGTTCAGAGGACCTGTCTGGAAATGATGCTTTAGATAAAAAATTTACAAAAAGATTTCTAGCAAATATTCCTCTAAATCTTAATTCAAATAATCAATTAAGTTTCAGTATGTACTTTGGTCCAACTGATTATGAAACTTTAAAGGAATATAATTTAAATCTTGAAAACTCAGTTCCTATAGGATGGGGTATCTTTGGCTGGTTAAATAGATTCATCTTCTTTCCATTGTTTTCATTTTTAACAAATTATTTTTCCTTCGGAATTTCAATAATTTTAATGACAATAATTGTTAAAGTTGCAATATCTCCACTTACTTATAAGTCATACTTGTCTCAGATCAAAATGAAAATGTTAAAGCCTGAACTTGAGGTTATTAATGAAAAGTTTAAGGATGATCCAATGAAGAAGCAACAGGAAACTATGAACCTTTATACTAAATCTGGAGCTAATCCAATGTCTGGTTGTTTACCAGCATTTCTGCAGATGCCAATCTTCTTTGCACTATTTACATTCTTTCCAGTAGCTTTTTCCCTAAGACAAAAAAGTTTTTTATGGGCTGATGACTTATCATCTTATGATTCGATTCTAGACCTTGGGTTTTATATACCTTTATACGGAGATCATATTAGTTTATTTCCAATTTTAGCATCTGTTGCAATCTTTTTTTATACCAAAATGACAACCGGTCAACAGATGATGTCTCCTTCCCAAACAGGTGGGGTTAACATGAAGGTAATAATGTATATGATGCCTTTAATGATGCTATTTTTCTTTAACAATTATGCTAGTGGTTTAAGTCTTTATTATTTCATCTCAAATGTATTAACCATTATATTAATGCTAGTTATCAAAAACTTTATTATTGATGACCAAAAAGTATTATCAGAAATAGAAGAGAATAAAAAGAAGCCATTAAAAGTTGGTGGATTTAGAGCTAGACTTCAAAAAGCTCTAGAAGAGGCAGAGAAACAAAAGAAAAGTAGAGGTAAATAGTCTCAATGAAAAAGAATAAAGTAGTTATAGCCCTTTCTGGAGGAGTAGACTCTAGTGTTGCCGCTTTTTTATTAAAAAAGAAAGGCTATGACCTTATAGGGTTATTTATGAAAAATTGGCATGATGAAAATGTAACTATTTCAAATGAATGTCCTTGGTTGGATGATAGTAATGACGCAATGCTTGTTGCAGAAAAATTAAACATTCCATTCCAAACAATTGATTTAAGTAAAGAATATAAAGAAAGAATAATTGATTACATGTTTGATGAGTATTCAAAAGGAAATACACCAAATCCTGATATTTTATGTAATAGAGAAATAAAGTTTGATATATTCATGAATATTGCTATTTCTTTTGGGGCAGATTATGTTGCAACTGGACATTATTGTAGAATAATAGAGGATAATAATAATGAAAATGTTACATACCAGCTTCACGCTGGTTTAGATCCCTTAAAAGATCAATCATATTTTCTTTGTCAACTTAATCAAGATCAATTAAAAAAAATAATTTTTCCAATAGGAGATCTTAGTAAAACTGAGGTAAGAAAAATTGCTAAAGAAAATAATTTAATTACAGCTGAGAAAAAAGACTCTCAGGGACTCTGTTTTATTGGAAAGGTAAGTCTTCCTGATTTTCTGCAACAGAAGCTTAAGAAAAAAACTGGAGATGTCATAGAGATATCCTCAGAATCTGATTTATACAAAAAAAACATCAATATTCTTGGTAAATATGAAAAACTAGAGTTTCTTTCAACTAGAATCTCGTATAAAAAAAATAATGGAAAATTAATTGGTAAACACAATGGAGCTCATTTTTTTACAATTGGTCAAAGAAAAGGTTTGTCAATTGGAGGTTACAAAGATCCATTGTTTATCATCTCCACAAATACATCTTCAAATGAAATATATGTTGGAGAAGGAAAAAATCACCCTGGATTGCTTAAAAAAGTATTAAAAATTAAATACTCTGAGATTAATTGGGTAAATAATACCTATAACTATACGATTTTAAAGAACTTAAATTTGAAAGCAAGAATTAGGTATAGGCAGAAACTTCAAGATATAAAAGTTGAAAAATTTAAAGATTTTCTTTATGTTCAATTTAAAGAATTTCAGTCTGCTATAACTCCAGGCCAATTTATAGCTTTTTATGAGAAAAATCAATTAGTTGCCTCCAGTGTAATTCTTTGACTTTTATTATTGTTTTTTTTTAAAAAAACATGCATTATACATACATAAACCAAAAAAAAATTTTAAATTTGCACGCTTTAATACGGAATTAAATATTTATTGTATGCCAACAATTTCGCAATTAGTGAGAAAAGGAAGGACTTCACAGTCTAAAAATAGTAAGTCAGCTGCACTTGATAAAGCACCTCAAAAGAGAGGAGTTTGTACTAGAGTGTATACCACTACTCCAAAAAAACCAAATTCTGCTATGAGAAAAGTAGCAAGAGTTAGACTTACTAATGGAAAAGAAGTTAATGCATACATTCCAGGTGAAGGTCATAATCTTCAAGAACACTCTATTGTTCTTGTTAGAGGAGGAAGAGTTAAAGATCTTCCTGGAGTTAGGTACCATATTGTCAGAGGAGCGCTTGACACTGCTGGTGTAGAAGGGAGATTGCAACGAAGGTCCAAGTATGGTGGAAAAAAACCAAAAAAATAATCCACAATGAGAAAGAAACAATCGAAGAAAAGAGACCTAATTCCTGATCCAAAGTTTAATGACCAATTGGTAACAAGGTTTGTTAATAACCTTATGCATCAGGGTAAGAAATCTACAGCATATAAGATTTTTTACGATGCTATTGATATTATTGAAGGCAAAAAAGAGGATAATGAAAAGACTTCTCTAGATTTATGGAAAGATGCTCTTTCTAATGTTATGCCTCAAGTAGAAGTTAGAAGTAGAAGAGTAGGAGGTGCTACTTATCAAATACCATCACCTATTAGACCTGATAGAAAAATTTCTCTTGCTATGAAGTGGCTTATAGCATCTTCAAGAAAAAGAAACGAAAAATCAATGGCCGTAAAACTTGCACAAGAAATATTAGCAGCTGCTAAAGAAGAAGGTGCTGCAGTTAAAAAGCGTGTTGATACTCACAAAATGGCTGAAGCAAATAAAGCATTCTCACACTTCAGATTTTAATAAATGTTATGGCTAGAGATTTAAAATTTACAAGAAATATTGGTATTGCAGCTCACATTGATGCTGGTAAAACTACTACTACTGAGAGAATTTTATTCTACACTGGAGTAAGTCATAAAATTGGTGAGGTTCACGATGGTGCTGCAACTATGGATTGGATGGAGCAAGAACAAGAAAGAGGTATTACAATTACATCTGCAGCTACAACTTGTAATTGGAATTTCCCAACTGAACAGGGAAAAGATATTGATTCAACTAAATCATACCATTTTAATATTATTGATACACCAGGTCACGTTGACTTCACAGTTGAAGTAAATAGATCATTAAGAGTTCTTGATGGTCTTGTCTTCTTATTTTCAGCTGTTGATGGTGTTGAGCCTCAATCTGAGACAAACTGGAGGCTAGCTGATAATTATAAAGTTCCTCGAATAGGCTTCGTAAATAAAATGGACAGACAAGGTTCAAATTTTTTAGGTGTTTGTAATCAAGTAATTGAAAAATTAGGATCAAAAGCTGTACCAATTGTATTGAATATTGGTGACGAAGAGGACTTCAGGGGTGTTGTTGATCTTGTAAAGAATGTTGCAATGGTTTGGCATGATGATAATTTTGGATCTACATTTGATGTTGTTGACATTCCGGATGATTTAAAAGAAGAAGCTGAAAGACTTAGAGGTGAACTTATTGAAGCTGTTGCTGAATATGATGAAAATTTACTTGAAAAATATTTCGATGATCCTGATTCTATTACCGAAGATGAAGTTCACAATGCACTTAGAGCTGCTACTCAAGATATTAGTATAATTCCTATGATCTGTGGTTCAGCATTTAAAAATAAAGGTGTTCAATTTCTTTTGGATGCTGTATGTAGATATCTGCCTTCACCTGAAGATAAAGATGCAATTGTTGGGACAAAGCCAGACTCTGAAGAGGAAATCTCCAGATTACCAAAGGTTTCTGAACCATTTTCTGCCTTAGCATTCAAAATTGCCACTGATCCATTTGTAGGAAGGCTGGCCTTCTTTAGAGTTTATTCTGGAAGACTTGATGCAGGTTCTTATATTCTAAATAACAGAACAGGTGACAAAGAAAGGATTTCAAGAATTTACCAAATGCACTCTAACAAGCAAAATGCTATTGACTTTATCGAAGCAGGAGATATTGGTGCTGCAGTTGGATTTAAAGATATTAAAACAGGTGATACTCTTTCATCTGAAAAAGCCCCAATTATTCTTGAGAGTATGGTGTTTCCAGATCCTGTAATTGGTGTTGCTGTTGAACCAAAAACAAAAGCAGATGTTGATAAGCTTGGGTTAGCCCTTTCAAAACTTGCTGAGGAGGATCCTACATTCCAAGTAAAAACTGATGAAGCTTCGGGTCAGACTATTATTTCTGGAATGGGTGAACTTCACTTGGATATTATTGTTGACAGACTAAGAAGGGAATTTAAAGTAGAAGTTAACCAAGGTCAACCTCAAGTTGAGTACAAAGAAGCATTAACTCAATCTGCAAGTCACAGAGAAGTTTACAAGAAGCAAACCGGAGGACGTGGTAAATTTGCTGATATTGTATTTACAATTGAACCAGGAGAACCAGGTAAGCCTGGTCTTGAATTTGTAAATCTTATTAAAGGTGGAAATATCCCTAGAGAATATATTCCATCAGTTGAAAAAGGATTTAAAGATTCAATGAAAAATGGTCCTCTTGCAGGGTTTGAAGTTGATTCTATGAAGGTAACGCTTGAAGATGGTTCTTTCCACCCTGTTGATTCTGATTCACTTTCTTTTGAACTTGCTGCAAAAATTGCATTTAAAGTAGCAGCAAAAGCTGCTAAAGCTATTATAATGGAACCTATTATGAAATTAGAAGTAATTACTCCTGAAGAAAATATGGGTGATATAGTTGGGGATTTAAATAGAAGAAGAGGTCAAGTTAATTCTATGGATGATAGAGCAGGAGCTAAAGTTGTAAGAGGTGAGGTCCCTCTGTCTGAAATGTTTGGATATGTTACTTCATTAAGAACTTTATCATCAGGTAGAGCAACCTCAACAATGGAATTTTCTCATTATGCAGAAACTCCTTCTAACATTTCAGAATCTGTTATTTCTGAAATAAGAGGAAATACAACTGAATAAAAAATAAATTATGAGTCAGAAAATTAGAATAAAATTAAAATCTTACGACTATAACTTGGTTGACAAGTCTGCTGACAAGATTGTAAAGACAGTTAAGAATTCAGGTGCTATTGTAACTGGACCTATACCTCTTCCAACTCACAAAAAGATTTTTACTGTTCTTAGGGCTCCTCATGTAAATAAAAAATCAAGAGAGCAATTTAAGCTATGTTCTTATAAAAGACTATTAGATATACATAGCTCTTCATCAAAAACTGTTGATGCTCTAATGAAATTAGAGCTTCCTAGCGGAGTTGAGGTTGAAATTAAAGTATAAAAATTATGTCAGGTATAATAGGAAAAAAAATAGGAATGACTAGTATTTACGACGAAAGTGGTAAAAACATTCCTTGTACTATACTTCAAGTAGGTCCTTGTACTATTACTCAAATTAAAACTGATGATAAAGAAGGATATTCTTCTTTTCAGCTTGGATTTGATGAAAAAATTAAAAACACAACTAAGTCATATGAGGGTCACTTTAAGAAAAGTAAATCTAAACCTATGAAAAAACTTGTTGAGTTTAAGGGCTTTAACAGTGATTATAAATTAGGAGATAAGATTACTGTTGATCATTTTGTTGAAGGAGAATTTGTTGATATTTCTGGAATAACGAAAGGTAAAGGTTTCCAGGGTGTTGTTAAAAGACATGGATTTGCTGGTGTAGGTGATTCTACTCATGGTCAGCACAACAGGATGAGAGCACCAGGTTCTATTGGTGCAGGTTCTGATCCTTCAAGAGTATTTAAAGGAATGAGAATGGCTGGTCAAACGGGTAACTCAAAAGTTAAAGTATTGAATTTAAAAGTTGTTAAAGTAATGTCAGAGGATAATATTTTAATTGTTAAGGGAAGTGTTCCTGGTCATAATAATTCATATATAACAGTTAGAAAATAATGGAGCTTAAAATACATAACATAAAGGGAAAAGAAACTGACAAAAAAATTAATCTTAACAAAGATATATTCGGTATTGAACCAAATGATCATGCTATATATCTTGATGTTAAGCAATATCTTGCTAATAACAGAAAAGGTCTCCATAAGTCGAAAGAAAGAGCTGAGATTACAGGAAGTACTAGAAAGATTAAGAAGCAAAAAGGCACAGGAACCGCTAGAGCTGGTAGTATTAAAAACCCTTTGTTTAGAGGAGGTGGTACTATATTTGGACCAAGACCTAGATCTTATGATCAAAAAATAAATAAAAAGGTTAAAAAGCTTGCCAGGAAGTCAGCATTAGCCTATAAAGCAAAAAATAATGAGATCTTAATATTAGAAGATTTCAAGCTATCAAATCCAAAAACTTCTGATTATTTGAAAATAATAAAAGCATTTGGATTAGAATCAAAAAAAACTTTATTGGTAATAAGTGAAATTAATAATAACATTTACTTATCATCTAGAAACATAAAAAATTCTAAAGTTATAATTAACTCAGAATTAAACACTTATGAAATTACTGATGCCAATAACATCTTAATTTTAGAAAGTGCGGTTGAGGGAATAGAATCAACCTTGAAATAAATTATAAAATGGATATACTTATAAAACCAATATTAACTGAAAAAGCAACCAAAGAAAGTGAAGATAGAAATACCTATACTTTCCTTGTGTCTAAAAGTGCTAATAAAGTTGAAATTAAAAAAGCAATTGAATCTTCTTATGGAGTTTCAGTAGCGAAGGTAAGAACCATGATATATGGAGCAGAGTCTAGGACTAGATATACAAAAAAAGGTATTCAAACTAGTAAAAAAGGTTCATATAAGAAAGCAGTAATTAAAATATCTGAGGGAGACAGAATTGACTTCTTCGCTAATCTATAATTATGCCTGTAAGAAAATTAAAACCAGTAACACCCTCACAGAGATTTAGAATTGTAAATGGATTTGATACCATTACTACTGATAAGCCTGAGAAATCATTACTAACTACCATAAAGAGAACTGGCGGTAGAAACAACCATGGTAAAATGACTAGTAAGTATAGGGGTGGTGGTCATAAAAGAAGATACAGAATTATTGATTTTAAAAGAGATAAATTTGATGTAACAGCTGAAGTTAAATCTATCGAGTATGATCCTAATAGGTCTGCCTTTATTTCTCTAGTAGAATATAAAGATGGTGAGAAGAGATATATTATTGCTCAAAACGGTTTAAAAGTTGGACAAAATATTATTTCTGGTGATTTAGCAACACCTGAAATAGGTAACGCAATGCCTATAAGTAAAATCCCACTTGGTACAATAATTTCATGTATAGAGCTTAACCCAGGTAAAGGTGCTAGTATTTCAAGAAGTGCTGGATCATTTGCTCAGTTAATGGCGAAAGATGGTAAGTTTGTAACAATCAAATTACCTTCTGGAGAGACAAGGATGATATTAAATACATGTTATGCCACTATAGGTGCAGTCTCTAATTCAGATAATCAGTTAATAACATCAGGTAAGGCAGGTAGAAAGAGATGGTTAGGAAGAAGACCTAGAACTAGACCTGTTGCTATGAACCCTGTTGACCATCCAATGGGTGGAGGAGAAGGTAAAGCATCAGGTGGTCATCCAAGATCTAAAAAGGGTATTCCTGCAAAAGGTTACAGAACAAGATCAAAGAAGAAAGCATCTTCAAGATTTATAATTGAAAGAAGAAAAAAATAAATAAATATGTCTAGATCACTTAAAAAAGGACCATATGTTCATCTTAGCCTTCTAAAAAAGGTTAATAAGAATTTAGAGGATAATAAAAAAACTGTTATTAAGACATGGTCAAGATCTTCTATGATTATTCCTGACTTTGTTGGACAGACTATTGCTGTTCATAATGGTAGACAATTTATTCCTGTTTATATAACAGAAAACATGGTTGGGCATAAACTAGGTGAATTTTCTCCAACAAGATCGTTTAAAGGACATTCTGGAAATAAAAGATAATGGGTTTAAGAAAAAGAAATAGCGCTGAAAAAATAAAGGAGGCAAAGAAAGATTTAGCATTTGCAAAGCTTAATAATTGTCCAACTTCCCCCAGAAAGATGAGGTTAGTAGCTGATCAAATAAGAGGTGAAGATATTTCAAGTGCACTATCTATTTTAAAATTTAGTCCAAAAGAAGCTTCAAGAAGATTAGAAAAGCTTCTTGTTTCAGCAATTTCTAATTGGCAATCAAAAAATGAAAATGCAGATATTGACTCTGCTGAGCTCTTTGTTAAAGAAATAAGAGTTGATAGTGCGGGTATGCTTAAAAGAATAAGAACAGCACCCCAGGGTAGAGCTCATAGAATTAGAAAAAGGTCTAATCATGTAACATTAATACTTTCATCAAAAACAATAAACTAAATGGGACAAAAAACAAATCCAATAGGAAATAGATTAGGTATTATCAGGGGCTGGGATTCTAACTGGTATGGTGGTAGAGATTATGGAGATAAGCTTGCAGAAGATGATAAGATTAGAAAGTATATTCATGCAAGACTTTCTCGTGCAAGTGTTTCAAATATTATAATTGAGAGAACACTTAAATTAATTATTATTACAATTACTACAGCTAGACCTGGAATTATAATTGGTAAAGGTGGTCAAGAAGTTGATAAATTAAAAGAGGAATTAAAAAAGATAACTTCAAAAGACGTTCAGCTTAATATACATGAAATTAAAAGACCTGAATTAGACTCTTTCCTTGTTGGTAGTAGTGTTGCAAGACAAATTGAAAATAGAATTTCCTACAGAAGAGCTATAAAAATGGCTATTGCAGCAGCAATGAGAATGAATGCTGAAGGTATTAAAATTCAAATATCTGGAAGACTAAATGGTGCAGAAATGGCTAGATCAGAATCTTATAAAGAAGGTAGAATACCCCTTTCTACTTTTAGGGCGGATATTGACTATGCAATTGTCGAAGCACATACAACTTATGGAAGACTTGGAATCAAGGTTTGGATAATGAAAGGTGAAGTTTATGGTAAAAGAGAATTATCTCCATTAGTGGGTATGAAAAAATCTTCGGGTAATTCTAAGAAGAATAATAGACAAAGAGAAAGAAAAAGCTAACTAGTTATGTTAACACCAAAAAGAACTAAATACAGAAAAGCTCAAAAAGGCCGAATGAAGGGTTTGTCCCAAAGAGGACATATGTTATCTAATGGTATGTTTGGAATTAAATCTTTAGAATCTAAATTTTTAACTTCAAGACAGATAGAGGCTGCAAGGATTGCTGCTACAAGATACATGAAAAGAGAAGGTCAACTTTGGATTAAAATTTTTCCAGATAAACCAATTACAAAAAAACCTCTTGAAGTTAGGATGGGTAAAGGAAAGGGTGCTCCTGAATATTTTGTTGCAGTTGTTAAGCCCGGAAGAGTTCTTTTTGAAGTTTCTGGTGTTCCAATTTCTGTTGCCAAAGAAGCACTAAGATTAGCTGCACAAAAACTTCCTGTTACAACAAAGTTTATAGTTGCAAGAGATTTTGAAGGATAATTATGAAAATAACTGAAATTAGAAATATGACCATTGACGAGTTAAACGAGAAGTTGACTGATACATCAAAAAAATTATCACAACTTAAGTTCAATAACTCTGTACAAACTATTGAGAATCCTCTTGAAATTAAAACTTTAAGAAGACAAATAGCTATGTTAAAAACAATATTAAACGAAAAAAAACAAGATTAAATGTCAACTAGAACCCTAAGAAAAGAAAGAATTGGAATTGTTTCATCTGATAAAATGGATAAATCTGTTGTTGTTTCAGAGGTAAAAAAAGTAAAGCATCCTGTATATGGAAAGTTTGTCTTAAAAACAAAAAAGTATGTTGCCCATGATGAAAAGAATGACTGTAATGAGGGAGACACAGTAAAAATAATGGAGACAAGACCAATGAGTAAGACAAAAAAGTGGAGAATTGTAGAAATAATAGAAAGAGCAAAATAAAATGGTACAACAAGAATCAAGACTTAAGGTAGCAGATAATACTGGGGCAAAAGAAGTTTTAACTATTAGAGTTTTAGGTGGAACTAAAAGAAGATACGCCAGTTTGGGAGATAAAATTGTTGTTACTGTTAAAAGTGCAACTCCAACTGGATCTGTAAAGAAAGGTCAAGTCTCAATTGCAGTTGTAGTTAGAACAAAAAAAGAGGTTAGAAGAAATGACGGATCTTATATTAGGTTTGATGAAAATGCTTGTGTTTTATTATCTCAAACAGGAGAGATGAGAGGAACAAGAGTATTCGGTCCTGTTGCAAGAGAATTAAGAGATAAGCAATTTATGAAAATAGTTTCTCTTGCACCTGAAGTTTTATAATATTGAATGTGATGAATAAAATAAAAATTAAAAAAGGAGATCAAGTATTAGTTATTGCTGGAGAAAATAAAGGAGCGAAAGGTACAGTACTCAAAATTCTTTACAACTCAAATAAAGCAATTGTTGAAGGTATCAATACAGTAAAAAGACATACTAAGCCAAACTCTGAAAACCCGAAAGGTGGTATTGTTGAAAAACAGCTACCTGTAAATATTTCTAATTTATCATTAATGACTAAGGATGGTGAGAAAACTAGGATAGGTTATAAAGTTGAGGATGGAAAAAAAGTTAGGATATCAAAAAAATCTAAAGAAATAATCTAAAAATGAGCTATATACCAAGACTTAAAGAATATTACTCAAACAAGGTTGTTAATGAACTTAAAGACAAACTTCGCTTGGATAATATAATGCAGGTTCCTGTTCTAGAAAAAATTGTTATCTCAAGGGGAGTTGGTGCTGCAGTTAGTGATAAAAAACTTGTAGATCATGCTGTTGATGAATTGACACTTATATCAGGTCAAAAAGCTTTTGCAACTTTATCAAAAAAGGATGTTGCGTCATTTAAGCTTCGTAAAGGGACTCCAATTGGAGCTAAAGTAACCTTAAGGGGAGAGAGAATGTATGAATTTCTTGACAGACTTATTACAATCGCTCTTCCTAGAGTTCGAGACTTCCAAGGTATAAATTCTAAAGGATTTGATGGACGAGGAAATTACAATCTGGGAATTAGAGAACAGATTATATTCCCTGAGATAAATATTGATAAAGTAAATAAGATTGCAGGTATGGATATAACTTTTGTTACAAGTACAAACTCTGATAAAGAAGCTCATGCATTATTAACAGAATTAGGACTACCTTTTAAAAAATAAAAATTATGGCTAAAGAATCAATGAAAGCTAGGGAAAGAAAAAGACAACGTATAGTTGCAAAATATGCTACAAAAAGGGAAGCATTAAAAGTTGCAAAAGATTATGTTGGTCTTCAAAAACTTCCTAAAAATGCATCTCCAGTTAGATTACATAACAGATGTAAACTTACTGGAAGACCCAAAGGATATATAAGACAATTTGGGTTATCTAGAGTTATGTTTAGAGAAATGGCTAATAAGGGTTTAATACCAGGAGTAACTAAAGCAAGTTGGTAAATTAAAGATTATGTATACAGACACTATTGCAGATTATTTAACTAGAATTAGAAATGCCAGCATGGCAGGACACAAAGTTGTTGATATTCCTTCATCTAATATTAAAAAGGATATCACAAAAATACTTTTTGATCAAGGTTACATTCTTAGTTATAAGTTCGAGGAAACAAAAAATAATCAAGGCAGTATAAAAATTGCCTTGAAATATGATTCAGTTTCTAAAGAACCTGTAATTAAAGAAATTCAAAGGATTAGTAAGCCTGGTCTTAGAAAATACTCTGGCTCTCAAGATTTTCCTAGAATTTTAAATGGTTTGGGAATATCAATAGTTTCAACATCTAAGGGTGTTATGACAGGGAAACAAGCTGCAAGCCAGAATATTGGTGGTGAATTAATCTGTTATGTATTTTAAAAAATAAGTTATGTCAAGAATAGGAAATAATCCAATAAGTATTCCAGAAGGTGTCTCGGTTAACGTTAATAATAATGTTATCACCATTAATGGTAAAAATGGTCAAATGTCTCAAGTTTTTGATGGAGTAACTTTTGATATTTCAGATAACATAATTCTAGTAAAAAGAAACTCTGAATCAAAGGATCACAAATCAAAGCATGGATTATATAGATCTCTGATTGCAAATATGGTAACAGGAGTTTCAGAAGGTTTCACAAAAGAACTTGAATTGGTTGGTGTAGGTTACAGGGCAAGTAATTCCGGTCAGAAATTAGATCTTTCACTTGGATTCTCTCATACAATTTTATTAGATATAGCTCCTGAGGTTAAAGTCGAAGCTATTAATGAAAAAGGACAAAATCCAATTATTAAACTTACATCAATGGACAAGCAATTATTAGGTCATGTTGCTGCCAAAATTCGTTCTTTTAGAAAACCAGAGCCTTACAAAGGAAAAGGAATTAAGTTCGTTGGTGAGCAAATAAGAAGAAAAGCAGGTAAATCAGCTTAATATGGGAAATACTAAAATATATAGAAGAAATAGAATTAGACAAAGAATTAAAAAAGTAATTTCAGGTACATCAGATTTTCCTAGATTGTCTGTATTTAGAAGTAACAAAGAAATTTATTGCCAATTAATCGATGATCTTAGTGGAAAGACTTTAATGCAATCTTCTTCTAGAGATAAGTCTATTACTGACTTAAAATTAGAGACTAACATGGAAGTATCGTATAATGTCGGTAAGACTCTTGCAGAAAATGCTGTCAAAAAAGGTATTAAAAAAATAAAATTTGATAGAGGCGGTTACCTTTATCATGGAAGAGTTAAATCACTTGCTGAAGGTGCAAGGGAAGGTGGACTTAAATTTTAATTATGTATAAAAATTATAAAAACGTTGAACTTGTAAAACCTGCTGGATTAGATCTTAAAGACAGATTAGTAGGTGTTCAAAGAGTAACTAAAGTAACTAAAGGTGGTAGAGCTTTTGGTTTCTCTGCTATTGTTGTTGTTGGAGATGAAAATGGTGTAGTTGGACATGGTCTTGGTAAAGCTAAAGAAGTTACAATTGCAATTTCTAAAGCTGTTGAAGATGCAAAGAAAAATTTAGTAAGGATTCCAATTGAAAATGCAACAGTTCCTCATGAACAAAAAGGTAAATTTGGGGGTGCTAAAGTATTTATTAAGCCTGCAACTGAGGGTACAGGTGTAATTGCTGGTGGTGCAGTTAGATCAGTTTTAGAAGCTGTTGGTGTTCATAACGTACTTTCTAAATCACAAGGATCTTCAAATCCACATAATGTTGTAAAAGCTACTTTTGACGCACTTCTTAATTTAAGAAGTCCGTTAATGATTTCAAAACAAAGAGGTATTTCTCTTGATAAAGTATTTAAAGGATGATTAAAAAAGTTAGAATTAAACAGGTAAGAAGTACAATTAAAAGACTAGAGTCTCAAAAGAGAACACTTAGAGCCTTAGGTCTAAGAAAAATTGGAATGGAAGTTGAACATGAGTTAAGTTCATCAATTTCAGGAATGATAGATAAAGTTAAACATCTTGTAGAGATTAATTCTGTAAACAAATAATTATGAGCTTAAATAATTTAAAACCTGCAAAAGGTTCTAATAAGACAAGTGGTAAAAGACTAGGTAGAGGACAAGGTTCTGGGAAAGGTGGTACCTCAACAAAAGGTCATAAAGGTGCTCAATCAAGATCTGGTTATTCTAGAAAGATAGGTTTTGAGGGTGGACAAATGCCACTTCAAAGAAGAATTCCCAAGTTTGGTTTCAATAACATTAACAGAATTGAATATAAAACTATTAATGTAGATGATATTCAAACCTTAGTCGAAAATAAAAAAATCAAAAAAGATTTATCCTTTGATAAGATGATTGAATTAAGAATTGCCAAAAAAGGTGATCTTATTAAAGTTTTAGGTAGAGGTAAAATTGATGTTCCAGTTAATGTTGCTGCACATAAATTTTCTTCATCTGCAGAAAAGTTAATTGAAAAGGCAGGTGGTAAAATAACAAAAATATAAAGTGAATAAATTAGTAGACATAATAAAAAGTATATACAGAATTAAAGAGTTAAAAGATAGAATTCTTTTCACCTTAGGTTTACTATTAGTCTACAGGCTTGGTGCGCAAGTTGTGCTTCCAGGAGTTGATTCACTTGCTTTATCTGATCTTTCAACAAGATCGGACGGTGGGGGATTATTAGGTATTTTAAATGCATTCACCGGTGGTGCTTTTGCAAATGCATCCATATTTGCACTTGGAATTATGCCATACATTTCAGCATCTATTGTTGTTCAATTAATGGGTGTAGCCCTTCCTTATCTTCAAAAACTTCAGAAAGAAGGTGAGAGTGGTAGAAAAAAAATCACACAGATTACACGATGGTTAACAATTTTTATATGTGTTGTTCAAGCACCTGCATATTTATATGGACTAAGTGCACTAGGTGTCCCAGAGAGTGCGTTTATATTCGGAAGAACACCAATGTTCGTTTTATCATCAATAATTATTTTAGTTACAGGTACAATTTTTGCTATGTGGCTTGGTGAAAAAATAACAGATAAAGGGATTGGAAACGGAATATCCCTTCTTATTACTGTTGGTATTGTTGCTACTTTACCTCTGTCTTTTACACAAAATCTTGTCTCAAGAGTTTCTGAAAGTAACGGTGGTTTAATAATGGTAGTCATTGAACTCGCAGTATGGTTGGTAATTATTCTACTATCAATACTTCTAGTTATGGCTGTTAGACAAGTTCCAGTTCAATATGCAAGAAGAAACTCAGTTCCTGGATCTCAATCTTCAGGTATGTCAACAAGACAATACATACCTTTAAAGCTTAATGCATCAGGTGTTATGCCAATAATTTTTGCTCAGGCACTTATGTTTGCTCCTGCAACTTTAGGTAGTGTTTTTAGTGACTCATCAATGGGTCAGTGGCTTCAAGCAAGTTTTTCTGATATATTTGGATTATGGTATAATATTTTATTTGCACTACTTGTTATAATTTTTACATTTTTTTACACTGCTATTACAGTTCCTACTAACAAAATGTCAGATGATTTAAAAAGAAGCGGTGGATTTGTTCCGGGTATAAGACCAGGAAATGAAACTTCTGAATACCTAGACTCAGTAATGTCTCACATTACCTTTCCTGGATCTCTTTATTTAGCAGTTATAGCAATTTTCCCAGCTATAGTTGTCCAATTAATTGGAATGCAACAAGGTTGGGCATTATTTTATGGAGGTACATCTCTTCTTATTATGGTAGGAGTTGCTATTGATACAATACAGCAAGTAAATGCATATTTACTTAACCATCATTATGATGGTCTTATGAAATCTGGTTCAATGAGAAGTAAACCAACTATATAATATGGCTAAGCAAAAATCTATAGTACAAGAAGGTAAAATTATAGAGGCTCTTTCTAATGCTATGTTTAGAGTAGAACTTGATAATGGACATGTTGTTACGGCTCATATATCTGGCAAAATGCGTTTACATTATATCAAACTTCTTCCAGGAGATAAAGTAAAACTTGAGATGAGTCCATATGATTTAACAAAGGCAAGAATAACATTTAGAATGTAAAAAACTATGAAAGTAAGAGCATCAATAAAGAAAAGAAGTAGTGAATGTAAAATCGTCAGAAGAAAAGGTCGATTATATGTTATTAATAAAAAAAATCCACGATTTAAACAAAGACAAGGTTAATTATGGCAAGAATTTCAGGAATAGATATACCAAAGGATAAAAGAGGAGCAATAGCTTTAACCTACATATATGGAATAGGTAGAAGTCTTGCTTTAACAATTTTAGAAGAAGCTAAAGTTGATTCAAATAAAAAAGTTTCTGATTGGGATGATAAAGACATTGCTAGTATTAGGGATGTTGTCGGAAAACTTAAAATAGAAGGTGAATTAAGATCAGAAACTCAGTTGAATATTAAGAGATTAATGGATATTGGTAGTTTTAGAGGTATTAGACATAGAACAGGTTTACCATTAAGGGGTCAAAGAACAAAAAATAATTCTCGAACAAGAAAAGGAAAAAGAAAAACTGTAGCTAATAAGAAAAAAGCAACTAAATAATTATGGCAAAATCTACAAGTAAAAAAAGAAAAGTAATTGTTGATGCAACTGGTGTAGCTCATTTAAACGCTTCATTTAACAACATTATTATATCAATTACTAATTTAAAAGGTGAAGTTATATCATGGTCTTCAGCTGGAAAAATGGGTTTTAAGGGTTCTAAGAAGAATACTCCTTTTGCTGCTCAAACTGCAGCAGAGGACGCAGCTAAGGTTGCCCATGATGCTGGTGTTAGAAGAATTAAAGTTCTAGTAAAAGGACCTGGAAATGGAAGAGAATCAGCTATTAGAACTTTGCATAACAATGGCTTAGAAGTTTCTGAAATCGTTGATGTTACTCCAATGCCACACAATGGATGTAGACCACCAAAAAGAAGAAGAGTTTAATTAATAGAATTTAAATGGCAAGATACAGAGGACCAAAAACAAAAATTTCAAGAAAGTTCGGTGAACCATTATTTGGGGAGGATCGTTCCTTAGAAAAAAAGAACTACCCGCCTGGGCAACATGGTAATACAAAAAGAAGAGCTAAAAAGTCAGAATATGCAATTCAGCTGATGGAAAAGCAAAAGGCCAAATATACTTATGGTATTCTTGAAAAGCAGTTTAGGAATATATATAGCAAAGCTAATAGAGGAAAAGGTATTACTGGTGAATTACTTTTACAACTATGTGAATCAAGACTCGATAATGTTGTATTTAGGATGGGTATATCTAATACTAGAGATGGTGCAAGACAGTTAGTTTCTCATAAACATATACTTGTAAATGGATCAATTGTTAATATTCCATCATATACTTTAAGACCTGGAGATACTATTTCTATAAGAGAGAAGTCTAAGTCTTTAAAGGTAATCGAGAGTTCTCTTAGAGAAAATATATCTGAATATGAATGGATAAAATTTAACAGAGAACGTCTTGAAGGTGAATTTATTTCTCTTCCAGAAAGAGAACAAATTCCTGAAAATATTAAGGAACAACTTATTGTAGAACTATACTCAAAATAAAAAATATGGCAATTTTAAACTTTCAAAAACCAGATAAAGTAATCATGATTGACTCTACAGAGTCTCATGGTAAATTTGAATTTAGACCTCTAGAACCAGGTTATGGTTTAACTATTGGCAACGCTCTAAGAAGAGTATTATTATCTTCTTTAGAAGGTTATGCATTTACATCTATCAAAATTGACGGTGTAGATCATGAATTTTCTACCATTGAGGGTGTTGTTGAGGATGTAACAGAAATCATCTTGAATATAAAGCAAATTAGATTGAAAAGACAAATTGATGATATTGACAACGAAAAGATTAATGTAATAGTTGGTAATCAAAAAGTTTTAAAAGCTTCAGATTTTCAAAAATTTATATCTGGCTTTCAAGTTCTAAATCCTGATCTTGTTATATGTAATCTTGAGAAAAATATTAAGCTAAGTATTGAGCTAAACATTGATAAGGGTAGAGGATATGTTCCAGCTGAGGAAAACAAAAAATATAATGAGTCTGTTGGAGTAATTGCTATAGATTCAATTTACACTCCAATAAAGAATGTTAAGTATGATATTGAAAATTATAGAGTAGAACAAAAGACTGATTACGAAAAACTTGTTTTTGAATTAGTTACTGATGGTTCTATACATCCTAAAGATGCTCTTACTGAAGCTGCAAAAATACTTATTCACCATTTCATGTTATTCTCTGATGAACTTATTACTCTTGAGGCAGACGAAATTGCTCAGTCTGAGACATATGATGAAGAATCTCTTCATATGAGACAGCTTCTAAAAACAAAACTTATAGATATGGATTTATCTGTTAGAGCTTTAAATTGTCTTAAAGCTGCTGAGGTTGATACATTAGGAGATCTTGTTTCTTTTAACAAAAACGACTTAATGAAGTTTAGAAACTTTGGTAGAAAATCTTTAACAGAGCTTGAAGAGTTAGTTATACTTAAAGGTTTATCATTTGGGATGGATCTTGCTAAATATAAATTGGATAAAGATTAAACAATGAGACACGGTAAAAAAACAATTAAACTTGGTAGGAAATCAGCTCATAGAAAAGCCATGCTTGCAAATATGGCTTTATCATTAATTGAACATAAAAGGATTACTACTACGTCAACTAAAGCAAAAGCATTAAAGATTTTTATTGAGCCTTTAATCACCAAGTCTAAAAATGATACTACACATAATAGGAGACTGTGCTTTAGTAAATTGAGAAATAAAAATGGTGTTAAGATTTTGTTTGATGAAGTATCTCAAAGAGTAGCTAATAGACCAGGTGGATATACAAGAATAATTAAAGTAGGTAACAGAATGGGTGATAATGCATCCATGGCTATGATTGAGCTTGTTGACTTTAATAGCTTGTATAATCCGACACAAGCTCAAGAACCTCCTATAGAACAAGTTGTTGATAAAGAAGAAAAATCTAAGTCTGAATAATACAAATAAAAAGTAATCAACAAAAGGACATATGTATTTCCATATGTCCTTTTTTTGTGTATTTTTACTTTCCGAAATGTATTACCAAAAAAGGAAAAAAGGACTCGTACTATTAGCTGATGGTACGATTTTTTATGGTCGCTCTTCGGGAATCAATGGTACTTCTTTTGGTGAAATCTGTTTTAATACAGGAGTAACTGGATATCAAGAAATATTTACTGACCCATCTTATTTTGGACAAATTATATTAACTACAACTTCTCATATTGGGAACTATGGTATCAAAATTTCTGAATCTCAATCAAGTAAAATTTATATTAGTGGACTAATCTGTAAAAATTTTAGTGCTGTAAACTCAAGATCAAATTCTAAGTCAATTAAAAAATGGTTTGAATCAAACAAGTTAGTTACTTTATGTGATGTTGATACTAGAGCACTTGTAAGATACATAAGAGATAATGGTGCAATGAATGCTGCAATAACTACAGAAATTAACAAAATATCTCAGATCAAAGAAAAACTCAGTAACTTTCCAAGTATGGATGGCCTTGAATTAGCATCTAAAGTTTCTACAAAAGAATCATATGAAATTGGTAATAAACAATCTAGTAAAAGATTAGCAGTAGTTGACTTGGGAATTAAAAAAAATATTCTTGATAATTTTATTAAAAGAGATCTATTTGTAAAAGTTTTTCCATATAATACAAGTTTTGATGAAATGATAAAGTTTAAGCCTAATGGATTTTTCCTTTCAAATGGTCCGGGTGATCCAAAGCCATTAAAAATGGTGATAGATACAACAAGGAAAATTCTCGAAAAAAATTATCCCTTATTTGGTATCTGCCTTGGTCATCAAGTAATTGCACTCGCTAATAATATAAAAACATATAAAATGTTCAACGGACACAGAGGTATTAATCATCCTGTTCTAAATATCAATACAGGTAAAGGAGAAATTACATCTCAAAATCATGGTTTTGCAGTTGATTTTGATTCTGCTGTAGCTAATAAGTCAGTTAAAATTTCTCATAAACATTTGAATGATCAAACAGTTGCAGGTCTTGAAATAAAATCTAAGAATTGCTTTTCTGTTCAATATCATCCTGAGGCTGGCCCTGGTCCTAATGATGGAAATTATTTATTTGATCAATTTATATCAAAACTAATTTAACCAATGACTAAAATTAAAAAAATAGTATCTAGGCAAATTTTTGATTCAAGAGGAAATCCTACTGTAGAAACAGATGTAATCACTACAAATAATATAATTGGTAGAGCAGCTGTTCCTTCTGGTGCATCTACCGGTGAACATGAGTCTGTAGAATTAAGAGATGAGTTAGATTCCTACATGGGTAAATCTGTTTTTAATGCTGTAAAAAATGTAAATGAAATTATTTCTAAAGAACTAAATAACTTATCAATTTTTAATCAGAAACTTATTGATGAAAAAATGATTAAACTAGATGGTACTAATAATAAATCAAAACTTGGAGCAAATGCTATTCTTTCAGTTTCTCTTGCTGTATCTAAGGCTGCTGCTAATGAAAAAAGTATTTCTTTATTTAAATATTTAGGTCATTCAAATTCAAATGTGTTACCTGTTCCACTTATGAATATAATTAATGGTGGAAGTCATTCTGATTCTCCAATTTCATTTCAAGAATTTATGATTGTTCCTGTTGGGGCAAAAAGTTTTACTAATGCATTACAGATCGGTAATGAAGTTTTTCACAATCTAAAATCTATCTTAAAATCTAGAGGACTATCAACTGCTGTTGGAGATGAGGGTGGATTTGCCCCAGAACTAGAGGGCACGGAAGATGCTATAAATATAATTATTGACGCTGTTCATAAAGCTGGATATCAGATGAAAAAAGATGTAATGATAGCACTAGATTGTGCTTCATCAGAATTTTACAAAGATGGATATTATGACTATTCAATTTTTGAAAAAAATAATTCATCTAAGTTAAATTCTAAAGATCAAGTTGAATTCTTAGTTGAATTATGTAAAAAATATCCAATAATTTCAATAGAAGACGGAATGGATGAAAATGATTGGGAAGGTTGGAAGCTTTTGACAGAAAAAATTGGTGATAAAATACAACTTGTAGGAGACGATCTTTTTGTAACTGATATAAATAGACTTTCTAAAGGAATTAATGAAAAAATTGCTAACTCAATTCTAATAAAATTAAATCAAGTTGGAACATTGTCTGAAACCATTTCTTCAATCAATTTGGCATCTAAAAATAATTTCACCTCTGTGATTTCTCATAGATCAGGTGAAACTGAAGATTCTACTATTGCAGACCTTTGTGTAGCCTTTAACACCGGTCAAATTAAAACTGGCTCAATGTCAAGAAGTGATAGGATGTCAAAATACAATCAATTATTAAGAATAGAGGAAGAGCTTGGAGATAATGCTAAATTTCTTGGAAAAGATGCTTTCAACTTAAAGCTTTCTTAATTTAAATTTTAATTAATTTTTTTCTTAACTGCAGGTAAATTAAATTTGCAGAAACACCTAATTATGGGAAAATCTGCTAAAATTGAATATAATGGAAAAACATATACTTTTCCTGTAATTACTGGATCCGAAAATGAGGAGGCAATTGATATAAATCAATTAAGATCTGAAACCGGACTGATTACTTATGATCCTGGATATAAAAATACAGGTCATTGTATAAGTGAAATAACTTATCTTGATGGAGAGAACGGTATTTTGAGATACAGAGGCTATTCCGTTAATGAATTGTGTCAAAAAAAATCTTTTCTTGAAGTTGCTTATCTTTTAATTTATGGAGATTTACCCTCAAATTCAGAGATTCAAAAGTTTCAAGAGGATATTAGGGGAGAGGCTCTAGTAGATGAAGATCTTAAGCAAATATTTAAAAGCTTCCCTAAATCTGCTCATCCAATGGGTGTTTTATCCTCTCTTACATCTGCTTTGATTGCATTTAACCCTTTAAATGAGACAAAAATTTCACTCAAAGATACTGCAGGTACTACTGAAAAAGATAAAATGTACTTATCTACAATTAGACTTCTTGCAAAGTTTCCTATAATGTCATCTTGGACACTTAGGAAAATCAAAGGTTTGCCTCTAAATTATAGTAATAATAATTTAGAGTATACAGAAAATATTGCTTACATGATGTTTGCTAAGCCAAATCAAGATTATAAGCAAAATGATATCATTGTTAATGCTTTGAATACACTATTGATTCTTCATGCTGATCATGAACAAAATTGCTCAACATCAACTGTTAGAATTGTAGGATCATCATATGCTGGTTTATATGCATCAATATCTGCAGGAATTTCTGCCCTATGGGGAAGACTTCATGGAGGTGCTAATCAAGCTGTTATTGAAATGCTTGAGTTGATCAAGAAAGATGGATCTGATATAGATAAATATATAGACAAGGCAAAAGACAAATCTGATCCATTTAGATTAATGGGATTTGGTCATAGGGTTTACAAGAACTTTGATCCTAGAGCAAAAATTATTAAAAAAGCTGCAGATCAAGTTCTTAATGATCTTGGTATTGATGACCCTATACTTGAAATTGCTAAATCAATTGAAGAAAAAGCATTGAACGATGATTATTTTATTGAAAAAAAACTATACCCTAATGTAGATTTCTATTCTGGCATTATTTACAGAGCTTTGGGTATTCCTACCGACATGTTTACGGTTATGTTTGCTTTAGGAAGAATACCTGGCTGGATTGCACAATGGAAAGAAATGAGAGACTCTAATAATCCAATTGGAAGACCAAGACAGATATATAATGGTCCCACACATAGGACAATTTCATAAGTTCAATGAATATCAAATCAGATATTTCAAGGTTAGTAAAAGTTTTTTTAGAAAAAAAATTTAATCTAAAAACAAATGAAATTGAAATTCAAAATACAAAAAAAGATTTTGATGGTGATTTAACTATTGTCCTTTTCCCTTTTTATAAAGATCTGAAAAAAGATCAGATTTCATCTCTTGGTAAAGATTTGGGAGATAATTTATTAAGTAATTCTGTTAATATTAATTCTTTTAATTTAGTTGGGGGCTTTTTAAACCTTAATATCTCTGATAAATATTATCTTAATTTTATTGAGTCAATTAAATATGATATTGATTTTGGAAAATTAAAAAAACAAAATGAGACTTTTATTATTGAATTTTCATCTCCAAATACAAATAAACCTCTTCATTTAGGGCATATAAGAAATAATCTATTAGGCTACTCTATTTCAAAAATTCTTGAAGCAAATGGAAAAAATGTAAAAAAGGTTCAAATTATTAATGATAGGGGTATTCACATTTGTAAGTCAATGATAGCATGGAAGCAATTTGGTGAAGGTAAAACACCAAAATCAGAGAAAATCAAAGGTGATAAATTTGTAGGAGATTATTATGTACTCTTTGATAAGATACATAATGAACAAAAAAAAGAACTTTTAAAGTCTGGTGTAGATAAAGATAAAGTAGAAGAGAGCACTCAAATCATGCAAGATGCCAAAAATGAGTTAAAGAATTGGGAAAAAAATGATCAGGAAACATTAAAGATATGGAATATGATGAATCAATGGGTCTATGATGGTTTTGAAAGTACATATAGGTTACTGGGAGTTTCTTTTGATAAAAATTATTATGAAAGTCAGACTTATTTATTGGGAAAGGATATAATTAAAGAAGGACTAAACAAAAAAGTTTTTCATAAAAAAGATGATTCATCTATATGGATTAATCTTGATGATGAAGGGCTTGATGAAAAATTATTGTTACGATCTGATGGAACATCTGTTTATATGACTCAAGATTTAGGAACTGCAGTTCAAAGAATTTCTGATAATGAAAATGTTAAAGGAATGATTTATACTGTAGGAAATGAACAGGACTATCATTTTAAGGTATTGTTTAAAATTTTAAATAAACTTGGTTATGATTGGGCTACTTCTCTCTATCACTTAAGTTATGGAATGGTAGACCTACCATCTGGTAAAATGAAAAGTAGAGAAGGTACTGTAGTTGATGCTGATGATTTAATATATGAATTAATTCAAAATGTAAAAGAAACTACTGAGAGTCTTGATAAGTTTAAATTAAAAAATGATGCTCTGAGTCATGATGATTATAAAAGTATTGCTCTTGGTGCACTAAAATATTACATTCTTAAAGTTGATCCAAAGAAAAATATTCTATTTAACCCTGATGAGTCAATTGATCTTAATGGTAATACTGGTCCTTTTATTCAGTATGCATATGTCAGAATACAGTCAATTTTAAAAAAATATAACAGTGAAATTTCTATTAATAAGGAATATTCTCTAAACAATAAAGAAAAAGAAGTTTTAAAGATTATACATGATTTACCTGAAGTTATTAAGAATTCATATAAAGAGCTATCTCCCGCGTTAATAGCAAATTATTTATATGATTTAGTTAAAACCTACAATTCTCTATATCAAAATTTTAATATATTAAATTCTGAATCTAAAGATTCAACATCTGTTAGGTTATTAATATCCCTTAAGACAAGAGATGTAATTAGTACATGTTTAGATCTTTTAGGAATTGATCTTCCAAATAAAATGTAAAAAAAAAGTCACCCGAAGGTGACTTTTAATTTATCTGAGTGTTAATTACTTAGATACAGCTAGGTTATATACAACAAGACCAAAACCGATTTTGTTAACTGCATCCCCAATGTTATAAATAACATCCATTTGACCAGCAAGGCTACTAAAGATGCCACTATACCATCCATCGGTTCCTGCCATATACCCAATAGGATAAATAGCCCAACCAATAAATACGAATTTAACTAGCATTTTATGTGCACTCTCAACGTTTCCTCCTGCTGATTTAGCAAGTTGTGCAGCGCCACCCATAGCAACTTCATATAAAATCCAGAAGTATGCTAGACCTGAAACAAGACCCCATAACTGAGCATCTAATGGTCCAATACCTGCCTCACCGAAATATCCAGTAACAAGCATTACGACTGAAAGGCCGATTAACTTCCATAATAGACTTTTTGTAGCACCAGATGGCTTTAAAATTAGATAGAACTCAACACACATAAGTGGGACAGTTAATATCCAATCTACATATCTATATGCAGTAGTTATATCACCTTCCATGGCAGCATTTCTCATGTAGTAATAGTGAAGAGCTGCAATAGCAGTAATAAGAGCTGAAACTAGCATTGAAGTTTTCCATTTAGCATCTACTAAATTCATAGCAGAAAAGAAGAAAAGTGTTGCTGCAAACATAGCTGCAAAACCAATCCAAAAAGTGAAATCAGTCAAGCTTAAATCAGTAACTATTACCGGTAAAATACTTAATAAATTTTCCATAATTAAATTAATTATTGTTTATAGAAAAGTAAATTAAATAAAATAATGGAATAAAAAAATATAATTTGAAAAAAAATCATATCTTTTTTTAAGAAAAATTTAATGGATTATGACGAAAATTATCATATTCAGAATAGCTGTTTTTACAATTTTTATTTTAATAAGTTATTTATTATCAGCAAATTATCAGGATTTGATAGGATTTACACTTGTATTGTCAGTTGGATTAGTCCATGGTGCAAATGACTTGTTAATAATTAAGAGAAATTCAAAATCTACATCTTATTATAACCAATTTAGGATCTTTTCAACATATATAGGTGTTGTCTTTCTTGGATTAATCTTCTTTTATTTTTTTCCATCATTTGCCCTAATTGTATTTATCCTTGTATCTATTTATCATTTTGGTGAGCAACATATAGAGTCTATTCCAATAAATATAAACCTAAAAAAAAATTATAGGGTCATCTCATTTTTATCCCATGGAATTATCCTATTTACAATAATTTTTCTGAATAATATTGATATTGTAAATAATGTTTTTTTATCATTTAAAATAAAATTTTTGAATTATAATACCCTGAATGTAATTCTATTTGCTAGTTCTATTATATATTTATGCACTTTAGTAATTAATAAATATCTCACATCTTTTATTTTTAGTGAGATTTTATTTTTTGTTCTTTTTTATTATTTATCATTGAGTTCCACATTAATTTTATGTTTCTCAGTTTATTTTATCTTTTTTCATAGCATTCTATCAATAAAGGACCAGATAAAATATATCTATGGTAGTAATGACTTAAAAAGTTTAAAGAGTTACTTATTAAATTCTATGCCATATTTTATTATGGCTCTTATCTTTTTATTTTTGTTCTATAACTACACCGAAATTGATAATACTAATATTTTGCCTATTATTTTTACTTTTCTGGCAGCAATTACCTTTCCACATGTTATAGTAATTGAAAAAATGTATAGAAGCATGAAATAAAATAGTTTATGCAATGATGTATATTTGAATAAATATTTATATGAAAATAATTGATGGTAAGAAAATTTCTATTGATGTTCTAGATGAAATTAAAAATCATGTAGAAGATAGGGTCAATAATAGAAAAAAAGTCCCACACCTAGCTGCAATTATTGTTGGGGACGATGGACCAAGTCAAACATATGTAAATAGTAAGATTAAGGCTTGTGAAAAAGTTGGATTTAATTCATCTTTGTTCAAATTCAATGATAATATCTCTGAGGAAGAATTAATAAATGAAATAACTAAGATTAATGAAAATAAAGAAATTGATGGATTTATTGTTCAGTTACCTTTACCTTCAAATATTGACCAAGAGAAAATATTAACCCAAGTATCTCCGGACAAGGATGTTGATGGTTTCCATCCCTTAAATTATGGTAAAATGACTTTAGGAATTGATACTTTTATACCTGCTACTCCAGCTGGAATTGTTGAGTTAATAAAAAGATATAAGATTGACTTATCCGGCAAAAGATGTCTTGTAATAGGTAGAAGCCAAATAGTTGGTCGTCCAATTAGTATTCTTCTTAGTCAAAACCAATCTTTTGCAAATGCAACCGTAACAGTTGCCCATAGTAGTTCTAAAGAACTAGAAACATTATGTATTAATTCAGATATAATTATATCAGCAATTGGTATTCCTAAGTTTTTAAAGTCTAATATGGTTAGTGATAACACAATCATAATAGATGTTGGAATTTCAAGAGTTGAAGATGACTCTTCTTCAAAAGGTTATAAAATTGTTGGTGATGTTGACTTTGAAGATTTTAATCAAAGAGATGTAATGATAACACCAGTACCAGGAGGTGTTGGGCCTATGACAATTTCAATGTTGTTAAAAAATACATTAAAAGCCTGTGAGCTTAAAGACTGATTATTCAATCTTATTCATTAAACTATAAATTTTTAATATTAATAGTCCAAAAATTACACTAGATACAATTAAAAGTATATTTGTTAAACCTGTTGAGGAAAATGAAAGTCTTAACAAAATAGTACAGATAATAAAGCCTGTATTTCTCATTATTTGACTATACCTTTCAGTGTATAGAAAAGATAATAGTAGAATAAAAACATCTGCAATAATAAGAATTGAGAAAAAAGTTGTATAAAAGATCTCATTTACATAATAGAATGAGCTTGCAAAATTTGAACTCATTCCAATAGAATACCAATTATATATACCTAGAATAAATAATACAAGCATAACAGGTATTAGAAGAATGCTTATTATTTTTTTTGAATCAATAAACCTTGTCATTCTTTTACTACTTTTTTTTGTTTCAATTCTAGATTTAATTAGATTAAACAAATAAATTAAAAAAAACAGAATCAAAATAGATATAAGGTCATAGGTAATTTGAAGATTGTCAGGATTTTCCAACCATTTTTCTGCATTAAGATCAAGCTTTTGAATATCATAAAAAATTCTTCTTATTATAATTAATGAAATAATTTCAAACTGTTTTAGAATAGAGGTGGTAAATGATCTAGGTAAATAAAAAATTAATAAGAATATTTCATAATAAAGAATTATAGAAAAAGGAGTATAGATTGCTGAAATAGGATTAGTAAGTAATAAGCTTTCATTACCTAAATTAATAATTGAATTGCTATTAAGTAGGACTAGTGAAAGGTGAAAAACAAATCCAATAGTAGCAGTCCATATAGTAAAACTTTCAATCTTTTTTCTATTCTCTTCAGAAAAAATAAATTCAAATATTTTAGACCCAAATTTAAGCATCCTTAAAGTTTAGTTGAGAAGAGCATTTCCATATCTTTAAATGATTTAAACTCTAGTGCATTTCCAGAGTTATCGTAAAAAAACATTGTCTTTTGTTCACCAGGAAGACCTTCAAATCTAACATAGGGCTCAATAACAAAATTAATTTTATTAGATAATGATTTAGCAAAATTGTCAAAATCATCCCATGGTATAACAACACCAAAATGTGGAATTGGAACTGATTTACCATCAACTTCATTATGATGTTTTATTCCTTCTAGATTTGGATCTACATGAATAACCAACTGATGGCCAAAAAAATCGAAGTCTGCCCATTCATCAGACTCTCTACCCGGCTTGCATCCAAGTATGTTTTGATAGAAATTTTTAGACTCTGAAAGATTCTTTACTGGAATTGCAAGATGAAAAGGTGATAATTTTGTCATAACGATATCAATATAATAAATATTTCTTTCTAATTTTTTTAAACTTTTCAAGATCTTCTTTCCACGAATCTCTTATTTCTGATTCACTAAGTCCTTCAATAATCTGTTTCTTCAAATTAGATGTTCCAGCTAATTTATCAAAATCACTTCTAAAAAATTTATTTTTATCATTTATTTGCCTAAATGAATTTATAAGCCATTTAAGCTCAATCACGTTAGAAGTTTTATAATTTCTAAGATCTTCACCGAAACAAAGGATTCCTTTTAATTTTGGATATTGACTTCCAAAATTAGGTTTAGGTGTGAAGCTAAAATCACTAGTGAAATCTGGGTGTCCGTATATTTGAAATTGAATTTCAGTTCCTCTTCCAACACTTACCTCAGTTTTTTCTAGAAAAGCTAAGCTGGGATATAAATAAATTGATTGAATATTTGGCAGGTTAGGTGAGGGTCTAATTGGAGGTTCATATTTAAATTCATGATTATAGTTCTCTAGTTTAATAACTTCAAGATCAACTTTTAAATTATTTTCAAGCCAACCTTCTCCATTTATCATTAAACCATATTCTCCTATTGTCATTCCGTATACTATAGGAACAGGATGAAGCCCAATAAAACTTGAGTTTTCAAGATTTAAAACAGGACCATCTATATAGTATGAGTTGGGGTTAGCTCTATCCATAATTATAAACTCTACATTTTTTCTCGCAGCTGATTGCATCGCATAGTGTAGTGTAGACAAATATGTATAAAATCTTACACCTACATCTTGTATATCAAAAATTACAATATCAATATCTTCTATATCATTATCTTTCAATTTTCTATTCTCTCCATAAAGAGAAATTATCTCAATATTTTTATAGAATGAGCTTTCAAATTTTTCCCCATCATCTTTATCTCCCAAGAAACCATGTTCTGGACTAAAAATTTTATTTATTGATATACCTCTAGAAATTAAAGTATCTATTATATGTGTAAATCCTTTTGAGGTTTTTATTACGCTAGTATTATTTGCTACTATACCAACTTTTTTATCTTTTAATTTATTATAATATAGGTCAATTCTTTCAGCTCCATGAACAATTTCTTGTGAAAAAATAGAATGATTAAGCTGAAAAACTACAATAAATAAAAGTGTATTTTTGAGCAAAAGATTTAATTTGAATCTATCTCTTTTCATATATAGAAAATTAAAAACTAATACTGATAAAAGTAATATTTCATCTCGTATAATAAAAATTGCAATATTTTCTGTCTTTATTGGAATCTTTGTATCATTAACCGCAGTTTCAATTGGAAAAGGCCTCCAATTTTCAATCAAAGAAATATTATTTAATATTAGTTCTGATATAACAATATCTAGCTATGAAAATAATAATAGAGGAATAGCATCAGAAATAATTAACGAATCAGAAGATGTAATTAGTAAAATAAAAACATTATATCCTGATATTAAAATAAATTCAACTATTGAAAAGCCATCAATAATTAAAATTAATAATTCTATAGAAACAATAATTTTCAGAGGTGTTAAAGACCAATTAAGCTTTAAAAAATTTGATCAATTTATTATAGATAAATTAAATGATAAACCAAAAATTCTCAACGATATTATAATATCTAAATCATTACTTGAAAAGCTTAATATCAGTATTGGAAATAACATTACACTATATTTTCAGACTTTTGAAAATCAAAAAATACCTAATATTAGATATTATAGAGTTTATGGTGTTTATGAAACTGATTTTCCTAATTTTGATTCTAACTATATAATTGGAGATATTGAATCTATTCAAAACCTATACAAATTAAATTCTAATGATGTAGGAGCAATTGAACTAATAATTGATGATAAAGATTTGGTTATGGATATTGAAAATAACTTGTCTTACCAGGATTTGTTTTTAAACAATAATCTCACTATAGTTACTATTAAAGATAAGTACAATAATATATTTAATTGGATATCCATATTTGACTTTAATATTTTGATAGTTATAGTACTAATGATAATTGTAGCAATTATAAGTATTATCATCTCTATGCTTACACTAATCTTTGAGAGAATAAAAATGATTGGTATTATGAGTTCTATGGGTGCTGATAATAAATTATTAGGAAAAGTGTTTGTTTATCAGGGTATTGATATTCTTCTTAGAGGAATTATTCCTGGTAATATTTTATTTATAATTGTTTCGTTTGTGCAGAATAATTATAATATCTTAAAACTAAATCCTGATGATTATTATGTGGATTCAATACCTTTTATTGTAGATCCTATATATATAATTTCTATTAATTTAGTCTTTGTTTTTTTTGGAATAATCGTTCTATTTGTAACTTTTTCATCAATTACTAGATTTGTTCCAACAATAAATATAAACACCTAAAATGAAGTATTACAAAAATATTCTTGAAACTATTGGAAATACACCTTTAATTAAGTTAAATAAAATTTCTAAATCGATTGAATCAAGTGTTTTTGTAAAAGTTGAAAGTTTTAATCCTGGTAATTCAGTCAAAGACAGAATGGCCTTAAAAATGATTGAGGATGCAGAAAAAGACGGAAGACTAAAACCAGGAGGAACAATTGTTGAAGGTACCTCTGGAAATACTGGTATGGGATTAGCTCTTGCAGCTATAGTCAAAGGTTATAAATTAATATGTGTGTCAAATGATAAACAATCTAAAGAAAAGTTTGATGTTCTTAGAGCTATGGGTGCTGAAGTAGTTGTTTGTCCGACAAATGTCGAGGCTAATGATCCAAGGTCTTATTATTCAGTCTCCAAAAGAATTTCAGAAGAAACAAATAATTCATGGTATGTAAATCAGTATGACAATCCTTCAAATACTATAGCTCATTACGAATCAACTGGTCCTGAAATATGGAAACAGACTAATGGAAAGATTGATCATTTTGTCGTAGGTGTAGGTACAGGTGGGACAATTTCTGGTGTTGGAAAATATTTAAAAGAAATGAAACCTAGTGTAAAAATATGGGGTATTGACACTTATGGATCTGTATTCAAGAAATATCATGAAACAGGAATTTTTGATGAGAAAGAAATTTACCCATATTCTACAGAGGGTATTGGTGAAGATATTTTACCTAAAAACGTTGATTTTGACGTAATTGATCATTTTGAAAAGGTAACTGATAAAGATGCTGCATTATATACAAGAAAGTTAGCTAAAGAAGAAGGTATCTTTGCAGGTAATTCTTGTGGTGCAGCTATAGCTGGGATGGTTCAACTAAAATCTAATTTTAAAAAAGGACAAGTCGTTGTTGTGCTCCTTCATGATTCTGGCAGTAGATATATAGGTAAGATTTATAATGATGAATGGATGAAAGACAAAGGATTTATTTAATTGTTATTTAAATGTAGATCCTGGGAAAACAACCAAGCTTTCATATCCTCCTGAATTTATAGATGAAATTCCAAATATAAAATTATCAATTACAATTCCCTCAAGAATATAGTTATCAACAAGTCCAATAGTTTTACTATACTCCCATGTTGAGGAGGTTGTCTCTCTCCAATAAATTTTATAACCGATTATAGATGAATCATCTGGCTGTTCCCATCTAAATCTTACACTTGGTTCAACTATACCGCCTATTTTTAAATTTCTTGGGGGTTTTGGTGACGAAGCTATACTTGCCAATGAAATTGCGTTAACAGAAGTTAATTTTGCTGCATAATCAAAATTTACTCCCGATAAAACATCCCCATAATCTATTCCGTTTTCATTTCTTATATCATTATGCTGTCTTATATAATTCTCATGAGCTTCCATAATTCTAATGCCGGCAAAACCCTCATCATTAAAAGGTCTATGATGTCCACCTCTTCCAAATCTATCTAACCTATATATCATAATTGGATTAAGTTCTGGCATATATTTCTTTACTGTCTTATAAACGTATCTTGCAAGCTGCCTTGAAAGGCCATCATTCTCACCACCTTGTGTTCTAATATTTAATCCGTTTGCATACTTAGGATTGAAAGAAAATGGTTCAGAAAAAATTCTAAAGCTTCTATTATCAATAACTCCATCAACTCCTTCAATATTACCAATCATATCATTATTAAGTATACCTATAATCTCCCAACCTTTTTTCTTCGCATATGAAGCTAAACTTTTGCCTCCAAGAAGTCCTTGTTCCTCACCGCTAAGACCAACATATATAATGCTATTATCAAATTTATATTTTGATAACACTCGTGCAGCTTCTATAGTACCTGCCATTCCACTAGCATTATCATTAGCTCCTGGTGAGTCATCAACATAGTTTGTTGGGTCAGATACCCTTGAGTCTATATCGCCACTCATAATTATATATCTATTTGGATTTTTCTCTCCTCTTTGAATAGCTACTACATTATATATCCATGTTGGAAAAATAACTCTTTCGCTATCCTCAATAGTTACATAACTTTTTTCATAAAAAACTTCTAAACACTGATTACATTCATTAGAAATTTTTTCAAATTCTTTTTTAATCCATCTTCTTGCAGCCCCAATCCCTCTTGTCTCTGAAATAGTATCGCTTAGCGTATGTCTAGTTCCAAATGAAACTAAATTTGTTATGTCACTTTCTATTCTTTTAGCTGATACACCCTCAATTATTTTATACATCTTTGAATCTTGAGGATATATAAATGTTATAGATAAAAAAAGAATTAAAGTTGCTATCCTCCTCATCAAAAGCAATATTTATTTTCAGAAATTATTTTATCTGCAATATGAGTCTTTAGCTCAAATATATTTGGATTTTTTGTATAGCTAAGCTTATTTGATATAGAAGAATAAATATTTTCTTGTTTATCATAATCTATAACACTATTTATTATATCTCTGGATTTTTTTTCAATTATTTTAGCAGCTTCGTAAATGTATAATTTTGACATACTTATTTGATGTTCTTGATCAATTGCAGATGTTCTTTTAATATTCTTTAAAGTTCTTTTTAAAGTTGATTCAGAGATATAAGTCTCAATAGCTAAATCTGAAAGACAAAGAAGAACCTGCTGATTCTTATCAATCTCAGGGCCAAATTTTTCAAAAGATTTTCCTAATAATAGTAAGAAAACCTTTTTCATATTTTCAACTAATGTTATTTCATCATTTAGTTGATCTGAATTTTCTATAGTTTCTTGAGATTTACTTTCAATTATATTTTGATAAGCAGACATAATATCAAGCTCTCCTTTCATAGCCTTCTTTAAAATCATTCCTATGATTAGCATTCTGTTTATTTCATTTGTTCCTTCATAAATTCTTCCAATTCTTGCATCTCTCCAAGCGCTTTCAATTGGTGCTTCCGCTGAGAATCCCATTCCTCCAAATATTTGAACCCCTTCATCAGCACACATTTGCATGTCCTCAGAAATTGCAACTTTAAGTATAGAGCATTCAACAGCAAATTCTTCTACGCCTTTGAGTTCAGACTCTTGTTTAGTTAATCCACTAGCTTCATATTCATCTATTTTAGATTGAACATCACTTGCTGCACGATAACACGCTGATTCACCAGCATAACACGATGTTGCCATTGATGCAAGTTTCTCTTTTATAGCTCCAAAGCTGGAGATGGGTTGTTTAAACTGAACCCTGTTATTTGCATATTCGGTAGAAATACTTATCGATCTTCTTTGACCATCTAAATTACCTGCACCCAATTTAATTCTACCTACATTAAGAGCATTCATTGCAATTTTAAATCCACCATTTCTTTCGCCTAGTAAATTTTCTATAGGAACAATTGTGTCTGTAAAGAATACCTGTCTAGTTGACGAAGAGTGAATACCAAGTTTCTTCTCTTCTTCACCAAGTTTAATTCCATTATTAGCCTCATTAGGAACTATAAACGCAGTGATGTTTTTATCATCTTCAATTCTTGCAAAAACTATAAACAAATTAGCAAATCCTGCATTAGATATCCACATTTTTTGACCATTGATTTTATAATATTTGCCATCATCACTTAATTCTGCTTTTGTTTTTCCAGAATTTGCATCAGAACCTGCTGTTGGCTCAGTCAAACAATATGATCCAAACCATTCTCCAGATGCCAATTTTGGTAAATATTTCTGTTTTTGATCTTCGTTACCAAATAAATATATTGGAAGAATTGCTATACCAGTATGAGCGCCATAAGCAGTTGCTACAGATCCAGATACTCCAGAAACATAATCCACAGCAAGCATAGTTGAAACAAAATCCATTCCCATACCTCCATACTTTTCTTCAAGAGAGACACCAAGTAAACCAAGTTCTCCAATCTTTTTCATAGCTTGAACAGTCAAATCATAATTTTTTTCTTCATATTTCATTTTATCAGGCCATATCTCTCGATCCATAAAATCAATTATGGTTTCTCTCATCATTAATTGTTCTTCTGAAAAATCTTCAGGAGTAAAAATCTCATCGGAAAATGATTCCTTTAAAATAAATTCTCCTCCTTTAAGCTTTATCTTATTCTTTGTGGGCATATCTTTAATTTTTATTAAAATTCGTTTTTTTTAATTTTTTGAAACATGAAAATTGTTAAATATTTACAATACTCAGACAGTTTTATTAAATTTATAATATTGTAAATCAATTATTTAATAATCAAAAAAAACTATTTCTAATTTAGATTAAAGCAATTTTAAGTATTTGAAAGCCATTCATAGCTATTATCAAATACCTTAATCCATGGAGAAAACTTATCATTTCTATTTTCAGGATAATATGCCCAGTTATGAGGATAAATTGATCTTTCTAAATGAGGCATCATTACAAGATGTCTTCCATCATCTGATACTAGCATTGCTGTATTGAAATCAGAACCATTAGGATTTGCTGGATATGAATCGTAAAGAAATTTTCCAGCTATTGAATATTTATCTTCTGAGTAAGGAAAATTAAACTTTCCCTCACCATGTGCAGACCAGACACCTAGTTTACTTCCTTCCATTCCTCTTAACATAATTGAAGATGATTCTTTAATTTCAACAGACGAGAATATGCATTCGAATTTTCCTGAGTCATTATGTAACATTTTAGGCTTATCAGAATGGTTTTTGTTAATTAATCCAAGTTCAATAAATAATTGACAACCATTACATACTCCTAGAGAGAGAGTGTCATCTCTATCAAAGAAATTTTCAAGTGCCTTTTTAGCAATGGGATTAAAAATAAATGAACCAGCCCATCCCTTTGCAGACCCAAGTACATCTGAATTAGAAAATCCTCCAACTGCAACTAAAAGTTGAATATCTTTTAGACTCTCTTTACCAGATATTATATCTGTCATATGTATGTCTTTTACATTGAAACCTGCAGCACTTATCATAAATGCCATTTCTCTCTCTGAATTACTACCTTTTTCTCTTAAAACAGCAGCATTAATTAAATTTCTATTACTTGAGATTAATGAGCCTTTAAAATTTTTTGGAAATGAGAACTTAATAGGCTGTTTCTTATAATTATTAAACCTTTCGTTTGATTTGTTTTTTAGTGTCTGTTTTTTGTCAAAGTCCTTAGAAGTTGAATACCATATATCCCTGTATTTGTCTATATCAAGAGAGAATTTATCCTCAAAGTTTAATATATTTAATTTGCCCTCTAAGTTTACTTTACCAATTTTATAGCAATTCACACCTATACGGTAGAAAACTTTAGTTAAGTCAACTTCTGATTGAATCAAAACTCCTGAATTTTCAGAAAAAAGCAATTTAATTGAATCTTTATTATCAACTTTATTAAGATTGATATTCAAACCCACATTTTCACTGGTAAAACACATCTCAAGTAAAGAGGTAATCAATCCACCGGATGATATATCGTGCCCTGATAAAATTTTATTATCAATTATTAAGTCTTGTATTAAATTAAATGAACTTTTAAACTTTTCAGAATCTTTAACAGTGGGGGATTCAGATCCAATCCTATTAAGAGTTTGACCGAATGATGATCCTCCTAATTTATAGTCGTCTGTAGAAAGATTAATGTAATAAATATCACCTTTATCTCTAATAAGAACAGGTTTAATAACTTTTCTAATATCAATACAATGAGCAGATGCAGATATAATTACTGTACCAGGAGATTTTACTTTTTGATTATCATATTTTTGAACCATTGATAGAGAATCTTTTCCAGTTGGAATATTTATCCCTAATGATATTGCAAAATCAGAACAAGCTTCCACAGCATCATAAAGTCTAGAGTCCTCACCTTCATTTCCACATGGCCACATCCAGTTTGCAGATAAAGAAACTGAATTTATTCTATCTTTAAGAGGAGCCCAAACAATATTTGTTAAGGATTCAGCTATAGAATTTACACTTCCAATTTTTGAATCTATCAAACCAGAAATTGGAGAATGTCCAATTGATGAGGCAATTCCATTATAACTAGTATAGTCTAAAGCAACAACTCCACAATTAGCAAGAGGAAGTTGAATTTCTCCAACTGTTTGTTGTTGTGCAATTCTTCCAGTTACACATCTATCAACTTTATTTGTAAGCCAATCTTTACATGCAACAGCTTCTATTCTTAAAACATCTTCTAGGTACTTATTAAATAATTTAATGTCATAATTAATTTCCAAGTAATTTGATTTTATTGTTGAATCAATCATAATTTTTTTTGGTACTTCACCAAAAAGACTATCTAAATCAAGATTAATAGTTTCAATATCATTTGATCTATCAATTACTCTAAATTTTTTATCAGCTGTAATTTTTCCAACCTTAAATATTGGAGCTCTTTCTCTATCAGCAATTTTTTTTACCAATTCGTAATCTTTCTCTTTAATTATTATACCTATCCTCTCTTGAGATTCGTTACCAATTATTTCTTTGTATGATAAAGAAGGATCTCCAATAGGAAGAGAATCCAGATATATTTCACCTCCAATATCTTCAACTAACTCTGAAAAACAATTAAGATGTCCACCTGCACCATGGTCATGTATCGATATTATAGGATTTTCATCCATCTCAAACAAAGATCTAATTGTATTTGTAACTCTTTTCTGCATTTCTGGATTAGATCTTTGAATAGCATTTAATTCTATAGCATCATTATAATTTCCAGTATCTGTTGATGAAACAGAGGCACCACCCATACCAATTCTATAATTATCTCCTCCTAGAAGAACTATGATATCCCCTTTTTCAGGAGTTCTTTTCATTGCTTGGCACAATTCACCATAGCCTACACCGCCTGCTAACATTATGACTTTATCAAAAGACTGCAAATTATTGTTCTCATAATGTTCAAAAGTAAATAAGGAACCAACTATAAGTGGTTGACCAAAACAATTACCAAAGTCAGATGCACCATTAGATGCTTTTATTAATATATCTAATGGAGTTTGATACTTCCATATTCTTTCCGATATATTTTTTTCCCATAGTTTTTTATTATCCAATCTCGAATATGGAGTCATATATACAGCAGATCCAATTAATGGTATAGAACCAGTTCCACCACAAGCTCGATCTCTTATTTCTCCCCCTGAACCTGTTGCCGCTCCATTGTATGGTTCAACTGTTGTTGGAAAGTTGTGTGTTTCTGCTTTTAATGAAATTATGCTATTTATTTCTTTGTTTATATAGAAGCTACTTTTATCAGGAAATTGAGGTTGAAATTGAACGATATTAGGACCATCAACAAATGCTACATTATCAGAATATGCTGAAACAATTCCATTTTTATTTGCCTTTGAAGTATTTTTTATTAAACCAAATAAACTCTCTTCTTTTTCAATACCGCTAATAATAAATTTTCCATTAAATATTTTGTGCCTACAATGCTCAGAGTTCACCTGTGAAAATCCATAAACCTCAGAGTCAGTTAACGATCTTCCTATTTTTTTTGATAAATTTTCTAGATATGAAATTTCAAACTCGTCAAGTGCTAATCCTTGTTCATCATTGTAAGTTTTTATATTATCAATAATTAATTGTTTTTCAGCATTTAGAATGTTTGTAAAAACTTTTTGATTCAATTCATTATATTTCTGATGAATCATCCTGTCGAAGTATCTATTATTTTTAACATTATTGAATACCTCAATTCGAATCAATGATTCAACTCCCATATTTTTTGTAATCTCAATTGCATTTGTACTCCAAGGAGAAATCATTGAAGATTTTGGTCCAATAAACTTTTCCTCAATTCTATGTTTATTTATAAATGTCGAATTAAGTGCCCAGGAAATTTTTTTTAAATTTTCAGCTGATAATTTTACGGAGGTTTCAACTGCAAATACTTTTGATTTTGAATCACCAAAAAATAATATCATTTGAGAATATTAAGCTGTAAATTTAATTGATTTAAAATTACATTTGAAGTTCATTCATATTTTTATATGAAGAATTTGAGTTAATAAGTTCATCATGGGTTCCTTCACCTACTATTCTACCTTTATCAATTAAAATTATTTTGTCACATTTTTTAATTGTTGAAAACTTATGAGCAATTATTAATGAAGTTTTATTCAGCATTAGCTTATCAATTGCATCTTGAATTTTCTTTTCTGATTCACTATCTAAAGATGAAGTAGCTTCATCTAAAATTAAAATAGATGGACTCTTAAGCATTGCCCTAGCAATTGTTAACCTTTGTTTCTGTCCACCTGAAAGCTTACCTCCATAATCACCTATATTAGTGTCATATTCTTTACTCTGTTCAAGAATAAATTCGTGGGCATTAGCTTCTTTAGCCGCATTTACAATATCTTCATCGATAGAGTCTAAATCTCCAATTCTTATATTATTCTTGATTGTGTCGTTGAAAAGGATAGATTCTTGGGTAACAATAGATATATTTTTATATAAAGATTCACGAGTAATAGAAGAGATTTCAATTCCATCAATGCTTATTGATCCAGAATCAGAATTATAGAATCCGTTTAATAAGTTTGCAATAGTTGTTTTTCCACTTCCTGAAGAGCCAACCAGAGCAACACTTTCACCTTTCTTAATAGTGAAAGAAATTTTATCTAATATTTTTGATTGTCCGTATGAAAAATCAACATTTTTAAATTCTATTTTATCATTAAATGTTTCAAGCAATTGATTTCTATTTGAGTCATTGTCATGTTTAAATTCAATTATTTCAAATACCCTTTCAGCTGCTGCATTTCCCTTTTTTATACTATAAAAAGATTTACTTAAATTTTTAGCTGGAGTAAGAATATTATAAGCAAGACCCATAAAAACTATAAATGTTGTTCCAGAAATTGTTTCATTAATTAGCACCATTTTACCTCCAAACCATAGTAGAACCCCGATAACTAAAATACCCATGAATTCACTAAAGGGGCCTGCTAAATTTTTTCTGTTTATTACCTTATTGGAAAATCTGTATAGTATTTCATTAATACTATTAAATTTTTGATTAAAAAATGATTCTGAAAGAAAAGACTTAATAACTTTTTGACCACTTATAGTCTCATCAATCATAGAAAGAAAATTACTTTGTTGTTGTTGAACTTCCTTAGAATCTTTTCTAAGTTTTTTTCCAATTATTGAAATTATAAATCCTGAGATTGGAATAAATAGGATTACAAATAAAGTTAATTCAGGACTTATTGTAAACATGACAACCAATGTGAAAAAAATAGTTAGAGGCTCTCTAACCATGAGCTCTAAAATAGAAAGATATGAAGTCTGAATTTCTAATATATCTGCTGTAATCCTGGACATCAAATCACCCTTTTTCTTATTTAAGAAATAAGATACTGGCATAGAGATTACTTTGGAATAAAGTTTACCTCTTAAGTTTTTTAATAACCCATTTTTAACAAAAGTTATATTATAGAGTGCCAGGTAATTGAATAAATTTTTCATTAAAAAAAAGAAAATAACAATCCCGACCACCAAAATTAATGTTGATGAAATATCAGTTTCTAATTGAGTTGATATATAATAGTTGAAATAATTCTCTAAGTATTCTCTTATGTTACTAATTCCTGAATAATTTGGTTTTACATAGACACCTTTTGTTTGTTTAAAAAGTACATCAAGCATTGGAATAAATGAGACAAAAGCTAAAGCACTAAAAATTGCGTAGAGAATATTAAACACTATGTTCAATACTCCATGATAAGTATAATCTAGACCATATTTTAGAACTCTAGTAAAGTAATTCATTTAAAAAGTTTTCTCTTTAATTGAGAATTTATTTTTACTAAGATTAAATTTAATAATTATCTCAGCTAAAAATCCTGCTATAAAAAATTGGGCACCTAATACAATCGTAATTAAAGCAATATAAAACTCAGGTTTCGATGTTATTAATCTTGAGGAAGTATCTATAAAAAGTTTATTATAACCAAGATAAATTGTAAATGCAATACCTACTATAAACATTAATGTGCCTATAGTTCCAAAAAAATGCATTGGTCTCCTACCAAATTTTTCAGTGAACCATAAAGTAATTATATCTAGAAACCCCCTTATAAATCGTTCATTACCAAATTTGGTTTTGCCATATTTTCTTGCCTGGTGTTTCACAACATGTTCACCTATTTTATTAAATCCTTGATTCTTTGCAAGTATTGGAATGAATCTATGCATATCTGCATATAAACTTATTGATTTAGCAACTTCCTTCTTGTAAACTTTTATACCACAATTAAAGTCATTAAGGTTAATTCCTGAAAAGACTCTGGCAACTAAATTAAAAAAATAAGAAGGGACTCTTTTAGTAATAAAGGAATCATGTCTTTCCTTTTTCCAACCAGAGATCAAATCAAGATCATTTTCTATAAGTTTCTTTATCATTAATGGAATTTCTTCAGGTGAGTCCTGAAGATCAGCATCTAAGGTAGCAATATAATTTCCTGTTGCCTCTAAAAAACCAACTTTTAAAGCTTGAGATTTTCCATAGTTTTTGATAAAAGATATTCCTTTTCGATTTAAATTATTTTGAATTATACTCTTAATTATATCCCATGAAGAGTCATTGCTTCCATCATCGATGTATATAACCTCATAATCTAGATCTTTAAATTTAAAGGATAATGATATCCAATCATCAAGTTCCTTTAGTGACTCAGATTCATTAAAAAGAGGTATGATGATTGAAACATCCATAAAATAAATTAAGCAGGTTTATTTTTCTTAAGTGCTAATCCTGTAATTAATGAAATTATGCTACCAAAAAATAAAGCTGATCCAAGACCAAATACAGCAATCATAGAAGGTGAAGTGAAAAACTCGATACTACCTTCAATTGCTTCTATCATCTCGTCTGTAAGCTCAGGATTTTGTTGAATTGCCTGATCAATTGAATACTCCATTACTTTAGTCATAGTTTCTGGATCAAGGATTGTCATCTGAAAAATTCCATATATTATGCCAATAATTGACCCCACAACACAAATACCAAGTCCTATTTTAAAACCTTCTCCTAAGCTTAAGAAACCTTCATTTGCTTTTTTGAAAGCCAATTGTCCAAAAACAATCGCTCCAACGGTTAAAATTAGACCTACAATATTCTGAAGAGAACCTTGCTCAATGTGCATATCCATTAAGAATAACATTATTGCAAATGAAATTGATACCCCCCCCAAAAGAAGTCCATAGTTAATTATCACTGATTTTATTGTTCCATTAGTTTGTATCATTTTGTTTGTGTTTGATTCATAAGCAAAATTAAGCAATTATAATTATAGGATATATGAAAAAAATTTTAAATTTGCACTCACTTTTAAACTATGAAGAGTAATACACATCCTGAAAACTATAGATTAGTCGCTTTTAAAGATATGTCTAATAATGATGTATTTATTACTAAATCAACTGTAGATACTAAAGAAACTACCAAAATAGATGGTGTAGAATACCCGTTATTTAAATTAGAGATATCAAGAACATCTCATCCTTATTACACAGGTAAGTCAAAACTTGTAGATACTGCTGGTAGAGTTGATAAGTTTAGAACAAAATATGCAAACTTTAATCAGTCAGCACCTGTTGAAGAGGCTACTGCTGAGGCACCTGTTGAAGAGGCTACTGCTGAGACACCTGTTGAAGAGGCTACTGCTGAGGCACCTGTTGAAGAGGCTACTGCTGAGGCACCTGTTGAAGAGGCTAATTCAGATTCTTTAGAAGAAGAATCTGATTCTAAATAATTCTAGTTTTGCCTTCAACAATGGTATCTTCTAAGTCTAAAAGAAAGATTTCTTCCATTGCTATTCATACATTAGGTTGTAAATTAAACTTTTCTGAATCTTCATATATTTCTAAATCTTTAAAAGAAAACGATTATAAAATTGTTGATTTTAACGATTATGCAGATGCATATGTTATTAATACATGCTCTGTAACTGAAAATGCAGATAAAAAATTTAAGTATTATGTAAAGCAGGCACAAAAAGTTAACCCAGACGCATTCATAGCTGCTATAGGTTGTTACGCACAATTAAAACCAAAGGAGTTAATTGATGTTGAAGGAGTTGATTTAGTCCTAGGTGCATCTGATAAATTTAATTTATTAGATTATTTAAAAAATATTGATAATGATCTCTCTAATAAAGTTCATTCTTGTAACATAAATGAGGTTAATTTATTTAAAGAAAGCTATTCATTAAATCATAGAACTAGAGCATTTCTAAAAGTACAGGATGGGTGTGACTATAAATGTAGTTTTTGTACAATCCCACTTGCACGAGGTAAATCTAGAAGTGGTACAATAGCTAATGTTTTAAAAAACATAAAAAAAATTGATTCTCAGGAAATAAAGGAAATTGTGTTAACTGGTATTAATCTTGGTGATTTTGGTAAAAATGATCAGGAAAATAATAAATATAATCTATACGATTTAATTAAAGAAATAGAAAAGCTTGACACAATGATTAGATTTAGAATATCATCAATTGAACCTAATTTATTGAGTAATGAAATAATTGAGTTTATTAGTAAAAGTAAAAAATTTGTTCCTCATTTTCATATTCCACTTCAAAGTGGATGTGACTCTGTTCTCAAACTCATGAGAAGAAGATATGACTCAAGTCTCTATAATAGTAGAATTAAAATGATTAACGAATTAATGCCACAAGCCTCAATTGGAGTAGATGTGATCGTTGGTTTTCCAGGAGAAGATGATGATAAATTCATTGAAAGTATGAATTTTATAGATTCATTAGATGTATCATACCTCCATGTATTTTCATATTCGGAAAGAGATAACACTCATGCAATAACTTTGCCTAAAATTGTAAATCAAAATACTAGAATTAAAAGAAGCAAGCTTTTGAGACTTCTTTCAAGTAGAAAAAAATTTTATTTCTATAAAAAAAATATTGGAACCATACATAATGTTTTATTTGAGTCTGAAAATAAAAATGGATTTATTGAAGGTTTTTCAGAAAATTATATTCGTTTTAGAACGACTTGGAATCCAAAATTAGCAGGAACTATTAAGCAAATGAAATTCAGTAAAGTTGATTCAGAAGGATTTGCAATTTAATTAAAGCTTTATTCCGACAGGTAATAAATGCTTATATGCTTTGTTTTTTCTAACAAAACTAGCAATTCTGGGTGAGGTTGGCACAACTCTTAAATTCTTATTCTCAATAAATTCTAAAACCTTAATTATGAACTTCTCTTCAAAAGATTTATCCTTAATTGTATCAGGTATATGAATTTTAGTTAAGAAAATTTTTCTTTCTTGTTCAGCGTATTCTATCCTAGCTAAAGTGTCTGAAACTTTGACTTCAAATTGTCTTAAAAACTCATTATTTTCGATATTTATATCAATCATAATTAAAAAGTCGGACTGCAAAGATAAAAAAAATCTATTTATGAATAAAAACCTTTAACTAAATTCTTTTCATCTGTTCTTGCATTAGTTTTATTTGAGCATTAAGCATATTGTGTTTATCAAAAGACTTTGCTTCAGTTAGTAATGATTGAGCCTCTCTTTTTCTTCTCTTTTGCATCATTATTCCAGCTAGACTTAATTTTGCCATTGCAATATCATGACTCATACTTAAGCCTAATTTTAATGCTTCACGGAAATGTTTTTCAGCAATTGTTAGATTTTTTTGAGATTGGATTAGTCCATTTAAATAATGGAAGAAGCCCTGCTGTTTTCTAACTAAAGCAGTCTTAGGGTTTTTTATTAGCTTTAGTATTCTTTCAGTTTTATCAAAATCCTGTTTTCTTAAACTTAAAAAAGCGAATATTAAAACTTCATTTTTGAAGTATAATACAACTAAAAGAATTGAAAGAATAATTAGGAAAATTCCATTTCCTACAAATGTTTCTGTTATTTGGTATACTCCGAATCCAAATAGAGAAATGGAGACTATAAGCTTTATAATTTTTGGTATCATATTTTGTGCAAATTTACAATTTAAAAATATTTATATGAAGTTGAACAAAAAGATATTATATTTGCGTCCGATTAAATAGACAATTTTGAAAAGGACTTATCAACCATCTAAGAGAAAAAGAAGAAATAAGCACGGTTTCATGGAAAGAATGTCTTCAGCGAATGGACGTAGAGTTCTTGCAAGTAGGAGATCAAAAGGTAGAAAAAAAATATCTGTATCAGATGAATCTCGTCATAAGAAATAGTTTTTAATAACTTTTTATAGATGGTGCTTTTAAGGCACCTTTTTTTTTATATTTTAGTGTGATTTATGCCCAAGGATAAAAAAATTAAATCAATTCTTATAATTGGCTCAGGACCCATTATAATTGGTCAAGCTTGTGAATTTGATTATTCTGGCTCTCAGGCTTTAAGATCCTTAAAGGAAGATGGAATTAAGACTATACTTATTAATTCTAATCCTGCCACAATTATGACTGACCCTTCCATGGCTGATTATATATATTTAAAGCCTCTTACAACAAAATCTATAATTGAAATATTAGAAATTCATAATGATATTGATGCTGTTCTCCCAACAATGGGTGGTCAGACAGCCTTAAATTTATGTATTGAAGCTCAAGAAAAAGAGATTTGGTCTAGATTTAATGTTGATATTATTGGAGTTGATATAGATGCTATTGAGATTACAGAAGATAGAGAGAAGTTTAGAACCCTATTAAATAAAATTAACATTCCAGTAGCTCCAGCTGAAAGTGCTTCATCTTTTTTAAAAGGTAAAGAAATTGCCCAAAGATTTGGTTTCCCATTGGTTATAAGACCTTCTTTTACACTTGGAGGTACTGGTGCTTCTATAGTTTTTGAAGAAAAAAAATTCAATGCTCTACTTACAAGAGGTCTTGAATCATCACCTATACATGAAGTATTAATCGATAAGGCTCTTATAGGTTGGAAAGAATATGAGTTAGAGCTTCTTAGAGATAAAAATAACAATATTGTAATTATCTGTACAATTGAAAATATGGATCCTATGGGGATTCACACAGGTGATTCAATAACTGTAGCACCGGCTATGACATTATCTGATACAACTTATCAGAGAATGAGAGACATGGCTATTAAAATGATGAAGAGTATTGGTGACTTTGCAGGTGGATGTAATGTTCAATTTGCTGTTAGTCCTGATGAGAAAGAAGATATAATTGCAATTGAAATAAACCCAAGAGTTTCAAGATCATCTGCATTAGCATCTAAAGCATCCGGCTATCCAATTGCTAAAGTTGCTGCTAAACTTGCCTTGGGTTATACTTTAGATGAATTAAATAATCAAATCACTAAATCTACTTCCGCTCTTTTTGAGCCTACTCTAGACTATGTTATTGTTAAAATCCCAAGATGGAATTTTGATAAATTTGAAGGCTCTGACAGAACTCTAGGTTTGCAAATGAAAGCTGTTGGAGAAGTTATGGGAATAGGTCGTTCATTTCAAGAAGCTCTTCATAAAGCAACTCAATCTCTTGAAATTAAAAGAAATGGCCTAGGTGCAGATGGAAAAGGTTATAAAGATTATAATACAATAATAAGTAAATTAAAAAATGCAAGTTGGGATAGAGTATTTGTCATTTATGATGCAATTCAGGCGGGCATTCCATTAAGTAGGATATATGATTTAACAAAGATTGATATGTGGTTTTTGAAACAATATGAAGAACTATATATTCTTGAGCAAGAGATTTCCAAAACTAATATTGATAAAATTGATTATGATTTACTATTAGAAGCAAAGCAAAAAGGTTTTGCTGATAGACAAATTGCATATATGCTTGAATGTCTTGAAAGTGAGGTTTATAATAAAAGAGATGAATTAGGTATCAATCGAGTCTATAAATTAGTTGATACATGTGCAGCTGAATTTCCAGCTCAAACCCCATACTATTATTCTACTTTTGAAGAAAAAATAAAGACTAAAGAAAATATTGAGTTTTCTGAAAATGAAAGCTATGTGTCTGAAAAAAGAAAAATTATTGTTTTAGGATCTGGTCCAAATCGTATTGGTCAGGGTATTGAGTTTGATTATTGCTGCGTACATGGAGTTCTTGCTGCAAGTGAATGTGGATATGAAACCATAATGATAAATTGTAACCCTGAAACTGTTTCAACTGATTTTGATATTTCTGATAAATTATATTTTGAACCAGTATTTTGGGAACATATTTATGATATAATTAGGCATGAAAAACCTGAAGGTGTTATTGTTCAATTAGGTGGTCAAACCGCTCTTAAACTTGCTGAAAAACTTGATCGTTATAATATTAAGATTATTGGCACAGACTTTAAGTCACTTGATTTAGCAGAAGATAGAGGTAGCTTTTCAAATCTTCTTAAAAATAATAATATACCCTATCCAGATTTTGGAGTTGCTACAAGTGCAAAAGAGGCAGTTGAATTATCAAAAAAGCTTAATTTTCCAATATTAGTCAGACCTTCCTATGTTTTAGGAGGTCAAGGAATGAAAATTGTAATCAATAAAGAAGAACTTGAGGAACATGTAGTCGATTTACTTTCAAAAATTCCTAATAATAAGTTACTGCTTGATCAATATCTAGATGGAGCAATTGAGGCTGAGGCTGATGCTATTTGTGATGGTGAGGACGTCTATATTATTGGTATCATGGAACATATTGAACCTTGTGGTATTCATTCTGGTGATTCAAATGCTACTCTTCCAGTATTTAATCTTGGAGAATTCACTGTTAAACAGATTAGAGATCATACAAAAAAAATTGCTTTAGCTTTAAATACAGTTGGTTTAATTAATATACAATTTGCAATAAAAGATGATAAGGTTTTTATTATCGAAGCCAATCCTAGAGCATCTAGAACTGTTCCATTTATTTCTAAAGCATATAAAGAGCCTTATGTTAATTATGCTACAAAAATAATGCTTGGAGAAAAAAAGTTAAAAGATTTTAATTTTAAGCCAGAGCTCAAGGGTTATGCTATTAAACAGCCTGTTTTCTCATTTAATAAATTTCCTGATGTAAATAAACAATTAGGTCCTGAAATGAAAAGTACTGGAGAGAGTATACTATTTATAGACGATTTAAATGATGATACTTTCTTTGAACTGTACAATAGAAGAAAAATGTACTTAACCAAGTAACTACTCAATAGCCTTCTTATCAACTTCTATCATTTGATAAATTTTATCAGTTGGCTTTTCTATTTGTTTATAATACTCAGCTTGACTAATATTAGATTGAACACCTCTAATATTATCTAATGCAATTTTAAGAAGAGGCTCTTCAGGATCACCAAGAATCCCAGGATTTGATATAGACTCTTTTTTAATTATATCAGGAGTAAGTCCATTAGGAAAATCTGTATATCCAGCAACATTACCTATTTTTAAAACTATTGGTTGCATTGCATACTTATGATTAGGATTTTTATCTCCAGAATCGTTTATATAATCATAAACTGATATTGAGCCCTGATTTTTTCCAGTAGTATAATCTCCAATATGGATAACATCAATATATGGATCAAGACCATTTATTAATAATTCACTTGCAGATGCTGATCTTGAGGTAGTAATTACATATAGTCTATTTAAATTTAAAGAGCTTATTTGAATATTGTTGTCAAGTTTATCAGTAAATCTGTTTATTATTCTTTCAGGATTATTCTCCTCCCAGTAATTCATTAATTTAGAGTTCCATCTTTCCTTTGCAAAAATTTGATTATTAAATTGACCTGTAATCATAGATGCAAGATTAATAGATGTACTAATTCTTCCACCTGGATTATATCTTAGGTCAATTATAAGTTCATCAACATTTTCAGATTTATAGTTAGAAAAAATATTATTTAACTCTAGATTATAATCTTTGTTTTCAGAATCAACTACTCCTAAAAATTGATTATACATTAAATATGCAATTTTTTTCCCCTCAACTTCTAAGATCTTAGAAATGTGCACAGGATTTTTTACTAATCTTGATTTAACAAGTGTAATATTATTGGTGCCTGTTGTAATATTAGCACATTGATTATTTTCATTATAGCTAAGCTCTGAGAATTTTATTGTATATGAATTGCTTTGGTTGTTGAAAAGAAGATCTCCATAATTATCTCTACTTAATCTAGTTCCATCTATTTCACTGAAAAGCATACCTCTTTTTATACCTTTTAATTCCGCATCAGAATTTTTATGAACATACCTAACAAATCCAAAGACATTTACATCGTTACACTCAACATATAACCCAAACTCCATGCCATCAGAATCTGCAATACCTTGAAGCATATTCTCTAAATCTTTATAATCATCAACTATCCAGCTGAATCTGTCATCAGGATGTAAAAGTGAATTAAAAAAAGAGTCAGGATCTGAATTTTGACTCAAATAGTATGCGTATTCAGATTCATTATCTAATTTTGAGTCAGATAAATTTGAAACACTTTCCTGCCAATAGTAATATTGGTTAAGTCCTCTCCATATAAAATCACTGACCTCTATATCAGTTTCAAGTCTGATAATATTTGGATCTTCATCATCTTCTTTTTTACAGCTATTAATTATTAGAAATGATAGTAGTAAAAGTAAATTAAACTTTTTCATGAAATAAAATTATTATAATCCAGTATAGTTGTAAGGTGTTATATCTTTTAACTCATTCTTTAAACTGTCTCTAATATTGAGGTTATCAATAAAATAATGGATAGATTTTTTATCTATTTTATTATTATTACGAGTCAATTCTTTTAGTAATTCATAAGGATTTTCAAATCCTTCTCTTCTTAAAATTGTCTGAATAGCTTCTGATACTACAATCCAATTGTTCTCAATATCATAATTTATCCTTTCCTCATTAACAATAATTTTATTTAAACCCTTTAAAATTGATTCAAATGAAATTAAAGTATGTCCAAAGGGAACTCCAATATTTCTTAATACAGTACTATCTGAAAGATCTCTTTGAAGTCTTGATTTAGTTAACTTGTTTGAAAAATACATAAAGATTGAGTTTGCAAGTCCTAAATTACCTTCTGCATTTTCAAAATCAATGGGATTTACTTTATGAGGCATTGCAGAAGACCCCACCTCATTTGCAACAATTTTCTGATTAAAATAATCATACGAAATGTATGTCCATATATCAAGACACATATCTAAAAGGATATTGTTTATTCTTCTACAATTATCTGATAGTGAAGCAAACGAGTCGTAATGTTCAATTTGTGTAGTTGGGTAAGAATAATTTAAGCCAAGTTTATTCTCAACAAAATCTTTCCCAAAATTTTTCCACTTAATTTTCGGATATGCAACTTTATGGGCGTTAAAATTACCAACTGCTCCAGAAAATTTTGCAGAATTTGGAATTTTCTTCAAAGCACTCAATTGCTCATTTATTCTTGTCCAGAAAACTTTAAATTCTTTACCAAGTTTGGTAGGAGAAGCAGGCTGACCGTGCGTCCTTGATATTATTGTTATTTTTTCGTAATCATTACATTTAGCTTCAATTGCATTTAATAACTCTTCAATTTTAACTAGGTATACCTCGTTAATGAAACCTTTAATTGATAGAGGAATAGCTGTATTATTAATATCCTGAGATGTTAGGCCAAAGTGAATAAATTCTTTGTACTCAGGTATACCAAGTTTATCAAATTTTTGCTTAATGAAATATTCAACTGCTTTAACATCATGATTAGTAGACTTCTCGATATTTTTAATTTCAATTGCATCATCAATTGAGAAATCAAGATAGATTTTTCTTAAATCTTTAAATTTTTTAGGATTGAAATTATCTAATTGAGGAATTGGAGCTTCACACAATGCAATAAAGTACTCAACTTCAACTTTTAACCTGTAGAATATTAGAGCCTTTTCGCTAAAATATTTTTTTAATTTTTCAGTTTTTTCAAAATATCTTCCATCAATAGGAGAGATAGCCTCCAAATTTTTTTCATTCATTTGTCAAAGATAAGCTAACAAAACAGTATATTAAAATTCAAGAAGTTTGTATTCATCATAACACTCATTGATAGCTTCCATTATTTGAAGGTCATTTGCTTGCTCTATAAAGGTGTCAGAAAAATTACAGTTTCTTAGAATCTCGTTTATGTCAATTTTTTCAACTCCAAGTAATTGAACAAGTACTTCTCTATCGAACTTTGTTGATAACAAGTTTTTTATCTCCTTATCCTCTCTCATTAGTCTCAACTTATCCATTTGTGAAGATTTTTTTTTGAATAAATTATTTAAAAAATCTGCTGGATTAAATATTGCACCAATTACTTTTGATATACCAGATCTTGACCTTCTACCTGCTTCATAACCTAAATTAAGACCAATAATTCTATATCTTGTTGATGTATTTACAGGCGCGTTCTTTACATCGATTTCAAGATAACCAGTTAGTTGATAAGGTTTTATTATTATCTCTTCCAATGCAAAGGCAAGTTCAGTTAATTCAATAGTATTATCATCAAATCTTACTAGATCATTTGTAACAACTATTTTTAAGGGTTTATAACCTATGTAAGAAAAATAAAGAGTATCGTTAACCTTAGCTTGAATCTCAAACTCTCCTGAAGAATTTGTAATTGTTCCTTTTACCTTAGTGAGATTAAGAACGTGAACGTTTTGTAGAATTGATTCTGAAGTTTCACTTTGAACTCTTCCTTTAACTACTTCAGTTAGATCTTGAGAGTAGGTTAAAGAAGAAATTAAAAGAATTATAATTAAAAAAAACTTTTTCATCTGGCTAATTGCTAAATTAGAAAGAATAAATTATAATTAAGCATGAATTACTATGTAGATGTTATACTCCCTCTTCCACTTAAGGACACTTTTACATATGAATTATCTCAAGATGAATTTAATAAATTAGAAATTGGCTATAGAGTTGCTGTAAGTTTTGGTAAAAGAAAAATTTACACTGGTATAGTAAATAAATTACATAATGATAAACCCAAATCTTATGAAACTAAACCAATAGAATTCATATATGATAATAAGAGATTAGTGTCAAAAAATCAAATTGATTTTTGGAATTGGTTGTCTAAATATTATTTCTCACCTATTGGTGATGTTATGAAAGCAGCTATACCCTCAACCTTTCTTCTTGAAAGTGACAGTTTAGTTATAAAAAAAGAGATATCTGATGAAATTGCGAATAAAATGTCAGATGATGAGTACTTAATATATGATGCCCTTGATTTCCAAAACCTTAAGTTAAGTGATATATCTAAAATTTTAAATAAGAAAAATCCATATCCAATTATACAAAAGAT
>Ga0255761_10000145_pt1 | contig 63589 bp, 50 predicted proteins | sample 071ome_29_FD_179961 | JGI IMG/M metagenome (GOLD analysis project Ga0255761, IMG submission 179961) | Coastal salt marsh microbial communities from the Groves Creek Marsh, Skidaway Island, Georgia - 071407BT metaG (version 2) | ecosystem: Environmental > Aquatic > Marine > Intertidal zone >... | reverse complement strand
GGCTCCAAACAGCAGATTATTTGGATCCCCACAAGACTCCTTTTAAAAAAATGCGCGGAAAGTTTTGGTTCCCCCAACTGCTGCGTGGCAAGAGGGGCTTGGGTGCGGTAAATTAATTACCGCGTGGGTTTGTGTCCTCATAAACAAGGAGGATGTATGAAAGTACGCACGTTTGAATCTGTAGCAAAACGCTACCTAAGTAGACCAACGAAGAGCGGAGGTGAAAAAAGCGACACAGCGAAAGGCGTCTTAGAGTGGATGAGCGAACGCTGGAAGGGAGTTGATGTAAATGATATTGATCTGGAGCTGGTCGAGGATTTGGTTTTCGACTTACGGTCAGTCAGAACGGCTCGATGTCCAAACGGACTGAAGCAGTCAAGAATCAACTCCTACCTGGTGTATCTGAGAGCTACGCTAAATTATGCTGCGAGAATGGGTTGGGTTGATTCCGTTCCCAGGATTGAAATTCCGGAGGTTGCTGGTAAGGAAGTTCAAATATCAAAGCAGCAGCTTAGGAAGTTCCTCAGACTCTTAGATCCGTTACGCAGAGACATGGCTCAGTTCGGTCTTTGTACGGGGCTAAGAAAGACAAACGTCCGCTTGCTGACATGGCGACACCTCGATGACAACGGAGAGTTTCTCCGATTCCATCGAACAGAAATGAAGAATGGTCGAGCGCATATCGTACCGCTCAATGCGGATGCGTTAGCAATTATTCAAAGACGAGCGGACCTCAAAGAAGATTTGGAGTTCGAACGTCCAAGATTGAAAGGCACAATCGACCACATATTTTTTCAGGACAATGGTCGCCCGTTTGCAACAGACTCCGTCACCAACAAGAAGTGGAGACAGTGTGTTAAGGAAGCTGGCATCCAAGGCACCACGTTTCATGACATGAGCCATACCTGGGCAACCATGCATTTGGAAGCCGGTACAAATGTCTTGGAACTGAAGGCGATGGGTGGTTGGCAGGACATGAAGTCCTTAGACCGGTACACACACGTTTCAAATGTTCATGCAAAGAATGCGGCTAATCGCATAGGAGGCATGGCGAACTGGTGACCATAACCTTCTGTAGGATGTAGGTCACAAAAATGAAGGATTTTGGCGCTGTTTAGACTGCTAACTGTTTGATTTATAGAGAATTGGAGCGGGAAACGAGGTTCGAACTCGCGACCTCAACCTTGGCAAGGTTGCGCTCTACCAGCTGAGCTATTCCCGCGTCACTAAGAGTCTTGCACTAAAAGCCGGTGGCCTCAAGTGCACTTCGGTGGCGTCCCCTAGGGGAGTCGAACCCCTGTTGCCAGGATGAAAACCTGGAGTCCTAGGCCTCTAGACGAAGGGGACTCAAGCTTCCGAAGAGCGCGAATAATAGGTGGCCAGGCGCATGCCGTCAAGAGCCTCAAGCCCAAACAACGCCGACATCTTTCGCGATCAGAAATGAACCACGCTACGGATGCTTCGCCCCGCATGCATATGATCAAACGCGTCGTTAATGGCCTCAAGCGGCATGGTATAAGTGATCAACTCATCTAGTTTAATTTCGCCGCTCATGTACTGGTCGACCATTCCCGGTAGCTGAGATCGGCCTTTGACGCCGCCAAACGCGGTGCCGCGCCACACTCTGCCTGTGACTAATTGGAAAGGGCGTGTGCTGATTTCTTGTCCCGCGCCGGCAACGCCAATAATGATCGATTCGCCCCAGCCTTTGTGGCAACACTCGAGCGCCTCTCGCATCAGATTAACATTGCCCACGCACTCAAAAGAGTAGTCGACGCCACCGTCCGTCATGTCAATCAAAACCTCGGAGATGGAGCCAGAATGGTCTTTTGGATTGACACAGTCGGTCGCGCCAAGGAGGGTCGCCATTTCGAATTTGGCAGGATTGGTATCCACCGCGATGATTCGGCCGGCTTTCGCCATGACTGCACCTTGAATGACCGAAAGGCCAATGCCGCCCAGTCCAAAGACAGAGATGGTCGCGCCAGGTTCCACTTTCGCTGTATTGATCACTGCGCCAATGCCGGTAGTCACGCCGCAGCCCAATAGGCACACCTTGTCTAGAGGGGCAGCTGGGCTGATTTTAGCGAGTGATACCTCGGCAATAACGGAGTATTCACTGAACGTGGAAGTCCCCATGTAGTGATAGAGGCTCTTTCCATTTAAGCTGAATCGCCTGGTTCCGTCGGGCATCACGCCCATGCCCTGGGTCGCTCTGACGGCCGAGCAAAGGTTCGTCTTGCCAGACAAACAAAACTTGCACTGGCCACACTCCGCGGTATAGAGCGGTATCACATGGTCGCCTGGAGAAAGGGTCGTTACCCCCTCGCCAACTTCAACAACGATCCCACCCCCTTCGTGGCCTAGCACACAAGGGAATAAGCCCTCTGGATCATCTCCTGAGAGGGTAAACGCGTCGGTATGACAAACGCCTGTGGCGACCATCTGGACGAGGGCCTCGCCTGCTTTTGGTGCGGCGACCTCTATTTCCTCGATTACCAGCGGATGGCCCGCCTCAACCGCCACTGCAGCTCTTGCTTTCATGAAGCCCCCTTCATTAATCGGTTAGGTTTAGTTAAATCGAAACCCAATATAAAACGATCGCGGTAGTCCAACAAAGTAGCGCTCGCTACCGAATGCGAAGTCTGCTCGCTCGGCGTAAGCTTCGTCCGTCAGATTATGCACTCTAAAAAACAGCGTGAGGTCTTCGTTCAAATCGAATTGACCATGCCAGTGAATGAGATCATGCCCCGGGTATTGGTTGGTGTTCGCAGGGTCAGTGTAATAACGGCCCATGTGGGTCCAGGTGATTTGCTGCCCAAACTGCTCACTGAGCTGCCAGTCAAGGCTAACGGAACCCATGGTTTTGGGTGAGGTATCAATAAGATTTCCTGAGACGGGGGTTCTCGCCAGCGCAGGATCGTTGTTGTAGGTGTGCCTTGCTACCGTACCAGCGCCAATAATAGTCAGCGTCTCCGTTGCGGCGTAGCGCCACTCTACCTCGAGCCCTCGGTGTTTGGTTTTACCGTTGTCAACATTCGCGCGGCTCGTATCCAGAAAGATGAACTCGTCCTTTCGCATACCGTACAGGGCTGCTTGTAACGTTGAGCGAGCCGTTACGCGCCGAACACCGAGCTCAATGCTATCGATGGACTCAGAGTCGATGTTGGAGACTGATTGACCGTTTTGGAGTCGATATAGCTCTGTCGCTTGCGGAGCCCTAAACCCGCGAGCAGCTCTAAAGAACCAATGATTGTTTCCTTGATCGAAGCCAAGGCTGAATTTTGGTGCAAGGTTGGTAAATGAGTCGGACCGGTCCTCCGGCCGATTGAACCGGCACCCGCCGAAACCGCAAGCCTCTCCAGCGTCATTGGTCCGCCCAGCGATCATCAGGTTGTCGTAGTTATACCGAACCTGTTCGGCCCGGAGTCCGAATTGCGCGGTTATGCGATCTGAGATCGGCTGCTCGTAGCTCGCGAAGAGCGCGAACTGCCTCGCGTCAACTTTATAGTCGTAGTGCTGTCCAGCAGGGATCGTTCCTACCAAAAAAGGACTGCCTTGAGTTGCATTGTCTTGAAATTGATAAAGCGAACCAGTCGTCAATTCCATATCGGCGCCAATGCGAAGCGATTCAGCCAGGGACCACTGGCTTTGAGCACCAATGCTTCTGTGGCTGTTGTCCTCAAGCGGCTGGCCAGGCAGGTAGTGCTGCAGAAATCGCATCTGATTCCAGCGCAGATAGGGCGTCACTTGCCAATCGCCTGATTGATCCCTTGGCGTGATCGATGAATAGAGCAGTGCAGATTGAACGTCCCGATAAGCCTCTGGATTGGGGTTCGAGCGGCGGACATCATCATCTTTATAAACGTCGTCGCCACGGATAAATCCAGCGGTTTCCTGGTTGAGGTTGGTGAGCGAGAGCGTCGTGGTGACATTGAGTGCTGTGCTCTCTGCCCTGTGTTTGATCAGCGCTTTTTGCTGACCGTAGCCCGCGTCATCGAGATAGCCGCCGTCTTTACTGGCGCTCAGCGCGACTAACCAATTGGCACTCTGGCGCTTTGCCTTGATTCGACCGTAATCGAAGCGACCCAGCTCGACTTGGAGCATGGACTGGTCTTTCTCATCGAGGGAGGGCGTCAGTATGTTGATCATCCCATGGGAAGCATTGCTGCCGTGGACGCTAGTACCTGGGCCCTTAAGCACTTCCACGCCTGAAGCTAGCTCGAGCTGGCCTTGGAATAATTCGTTGACATTACAAAATCCTGATGCCCGAAGCGGGATGTTATCGAGCGCAGTGAGGAACGCGCCGCAACCTCCGGCTCCTGTGAGCACTGGGGAGCGAATGGCTGTCAGGTTCTCTTGGCCATTACCCCGGCTGATCCACACGCTAGCGACGTTGTCAAAAATTTCGTTGGCATGAACCGCTTGTTCGTTGCTGAGCGTTTTAGTGCTGATGCTCGAAATGGAGGCATCGGTTTCAAACCAGTCGGCTGCCTCTCGAGTGGCCGATACAACGATTTCCTCTATTTCGCTTGCTGCTGATTGATAAGAGAGCAGAACGGCGAATGGAACTAAGATGAATGACCAACGATGGAGCATGAGAGAGCCGGAAAAACCAAAGTGATCAAGGAGAATAACTGATCTGGGACCAAGCTGCTGATCTCTTTATCTTGAGAGAGGGTAAAATAACCCGGGTCGATAGAGAGGCATAGAGTGCCATGACGCAATCATTCCTGGGTGGCGAGACGTCCTACGTCAATCAATACGACCCATCGCAGTTGCTGCCCATCAAAAGGGGCGAGGGGCGGTCTGAGCTTGGCATTCAGTCCACGCTACCCTTTCAAGGGGTCGATCTCTGGAATGCCTACGAATTCACTTATTTAGACGCCTTCGGTCTGCCGCATCAAGTCGCACTTCGAATACGAGTGCCGGTCAGTAGCCCCACCATCATCGAATCCAAATCGATGAAGTTGTACCTCGGCTCTTTCGCGGGAAGCCGATACGAGGACCAGGAAGCAATAATTGAGACGATTCACACCGACTTAACGAATGCGTTGGGGCTCGCGGATGGGATGAGTGAGCGGGTGGATGATGGGCTGACCGTAGCCATACTTGACGAACCTGCGCTTCAAATTCACGCGACCCCTAGCGATTGGGTTGACCTTGATCAAGAAAAGCCGGACAAGCTGCCATCAGAATATGATGCGTCGATGCTCCGATTGACGAGTAACCAGCATGAGGCAGCGGAGTTCTACACGAATGCGTTTCGCTCTCTGTGCCCGGTAACGGGTCAGCCGGATTACGCACGGGTTGTGGTCGGTTATGAGGGTGGGCAACTTGACCGCGTTGCGCTGCTGCAATATCTGCTGTCCTATCGTGAGCATGGGGATTTTGCAGAGCAAGTGGCGGAGCGGGTGTTTATGGACCTTGATCGTGCGCTGTCGCCACAATCACTTTGGGTTCGCGCTGAATTCACCCGGCGGGGTGGCATTGACATTAATACGTTGCGCTTTGATCGCTGCGAGCCCGCTCCCTACAGGCGACATGCCCGTCAGTAGGGACCACTTATCTATCTCCGCAGTCCGCATAAGTGGCAGATTCTTAGCTGCTCTCTTGCACCTGCCTCTACATAGAGTTTTCTACTGTGCTATTCAGGATCGAAATATCGATCAGGCGTAGCTCTCGCTGGAGAAAATTCGTGGCTTCTCCCCCGCGCTTGCTGCTACTCGGAGCTAGTTCGAGCGGTTTACTCTGACTGTTGGGATTGAATATCGATAAGGCGTAACCTGCGCTGCAGCAGATTCCTCGGATAGTGCAGCGGTTTTAGGTAACTCTTTTCCGCTATCTCAGCCGTCTGCTAGCGGCTATTTGCCTTGTTCGTTGTGTTCATTGAACCGACGCCAGTATGGGATCAAAGTGCCATGCAATGGTTGAAAGCCCAGAGCCCAGAGCCCAGAGCCCAGAGCCCAGAGCCCAGAGCCCCTATGCCCTAAACCCAAAGCAGGTGTGAACAAGCCTTAAGCCTCAAGTCCTTAATCCAAAGCGCCAGGACCTTGATGCTTATCGGCCAGAATCGGTGGGTCGCTGGCAAAAGATCAGCGAGAGGTTACTGCTTGGATTAGTCACCGCGCTTGGGAGCGAAAATCGTCCGCAGCCAGTGCAGCGTGGAATTGCCTGTGAGGAAATAACGGTCGATATCCGCGTTTTTCGTTGCGAGGGCAACGGGGTCCAAAAAAAGCGTGGATCGAGTGACAATGTCCTCTGGGTTGGGGAGTTCCCGAATGACGCGAGCGGGATTGCCTGCCGCGATCACGTTACCGGGTAAATCGCCGGTAACGACGGATCGGGTGCCTACAACCGTGTTGTCTCCGATGCTGACGCCCTTGCAGACGGTGACACCATCTCCCAGCCAAACATTGTTCCCGATCGATACGGGCTTCGTGGTTCCTATGGTTTGAGTCCGATCGATGATGTCATGCCAGTCGGCATCGCTGATGTAACAGCCAGCAGCGAGCATTGTGTTGCTGCCAATCACGATCGAGCTCGCGGAATCAATGCGTACACCTGGACACACCAGCACATGATCGCCTAACTGTATTTGTCCTTGGTGGGCTTCAAACTGCCAGGTGCAAAACGAAATTCTTCGATCTACGGCGGTGACAAGGTGCAGGTTTTCGCCAGCGCTGATGTGTGCGCCGTGAATGTCGATGCACCAGGGCTTTAGCATCATGAAATGCTCACCGATGGCCGCGAAGTGAGGCAGCACGAAGCGACGCGCGTACCAAATCTCGAAAAAATGGATGAGGCGCTTGACGTAGTAGGGTCGGTGATCGCGTATCATGTGAGCACTATACGTAGCAGAGGCCATACTGTCATGGAAGCAATGGAGTTGCTCGCTAATCGGGTGTCTTCGCCAAGGCTCAAAGGTGAGGTTCCAAGGACTGTGATCGAGACGATGGTTCGCAGCGCCGGTCGCGCGCCTGATCACGCTCAACTCGCCCCCTATCGTTTCCTACTGATCGAAGGCGAGGCTAGGCAGCGGCTTGGCGATATTTTTGTGGAAGCCGAAGAGATGGCGGGCGAGTCACTCGATGAGCAAGCGAGGGCAAAGCTAAGAGCGAAGCCGCTGCGGGCGCCTCACATTTTGGTTGGCATCGCGTCACTCGCTCATCACCCGAAGGTGCCAGAGCAGGAACAAATCATCACTGCAGGGATCGCTCTGCAAAGTTGTCTGCAGGTCGCTTTTGCGATGGGGTATGGCGGCATGTGGCGGACAGGCGGCATGGCTTACGACCTGCATGTCGCTAATCAGCTCGGCCTCAAGGAGAACGAAAAGATTGTCGGTTACTTATATTTGGGTGAGGTCGATGGCGCGCTGAAAACGGCGAAGGGGGCTGACCCAGAAGAGAAGTTGATCATCTGGGAGTAGTGCCATACTTTGATGCCGTCGCTCGTGTCCTGGTTTTGTTTTATACTAGGCGCGCCACCTTGGTCCTCTCGCAATAAATAGTGGTGAACCCCGCCAGGCCCGGAAGGGAGCAACGGTAACTAGGACTTTATGTGCCGGGATGTGGCTAAGGTGGTTTTTTCTCCCTTCCTGCAAAGGTATGGCAGTACGCGTTGTACTGCACTCGCGCCATATAGGGCCCGCGGCCCAGCCAACCACTCCACTTCTATTGATCGAGCGACTGAACACTCTAATGAGTGAGGGCTGCGTTTCCGGATTAAGCACGGTATGCTCGGAGCGAACAGCACGGCGATGGTCGTCGCGCTGAGAGACGGGAGGAACCATGTCCGAACATTTATTAGAGACCCATGAAGATGGCGTCTGCACGCTGACGATGAATCGGCCAGAAGCCAGAAATGCGATGAGTGGACCAATGATGGCAGCGCTTAATGAAGCAGTGCCAAGAGTGGCGGCAGATCCATCGGTTCGGTGTGTCGTGTTAACCGGTGCTGGCGGCGCTTTTTGCGCCGGGGGTGATGTCAAAGGTTTCGCAGCCGATAACAAAGGTGGTGGCGCGTCTCGACCTGTCTCGCTGGAAGAGCGCGTGCATGGACTTCGGCAAGGAATGGAACTGTCTCGGCAACTTCATGAAATGCCTAAACCAACGCTGGCGGTTATTCCAGGGCCCGCGGCCGGTGCCGGGCTGTCACTCGCGCTCGCTTGCGATCTTCGATTCGCGCTAGATACAGCGAAGTTAACCACAGCATTTTCTAAAATCGGCGCGAGTGGTGACTACGGTGGTTCGTATTTTCTTCCTTATTTGGTTGGCGCCGCAAAAGCGCGAGAACTGTACTTCACGGCAGATGTCATCACGGGTGCTGAGGCGCTGGGCATGGGGCTTGTCAGTAAAGTAGCCTCGGCGGAGACGTTCGAGGCGGAGTCAACCGCTTACGCGAAGTATCTTGCGAGTCTACCTACAGTAGCGCTTGGCTATATCAAGAAAAACTTGAATGCGGCCCAAAACGGAACGCTGGCCGATGTGTTCGATCGAGAGGCGATGCACATGATGCGTTGCTTTATGACTGACGACCATAAAGCGGCGGTTCAAGCGTTTGTGGAGAAGCGGCCTCCGGTCTTTGAAGGACACTAATCGATACCTAAAAGACTTAACGAGCATCGCTGCATGTTGGCGCATAAAAAAAACGGGCATCTAGCCCGTTTTTTTATGCTGGTTCTAGGCGACGAGATCGCCTGCTTAACCGCAAGGCTTCACTCGCTGTTAAGCGGCCTCGCCCATGACCATGTTGGCCAAGTGCGCGCGCTGGGCCTTGGCGTCCCCCAAGTAAACCTGATTGTGCATTTGTCGCTTGAAGAATAGATGCACATAACACTCCCAAGTGAACCCGATGCCGCCGTGGAACTGCACGGCTCGGCTCGAGGAGAAGACGGCCATATCGCTGGCTTCTGATTTCGCCATGCGGGCGAACTGCAGCGCTTTCTCTGGCTCGTGATCAACCGCACAGGCCGCGTTGTAGGTCAGCGACTTGGCGTTGTCGATTTGAATCATCACGTTGACCAGTGGATGTTTTACCGCCTGGAAAAAGCCAAGAGGGCGATCGAACTGCACACGAGTCTTGGCGTATTCGGTGGTGGTTTGCAGTAGCCATTCGCCGGATCCAACCATGTCAGCGGATACGAGACACAATCTTGCAGCTAGCGCCTGGTCTAGCGCTGCGCTACCTTGTCCAGCCTCTGCGACTACGGTTCCTTCAACGCCATCAAAGGACAATCGAGCCTGATCTCTCGTCAGGTCAATGATCGCATCGGGCGTAATGGTCAGGCCCTTCGTGTCGGCCTGAACGAGGACTAAGGCAATGCCGCCGTCACTTTGCGCAGACACGAGGAATTGATCGCATTTGCGAGCGTCTTGAACGAAGTAGGCTTGCCCAGACAAGACGCCGTCGCGAAGGAGTACGTCGGTGTCTTGCGACTGCCACGAGCCTTGCTGATTGATAACCGCAAGGGTCGTCGCTTTCCCTTCAGCGATGGTTCCTAGTGCATCCATTGCTTGAGGTGTGCCGCATGCGCTCAAGACAAAGGTTGAAGCCATGGTGGCGAGAAGTGGTGAGGGGCAGCCAGCTCGTCCTACTTCCTCGGCCAGCGCAACGGCGGCAACGACTGGCATGCCAAGGCCACCGGCTTCTTCAGGGACACAGGCTGCAGTCCAGCCAAGCTCTACCATCTGCTGCCACAATTGAGGTTCCCAAATACATTCGTTTGGTCGATCAATTCGGTAGTCCTCTGCTACCAGTCGGTGCAGCTTGTCAGCGGTGCTATGGTCCTCAAAGAATTTTCTTGCTGAGTCACGCAGCATGGTTTCATCCTCACCGAAACCGAAATTTTTGGGTTGTTCAGCCATGAGACCTCCTACTTCGACTTGGGCAAGCCGAGTACCCGCTCGCCAAGAATATTGCGTTGAACTTCGTTAGCGCCTGCCGCGATGGTGACGCCGAAGCTGTTCATATAGGCAAGCTGCCATTGGCCGCCCGCGGCAGCATTGTCATCATTGACGTAGAGCGAGCTTCCGATGCCTTCGATCCGATAGGCTATTTCAGCAAGGTCCTGATTGATTTCGGTGCTCACGAGCTTGCTCTGCAGCGGGATGCGCATGGGATGATCGGTAAGCGCTGGGACACCGCTTCGGCGATTGTTCTGGCGCTGAGCCTCCTGGCGAATCATCATTTTCATGATGTCATCGCGTATTACAGGGTCATCCGCCGCGGTTTTATCGAGGCGCGCGTGGTTTTTCGCTAGATCGACAATCGAGGAAATGCTGCCAACTGAAACGCCAGACTCCTGACTGGTTGCCATGCCGCCCGAGGCTGGGGTGACCAGCGGGCCAGCGCCGCGTTCGTGCGCGAGCGTGGTCATGGCGACTTTCCAGCCAGCACCGACCTCGTCGAGTCGGTACCGATCAGAAATGACAAGATCGTCAAACAGCACTTCATTGAATCCGGTTTCGCCGGTCATTTTGATAAGCGGTCGAACCGTAACGCCCTTACCAAGATTCTCTTTGATGGGAACCACAAAGTACGATAACCCATTGTACTTATCGCCTTTATCCGTGCGGCATAGCAGGATCATCCAATCGGCGAAGTGGGCGAGGGACGTCCACACCTTGTGACCGTTAATCACCCAATTGTCGCCGTCCTTTTCAGCAAAGGTCTGCTGATTCGCCAAGTCTGAGCCCGCACCCGGTTCAGAGAACCCTTGGCACCAAATATCTTCACCGGAGAGTAGGCGGGGCAATAGCTCTGCTTTGACCTCCTCTTGGGCGTGGAAAAAAATGGTAGGGGCTGCCATACCCATACCGATGATGTTCGGCAAATAAGGCGTTTTGGCTCGCTGCATTTCTTGATTGGCAATCGCCTGGCAATTGTCCTTGCCACCCCCGCCGTGCTCGACGGGATAGTCACAGCCGATCAAGCCTGCATCGTAGGCTGATTTCTGCCAGGTTTTGAGCCAGTCCATGGCTGCAGGGTCGCTAAGCTCGAGCGCTCCTTGCGGTATGTGTACTGGAGGAGTGCCTGGGTGGTTGTTTTCCAGCCAAGTCTGGCAGTGCGCCCGGAATTCGGCTTGCTCTGGTGTGTCTTTGCGTTCTGCTTCGGTCATTGAGTAGTCCTTTCCTCGTCCGTCTATTCTCTAAAGCTTTTATTCTTTCAAGCGTTGTTTTTTATCTTCTGATACCCACGCCCAGAGGCGTTGCAGTCTTTCCTTGTTGGGGTTGAGGGCATCGATGCTTTCGATTGCGCCCCGGTTTTGGTGCCCTCGATCGCATCTAAGCTTCGGAGCGCCTAGTAATCCGACAGCACGCCAATCTGATCTCCTTGCGTCGGGTCAACCAGTTACGATCGCTTAGCCGCGGTGCGCTTTGGCACTGATCATAAACAAAATCAGCCTTTGGTAACTGCTCGGCTGGAAGCTTTGGGTAATGTTAGCCTGACTATGCGATGAATGCCCTAATTGTGGTGAATCAACGCGAGTGATCTAGTCGTTTTCTGCTTAACATTTCCCGAGCCCTGTAGTCGGCTTAGTTCGAGCGGCGGTCTCGATTGGTAATGGCCAAGCAAACACGACAACATGGGAGGTAGCCAGGGATCACGTGTTGGTGCTGATATGTTCGGCTATTTGTTAGCCCAATCTTTGAATGACCGCGCCGCTGATAGTAGTGGATATGTCTGCCAGGTAGAGGACCCGTTGCTAAGGCGTGGAGCGGAAAAAAAGCGGCAGCCTGACACCAGCAGGGAATAGCAGGCAACAAGCAAAAACCAGTGATAAATGGTTAAGACGGTAAGAACGGTAAGAACGGTAAGAACGGTAAGAACGGTAAGAACGGTAAGAACGGTAAGAACGGTAAGAACAGGAGAGAAAAACAGTGCTGAATTACATGGAAGAGAATCAAATCGTAACGCTCAGTATGAATGACGGAAAAGCCAATGCGGTTTCCCATGCGTTTGTCGATGACATGAACAGAGCGCTAGACCAAGCAGAAGGCTCTGCAAAAGCGATCATCATTGAAGGCATGCCCGGCAAATTTTCAGCAGGATTTGATCTTGAGGAATTCAAAAAAGGGCCTGAAGCTACCTCAGCACTGGTGAATAAGGGCGGGCGCATGCTGCATCGCATCTTCACTTTGCCCCAGCCGGTGATCGCAGCGGTGACAGGCCACGCCATTGCCGCGGGCGCATTCATGTTACTCGCGGCAGATGTTAGAGTGGGCGTGGATGGCCAATACAAGATCGGCGCCAATGAGTCAGCGATAGGAATGACGCTCCCTCGATTTGCGAGCGAGCTTATCGAGTACAGGGTGCCTCGTCATCAAATCGACCAGGTGGCGATTGGTGCGCACCTCTACGGCCCTAATGAGGCGGTGGCTAAGGGCTTCATTGATGAGGTGGTCCCGGCTGAGCAATTGGCTGAGCGAACAAAGGCAATTGCGGAACAGCTTGCAGGATATCCAGGAGGGGGTTACGCAGGTAACAAGCACCTTTTTCGGGCTGAGTATGCGGATCGGATATTGGCTAGTCTCGGGTAACAACACTCAGACCGTCCCCTCCATAAACCGTCCTCTTTATAAAAAAGGTACAAGAGGGGGTTAACAATTTACACAGATGGCGCAGCGACCCCGTAAGGTATGCGATGGTCACTCATTCGCATTGCAATTGCGCGCTTTTCCGGCATTAGCGTGTGACCCAGCATGACAACTGTGAGAGCAACATAGTTGGTCGGCAAGTCCGATAGAACTGGCCCATAAAACCGCCCGCTTGTTCAGTCTGAGCTCAGTCTTGGCTGGGTGGCGTCCAGACCATCGAGGAATCGTCCAAAGCAAGCGGCAAAGTGCGGTTTTTGGCCGAGACCGAGTAGATGGGCTTTGGTCATCGGGTAGGCATCCAGTAATTCCACAGCAATGGGCGAAAACGCAGAGTCATCTGTAGACGCTCGCATGAGCCGCTCTCTCAAAAACTGTCCGAGGTCACACGCAAAGGCGATGTCGGCGATGGTGAGGTCATTGCCAACGAGGTAGTCGCTGTGTTCTAGCGTCCTCTCAATGCCCTGCAGATAAAAGGTCGCGGCGGCGCGCATTCGTTCCGCTAGAGCCTCGGTCATCTCATGCAGGCCCAGTAAATAGACTTGCGCTTCACGTGCGAACACAAGGCCTTCATCAAGAAAGCTGTCAATGCGTGAAGCATCAGCTGCGTCCTTGCCGTAAAGGCCCATGGGATCCTTCGCCGCTCTTACGGTGGCGCGTAATATCGAATTTGACTCAAAGACGCCGATCTGCTGATCGCCGAAGAATGCCGCTGGCACTGTGCCAAAGGGATGTTGCTCCAAAAAGGCGTCGGTCTTGATGAGTGGATTAGAGAATCCCCGGGAACCCGCGACGGCATTGTCGGCAAGGCTATCTCTTTCTCCGTCAGCGAGCGGTCTTGGATTCACATCCCACAGCCAGTCGGTAAGTTCGCCCGGTCGGTCACCTGTGATCTCAAGCTGAACGTCGAGATAAGCAGCCGCAATCTGTGCTTTCCAAATGCGTGGATTGGGCAGATACGAAAAAATTCTCATGGTTTCTGCCGCCATTACCAGGTTTCTCCGAAGGGGCGAATCACCATCTCCGAGGCCCAGGCGCTTTTGGGTTGATGGGCAAGGTCAAAACAAGCAGCGGCAATATCATCAGGATGACAAAAGAAGTCGTCAGGCCGGTCTGGAAAGGCTTTTCGCGTCCATTCAAGATCGATCACCGCATCAATTGCCAGAAACGCGGCGTGAATCCCTTGTGGACCTGCGTGCCTTGCAATGCTCTCCATCAGGATTCGCTGAGCAGCCTTCGTGGGAGCAAACCCTGCAAAGTGAGCTTTGCCTCGATAGGCCGCGGTGTTGCCGGTGCAAAGGATAACCCCTCCCTCTCGTTCGATCATGTGCGGGGTAACCCAGCGTGAGAGGGTGAGCAGGGCCATCACATTGACTTGCCAAGCAGTATTCATGGCATTGGTATCAACAGATAAGTAGTCCCCTCGAGCAGCGGCTACTGCGTTATGAATCAGAATACGCGGTGGGCCCATCTCAACAAAAATTTGATCGAGCGTTGAGATCAGCGCGTTTTCATCCGAAACATCGCATGGATAACTTCGGGTGCCCTCAGTCGTAGATTGGAGATCGATGAGCCTTTGCTCGTCTCGCGCGATCATAGCGACCTGATAACCTTCGGCGGCAAACCTTCGAACAAGTGCGCTTCCGGTCCCAGGACCGACTCCCGTGATGATACAAACCTCTGACATAGCTGATCTCCTGATTAATGAGGGTATGCCGCGATAGAGCGGTTAACTTAATAGGCGATATTCCGGGTGATTGGGCGATAGAACGCTCAAATGATTGAGCGGACGCTCACCTTCGGTGAATTGACGAAAGGGTACGCACGATTCGCTTACCCAATCTAGGATGTAAGTTCGCTTGGATATTCGCCACTCGCCGTCACGACGTAAACATTCATCCAAATATCTGCCGCCATAAAACCGGTCCACTGCATCTTTGCGCTCGGTGTATCCGTGGGAGATCCCGTACGACTCGCATTGCGCTGCGTCGCCGCTTACTGAAATGACAGTATTGAAGGTGGTGTGCCATCTCCTCGCGGCGCGCTTTTCCATTGCCATAACAAGCGGCACGAACGCCTCGGCTGAGCCTTGAAAGGAACCATAATCGATTGGCGCGTCTGGCCAGAAAACCGCGCAAAGTGCCGCTTCGTCGAGCCAGTCCAGAGCGCGGCAGTACCTTGAATTGAGGTCGTTAATCTGATCCTTTGCTATCAGGTTCTCGATATCGGAGTTCATGAACCTGTCCCTGTGAGTTATTGCCATGCACCACAGTATGCGGCGAAAGCAAAGCTAGACTCAATTCAAAAGAGCAGAGGAACTGCATTAACATTATCGATCACGCAGCTTCTCCTGTAGCGGGCCGAGTGACCAGTAGTTTTGGGGTCGCGGTCGGACAACCCTCCAGCTCGATTTCGATCGAGCAAATTCTCGAGCGGGCCGATGAGGGACTCTACGAGTGCAAGGCGAGCGGCCGGAATTGTGTGGCGCTGAAATCGTTTTAATTGCGTTGTTTTTTGATTGGATTATCTGGGTTGTTCGCTGAGGTATGGTGGCGGAATCTTTCCCGGTCTCATCGTTTTCGTAAGTAGCAGGTTAATGGCAGTTTACAATCATCTCAGTCAGATGCGGTTCGGAGCTGAACCGGCCCGAGAAGATCGTTTAAGCAGGCATTCGCCAATATGAGCAAGCGATTAGCGTGGCTGGAATTTGGCCTTGGTGTCCGCGACCAACTCCCGTTGCAGTTAGGGGTAGTCCCCTTTGGCGTTGTTTTTGGCGTGCTCGGAACATCGTCAGGCTTGTCACCGCTTGAAGCAGTCTTGATGTCCTCGCTGGTGTTCGGCGGTGCTAGTCAAATCGTATTTGTACAACTCTGGGCGGCGGGTGCGCCCCCGATCATTGTGGGTGGGTCCGTTGCCATCGTGAATGCAAGGCATTTGCTGTACAGCGCAGCCATGGCGCCTTATTTGGCATCGAAACGGCTTAGCTGGCGTATTGTCTTGGCCTACCTCCTGACGGACGAGGCTTTTATCGTCTCTAGTAAGCGGTTTCAGTCTGACCACTCCGAGGTCGCGCATTTTCATTTGCTGGGATCTGGATTAACCCTTTGGGTGTGTTGGCAGATCGCGACCATCTTTGGCGTCTTTGCGGGAACCACCATCCCCGAGAGCTGGCATTTGGAATTTGCGATCCCACTCACGTTTATTGCGTTGATCGCCCCATTGCTGCGTAACTGGCCGCATGTGGTGGCATCTTTCGTTGCCGCGGGCGTCGCTGTGATGGGTCAAGCACTGCCCTATAACAGCTGGCTGATTCTTGCGGCGGCGCTGGGTGTGATGGTCGGCGGCTGGCTTTCCCTCAGGCAAGACGCACGTTCAAGTCAGGAGCGTGGATCGTGATCTGGTGGGTGATGGTCTGCGCGGGACTGGCCAATTTTTTGTCAAGGTTTCTGATATTTTCAGGAATTCGAGGCATACGGGTGCCAGAGAAAATTGAGCCCTTTCTCGCCTATGTGCCGACCGCTGTCATGTCGGCGATGATTGCCGATGCGATGCTAGGGAGTGCGGATGCAGCAATGGATGAAGTCATTGTCAGGTGCGCGGTCTGTCTGCTCGCTGTGGTCACCGCGCTGATATTTCGTTCGGTATTGCTCACTATTATCGTGGGCTTGCTTGCTTACCAATGGTTACCCTAATCGTGAATATTGGTACTTGAGCGCAGGGAACGTTGGTAGAGGCGAGGACAGGCTTTGCGGCGCCTCGTTATGTCGCTTGTTTTAGATCTGCCTGACTGTCCGCCTGGGGTTGGCTAACGGCTAACGTGGCTACCGTTGAGCAGCGAGCTGATCAATAGGTCTCGTTAATCGGACTTAGCGATCGGATCCCTCGGGTTGATCAACCATTGGGCGGTCATAATACGTTTGGGCCAATCACCAATCACCAATCACTAATCGCCAAACGGACTGACAAGCAGTCCGTTGGCTCGGGTTTCAAATTAAGCGGGTTTTTCGTCGGATTCCTCTTCACTCACCGCAACCGAAGGCTTCTCGATGCGATAGCCCATGGCTTGCCATGCCTCAAGGCTACGGCAGATCGTTTTCTTTCTTTCGCCCGAGTAGTCAAGCACTTTGACTCGCGCGCAGTATTCGCCCTTGTCATTGAGCGTTGCGGTGTATCGGTAGTCTGGCTCATCTGCTGCTGCGCCAGAGGTGTAGGTGAGCAGGGCCACGATGAGGCCGGCGGTTAGTTTTGATGCTAGGTGGTTCATTTTGTCGTCCATCTTTGTTTGGGGGAGGAGTGTGTCCGCGCGGCTGGCCGTGAGGTCGCGCGCGCACGCTGACGTAAAGCAATCCAGGTGCCAACATTGAAGACGGCGCGCGCAGGGCACCGAAACGCTGTGTATATAGGGTTTTTCGAAGCCGACTTGCCGTTAGGGTAGGCCGCAGAGCGGCAGCGCGTGATCCAGCCAATTTTGATTGCACCGAATAAGGGATGACCAGGCGCTGACTGTTTCATTTAAGTGCGGGTTGACTTGCCTTTAGGTGCGGCTATCGAGCAATCTCGTGTGGTCGACAAAAAAGGTAGCTCGCCATGGACGCACTTCATATGCCCCGCCCGCAAATTCAGCGCAGTGAATGGCTCTGCCTCGGCGGCGAGTGGGACTACAAGGAGGATCCCGAGGCAATCGGTCTTAATCAGAAGTGGTTCGATGGACTCGACACGAACGATCGAATACAGGTGCCTTTCCCGCCAGGCGCTGAGCTGAGCGGGCAGCCTTTCTCATCGTCGAAAGTGGTTTGGTTTGAAAAGACCTTTATCGCGCCCGATTGGGACACCGAGGAGATTTTGCTGACGTTAGGTGCAGCAGACTACTGGGCCGATATTTGGGTCAACGGACATCTTGTGGGATCCCATACAGGGGGATACACACCCGTTACTTGTGTCATCAAACATGCCATGCAAACCGGTGAAAACCGAATGGTTATCCGTTGCGAAGACCCCTTGACCTGGGAAATCCCCAGGGGCAAGCAGGGGGCGGATACAAAGTGGCCGATTGACTACGATGCGGTGATTGGGCTTTGGCAGTCAGTCTGGATGGAGCCGGTCGCCGATGTGCACGTTATCTCGATGCAGTACCGATTTGAGTATGCGCTTAACTCGCTGAGCGTACTGGTGAGACTGTCAAGTAATTCTAATGGGTTGGTTCGGGTTAGCCTCGGTGATGCAGCGGCCGCGGTCAGTGCTGAAATTGCTGGGCGAAGTGAGGTTAAGCTTCGATTTGAGTTGGATGACCCGCGATTATGGTCGCCTGAGGATCCGCATTTGTACACTGTGAATTGCTGGGTTGGGCGCGAGGACAGTCAACCGGATAAGGTTACGAGCTACTGCGGGCTGCGAGAAGTTGAGTTTAGGAGAGATGGCTTTTACCTAAATGGGCAGCGGCGGTTTCTTCGAGGCATTCTCGATCAAGGATATTTCCCCAAAGGGTGGTACACGCCTCCCTCTGAGGAGGAACTCATTCGAGACATCGAGCTTACGCTTGAGCTAGGCTTTAACCTCTCAAGAAAGCACCAAAAAGTAGAAGATCCTAGGTTTTACTATTGGGCCGACCGGTTGGGCTTGCTTGTTTGGGCTGAGATGCCTTCAGGGCGGGTGTTTTCGAGTCAACTTCGGGAGGATTTGACACGGCAATGGATGGAGCTGGTCGAGGGTCTTCAGCATCACCCCAGTGTGGTCGCCTGGGTGCCATTCAATGAGTCTTGGGGCGTTTGGCACCAAACGTCTCGGCCCGAGCAGCAGGAGTGGGTCCGGGCGCTTTATCATCTCACCAAATCCAGCGATCCCACTCGGCCGGTCATCGCTAACGATGGATGGGAATTTGTGGTCGGCGATGCCTTTACGCTCCACTTGTATCAGCAAACAGGAGAGGCGCTTGAGCAGGCGCTTGATCGACTGATCGACGATCCAGTTAGCCCCATCGCAGATTCACCTGGCGCACGCGTCGGCGCTATCGACACCGCATCTCTCACAGGTCTTCCGGTTCTGATTACTGAATGTGGCGGGGTAGGATTCGATCCAAGTGCCGATGCGACCGAGGAAGCGTTCGCCTATGGCGAATGGCCAGAAGATGAAGCGAGTTTTAAACACCGGGTAGCGGACATAACGAGCACGCTGAACAATAATGAGAAGATCGCTGGTTTCGTATGGACGCAGTTGACGGATGTTGCTCAAGAGACCAATGGCCTGCTTTACTTTGATCGATCGCCCAAGATTGATGTGGCTTGGCTTTCAAAACACATCCAGGGGCTTCCGTGAGCAAACGCTGAACGCGAGTCACGAGGGCCGCTCAAGCAGGACCCGTTCACTTAATGGGTGAGCGCAGTCCGAAGTGATCCAAAGCAGTCTGATCAGTTGATGTGACGCTTGTTTCAGGATGGTAGACAAGAATTTTTCGTCGGATGAGGAGGACGTAATGGCCAAGATAATCGGCAATATCAAACCAGAGGATGATTACACCCATCCACTTGGGCCGGAGCCAAATTTCAACGAGTCGGTGTACTTCAATTTCTTTGATCGCGCGCAAAACCGTGGGGGATTTGTGCGGATTGGGAATCGGGCAAATGAGGGCTATGCCGAAATGACGGTGATCGTCTGGAACCCCGATGGCTCTGCACTATTCAACTATGCCAAGCCCGATATTACCGATAACAACGGCTGGAACGCAGGTGGCTTATCGATCGACATTTTGGAGCCTGCAGAGCGCGTGAGGACACGGTACGAGGGCAAGGCGCTTTTGATGGCTAACCCAAAGGACATGCAGGATCCGAGTGCTGCATTTAAGAACAATCCGCGAACATCGCTGCTTATCGACCTTGAGCACCAAGCGGTCGGGCCGATGTATGGCCACGTGGGTGAGCCAGGGGACGGCAATGAATTTGCAAGAGCGCATACGGAGCAGCACATGCGCGTTAAAGGGCAACTGCAATTGGGAGATGAGGCGCCCATCTCGTTCGAAGGTTGGGGGTTACGAGACCACAGCTGGGGCCCAAGGTTCTGGCAGGCGACGCCTTCTTATCGTTGGATCACTGGCAACTTTGGTGATGACTTGGGCATGATCGTGACGACTAACGGACAGGGACAAGGGAAAGGGCTTTTCCAAAAAGGTGATGAACTGGTTCGCATCGAGGAAGCTCGGCTTGAAACGGTGTACGAGCCCGGTACGGCCTTCCACCGATCGCTCAGGGCAGAGCTAAAAACGGAAGCGGGCGACCTGCATGTATTGGAAGGCCGCGTTATGGGCTACATCCCTCTTCGGAATCGGCGCTCTGGAAAAAATACCCATGTTGGCGAGGGCATGACGGAGTACACCTTGGATGGAGAGCGAGTGGGTTACGGGCTGAGTGAGTACCTGAATCAGCCCGACGAGGATTGCAAATAGGCGCCCTTGATTCATTTATTACGTCCATGTTTTGCATCGAAATCCTCGATTTTGGGTTTCCATACCTTTGCCAACCAGTAGGCAAGTTGGTTTGGCGACAGTGAAAGTAAGGTTGGTCATCTCTACAGCGTTCCACTGCGGGTGTGCGCGAATTTCCCATTGTTCGATGGGTTCCATCGATGCACTGCGAGCCGTGCTCCTCGCCGGATTCCTGCTCCTGGGCGGTACCCCGGCATTTGCATCAATCGACGAACGAGGAACAGCAGAGTGCCAGGCTTGCCATGCCTCACAAGCGCATGACTGGCAGCAATCCCATCACGCCAAGGCCATGCAAGTACCGGATCGGCAAACCGTTCTCGCGCCCTTCGCCGGTGAGGTGGCGACGTACGACGGCTTGAGTGCGCGATTCTCAAAAGCTGTGGAATCCGCTCCAGTTGAGGAACAAGATCAAACTGGCTCGGTCAAGAACACCCTCGTTCATCCAAAAAAGGAAGACCCGTCGGCCTTTGTGATTGCGCTGGAGGATGCCGGCCGGCCTGAGGCAGGCGGGGTATATCAGGTGCGCTACACCTTCGGTTTCAGTCCTCTCCAGCAGTATTTGATCGAAAAAGCGCCGGGCCAGATTCAAGTGGCGCCTTTTGCGTTTGACACTCGGCCCGAAAGCTTGGGGGGGCAACAGTGGTATCACCTCGATGAGAAGCTGGGCGAGACGAGGCATCCGCGATTGGATTGGGATCAGCCATTGCAAAGTTGGAACGGCATGTGCGCAGATTGTCACTCGACCGGCGTCAGACGAGGGTTTGATCCCGAGAGCAATCGTTTCTCGACCTCATTCACAGGCGTAGCGGTAGAATGCACCTCCTGTCATCTGCCGCATGCGATAGCGTCAGGACCCTCGGAGGAATTCAGCGATGAATCTGCGAGATTAATGGGCGGCCCGGCGGCGGCTGGAGAAGGCATTAGCGATCCGACCGGTGGGCATTGGGTCTTAGGTCCGACTGACCGTATCGCGTCCTGGGTGGGCGTGCCTCGATCAGAGCAGCCGATGGAGCAATGCTACGCGTGTCACGCGCTGCGCGCCCCCTTGCGCGATGGTATCGAGCTTGGCGAGCCTTTTCTTGATCAGTTCAAGCCAGAACTGCTCCGAGCCCCTTTCTACTCGGCGACCGGGCAGATCGAAGAAGAAGTGTTTGTTTACGGTTCCTTTGAGCAGAGTCGTATGCGTGCCGCCGGTGTGCAATGTATCGATTGCCATGACCCGCACACGGCGAATCTACGCGCTGAGGGTGATGCCCTGTGCGCGAGTTGTCATCAGTCCGATGTTTATGAAGCGCAGCGCCATCATGCACACCCGCTGTCAGCAAGTGTGGAATGTGTGGACTGCCACATGCCCGGCAGGATGTATATGGGCGTCGACTTCAGGCGGGATCATCAGTTTGCACGACCGGATCCGACACTTGCGAAGGAATTGGGCGGAAGAGATGTTTGTCAGGATTGTCACGAGGACCGCTTTGTTGCGTGGCAAGAAATTAAACGAAACGCCCAAGCAACCATGCTACCGGGCGTTGAGCGTGCGTGGATTGACGGTGCCCTTGGCGCAGCGACGAACACAGAAGTCACGAATCATCATGAGGCGAGGCAACAGTATTGGCGGCTCCATGGAACGGAGGCGACGCCTCGGACAGATCAGCGCTATCTCAGTGTCATCGCGGACGAAAATCGGACACCACTAGAGCGGGCGAGTCTGATCGCGACGCGATCTCAAGCCACCATCGCGCGTTGGATCGCGTTGCCCTCGTGGCAGGATCTTATGCAGGCGCCACCCGCAATGGTGATGGCAACGGCATTAGAAAAAATGTCAGAAGTCGGCCGGCTTCCCGATGAATGGATTGCAGAGGGCTGTCTTCACACACTGAGGGTTGTTCGCGTAGCGGCTGCCGGGCTGCCAGGGGCCGCAGCGCTCCCAGCATGTAGCAATGCGATTAATGAATTGGCGACGGCTTCAGGGCAAATCGCTTGGCGTGCCGAGGGCAGGCTTGCTGATGCCGCGCGAGCGATGGGCGAGGGCAGGCGGTCGGAAGCGAAAGATTTGCTTGATCGAGCCATACAGCAAGACCCCTATGCGGTTGGGCCATACATTAATCAAGCAGACATCTTGAGGTTGGAAGGCGACGAGCGGGCGTCTATGGCGATTCTTGATCAAGGGCTATCCGCCTTACCGGGTAACGGCATGCTGCTTTACAGCCGAGCGCTCAGCGCTGTTCGGGCGGGCGACACCGACGGTGCGCTGACGTTTATTCGGCGGGCGCGGCAAGCCGATGCGGATCAGCTGGAATATTTGATGATAGAGGTCTTGTTGCTAGAGCGTCTGGGCGAGCCTCAAGAAGCCATTGCAGTGCTTGACGCGCGCTGGCCAAGTGGCCATGTTCCCCCTGTTTTCAGGCTTATAAAAGAAAGGCTCTCGACTCAGCGTTAGATATTCCACTCAGCGGAATTAGGCGTTGGGTTGATGATTGGATCAACAGTGGGCAATTAGGCCTTTATATTCCTCTTCATGAATTCGAAGGAATTAGATCCCGCAGCATCTATATCTCAACGGTTCTGGCGCAAATAGCACCCGGCTCACGAGGAAGTAGCTGACTAATCTCACGTGCTTGTAGGCTGGATAGGTCTTGCGGATCAATGTTGAAGCGTGGCTCCACCTGGCGAAGAAAGAGCTAGCTCGCCTAGCTAAGGACAGGCAAGTATGGATTTAGTGGTTAAGCGCTTGAATTGAGAGCCGATAAAAAGAGTCACTCTAGCCTTGCATGAAACTAAGGGTGTTTGTACAGTTGCGATAAGTGGACCGGGGGGTCCATGGATACTTTTCATTAAATAGGGGAATAAATGATGAAATTCTCTCGGAAGGGGATGTCCCTGGCCGTCGCGGTTGCTGTTGCAGCCGGCAGCTATATGCAGCCTGCTTGGTCTGCTGATGCTGAGATCGAAGAAGTAGTCGTGACGGGCTCGTACATTAAAGGATCTCCTGAGGATGCGGAGTTACCGATCGATGTGCTGACCAATGAAGATCTCACTAAAATGGGGTCGCCATCCGTGGTGGAAATGGTCCGCAACCTCGGGGTAACCGCGGCAAACTTGGGTGAAACAAACCAGTTCACCTCCGGTGGCCAAGCAAACGAGGGCGTTGCAACGGTAAACCTCCGAGGTCTCGGCGCAGCTCGTACGCTCGTTTTGGTAAACGGACGTCGTCACGTTGGCACGGAAACAGCTGGTGTAGACATCAATGCGTTTCCAATGAACTCCATTGGTCGTGTAGAGATGCTGAAAGATGGTGCAGCTGCCGTTTACGGGTCTGATGCGATCGCGGGTGTTGTGAACTTCATCACACGAGAGGGTTTTGAAGGATTTGAGATCGGCGGTTCTCTGCAAGACATCCAGGGCTCTGATGGGGACTACACAGTTGACGCCATTTGGGGAACAGCCGGTGATGGCTGGAACTTTATGATTGCCGGTGAGCATGGCGGTCGTGGCGAATTGCCCATCCGAAATCGCGATTGGGCATTAGTCAACACCGATGTGAACCCGATTGCGGGTTGGTCCGGTATCGGAAACCCTGGTCTGAACGTGTGGTTCACTGGTGTGACGGCCGGTCAGAATGCCAACGCAATTGTTGAATTAGCTGACGGAACGCAGGTTGAGCAAGTGCTGGTGACCGAGGCGAGTTCAGCAACCAAAGTATTTAACGATCCTCAGTGTGCCAACCTGGGAGCGTTACGAACCGGTAACGGGCTTTGCGGGTTTAACTACGGCTGGTTTGACAACCTGATCGAGGAGACAGAGAGCAACAAGGTCTTCACCGAGTTTAATATGGATATTGGCGATGGGCATCAATTGCACATCGAGGCGCTATATTCAGACGTGGACCTACCCGAGTGGAAAACCTCGCCTAGTTATCCTCCACAATCTTTATACGGCCCTGATCGTGTAGTACCTAGCTATCATCCTGGGTTGATTGATTATATCGATCATTACGGGCTGACCAGTGCGGGTGGGTCTGCTGCAATCACTGAAGCTCAGGCAATAGCGGCGCTTGATGTCAGTGGTATCCCAGAGGGCGCCTCAGTTGTAGGGCTCGCAGGTGGGGCAGGTGAGGCAGCCGCCTTAGGTCGATTCCCAACGGCCTTCACTGTGAGTCGTGCGATGGGCGTATCAGGTGCGTTCCTGACAGGTGAGGCGGAAGCTGCTCGTCGTCACACCGAGACCTCCCGATTTGTGATTGGCCTCGATGGAGATTTGTTTGATGGTGAGCTCGCTTATGATGTTAGCGTCTCGTGGTCAAAGAGAAATCGGGATATCGGTGGCCAAGACATGTACGTTGAGCGGATGGCACTTGCCTTGCGCGGATTCGGTGGTCCGGACTGCTCTCTACCAGCTGTAACAAGAGATGCGGACGGAAACATCGAAGCGATCGCGGACCCGCTAGCAGCGGGTGCAGGCGCTAATGGCTGTGAGTTCTACAATCCATTCTCGCGCGCCCTACCTGGGTCGGCCGTGAATGGAGCGACTAACCCGGATTACAACCCAGACGTGGCCAATTCAGAGTCGCTATTGCGTCACTTGATCGGAGAGCGTCAGTGGAACCAGACGAATGAGCTGCTCGTATTCCAAGCAGTGTTCTCTGGTGAAACCGACTGGGATTTCGGAGGCGGTAACGTTGGATATGCCTGGGGCATCCAGTCAAGAAATGAGTACTATGACTCGGACTTCAATGACATAGCTGATCGAGCGGCCAACCCATGTCCGTTCACATTACCCATCAGTGTCGCGCTAGGTTTCACGAGTGAAGATAACCTGAGCCCTAATTGTTCCTCCCCAACAGGTGTGGCCGCTTTCTTGGCTGCTTCTGACGAGGAGACAACAGAGCGAACGGTCTACGGTGTGTTCGGTGAACTGGCAATTCCACTCACGGATGCGTTAGATGTGCAGGCAGCTGTTCGCTACGAGGACTATGGTGGCAATGTCGGCGAGTCGATCGATCCGAAGATCGCTTTGAGCTGGCGGCTGACTGATGAGCTATCGTTGCGGGCCTCGGCTTCTACAACGTTTCGGGGGCCACCGCAGAGCTTGCTTGCAGGCACAGGAACAGCGCTGTCCTACGTAGCGCCAACTTCGGCGTTTAAGGCGATCGATACGATTGGCAACCCGAATTTGAGCTCTGAGTCTGCCGTTTCGACGAACATTGGTTTAATCTTTCAGAACGATAGCATTTACGCGTCGGTCGACTATTGGGCATTCACATTTGAGGATTCATTTGTGACCGAAGGGTTCAACTCCATCCTCACAGCTTATACGGCCAATGGCTGTATAGCGGATGATGGCGCAGCGGTCGATAGTCCGACTTGTAATGAGCTTCGCACCCACATCTTCCCAGTGGCGGCGCACACCAACCTTGCCGCGACTGAGCGGATTGCGATCAACGTCATTAATGGTGCAGAGATTAAAACGTCAGGTATTGATGTGGCGGTGCGATACACCACTGAAGACGTGCTTCCTGGCACACTCGGGTTCTCGTTAGAGGGAACCATTGTGAACGAGTACGAAGTGGCTGATCAATTCGATATATCCGGAGGTATCTTGCTTGCTGGTGGCGGAGATTTGATCGGAAAGCTGAACTATAACCGTGGACCGTCTTTCACCTCTAAGCCCGAGGTTAAAGCAAACGCAACGCTTAGCTTTGAGACAGACAGTCATTATGCCAGCCTAGTGGCTCGGTACATTGGTGATTACGATGACCAAGGAGCCAGTGATGCTTACCCATGGTTGAAAACTGTCGACTCGCAGGTAACGCTCGACCTTCACTACTTGTGGAACGGTGTCGATAACATGACTGTGGGGCTTTCAGTTGTGAATGCGACGGATGAAGATCCTCCCGCGGCGCGAGGTGACTTGAACTATGATCCGTTCACGCACAACGCGTTTGGCCGAATGGTCAAAGCGGATGTGACGTTCCGACTTGGTCAGTAGGTTCGATCTACCAAGAAGAGAAAAACCCGGCCTTGGCCGGGTTTTTTTTGTAAGAATGAGGAGCACATGGGGATCATCATCATCGCTAGAATCGCTGCTAATCAGTGAGTCCAAAAAAAAGAGTAAGAATTGGCCCTCGACTGGTGTTGATGGTGCTGTGTTTAGCGCCTTTACTCGAGAAAAAAGGGTTACCAACTAATTGCTAGAGCTTCGTCCCTATCGCTCCTTAGTTTTCTTACGTCGGTTCGGCGGTTAAGCATGCAACAAACACCTTGGTTCACTTCTTCGATCGCTAGAGGGGAGTTTTAACATCCCGCATGAGGGCTTTTACTGCCGCAGACAGGACGCAAGGTACCTTCGACTGCTGATTTAAAAGCGAAAGAGAAATACATCAATTCAAATGAGGTCGAGATAAAGGTGAGTGAATTAGCAAGCAAAGATTCAGGTTCGGTGAGCGAAAGCTCTCTGAGATTTTGTAATGTGTGAAAAGTATTGGATTTCTCAAATGATAGGACATAGTCTCTTGCCGCAATTGACCGGCAGGTTATGGAGCAACTAACGCCTAAAGTCGACGTGGTGCGACGAGGCAACGGTGAACTTATACTGACGTCTGGTTACGCTTTAGGAGAGGTTCCCCAAAACCTTGCCACGTTGATGATTGAGCAGGCGAGGCAAAACCCCGACAGGCCAATCATTGTGGAAAAGACCGGGGCGGGGCAATTTGAGCCAATGACCTATGGCGAGGCGCACGAGCAGGCTATGGGTATCGCCACTTACTTGCTTGATCAAGGCGCTGGTGTTAACCAACCGGTCATGATTCTCTCGGGTGCATCGAGGGCGCACTTTGTCGTGCAGATGGGCGCCTGCTATGCGGGTGTGCCAGTGATACCTGTCAGTACCAGTTACACCTCTGTTGAAGCAGCGTTTCCAAAATTTGAATCAGTGTTTAGCAAAACACAGCCAGCCTTTCTCTTTGTGGAGAACCCAAGTGCGATTGAGGCGGCAGTCCTTGGGACAGATATTGATCTGGATGGTGTCGAATGCTGGTCGGTGAATAATAGTCTCTTAGCAGGTAAGCCTGTCATAGCGCTCGAGGTAATCACGCGGCAAGCCAACGAAGCCGCGGTTGCAAATGCTATCCAAGCACTGACACATGATACGGTCGCGAAATACATGTTCACTTCTGGCTCCACAGGCATGCCAAAGGGTGTAATTCATACGCACGGCATGATCTGTGGCTTGATCGCCGGCCAGAGAGCGCTACGTGATATCGATCCGGATAGTCCCCCAGTAGTCCTGGACTGGATGCCTTGGTCTCATGTTGGCGCGGGTCAAATGCGCCTCTACGGCACTGTCAGCCAAGGAGGCACTATCTATCTCGATGATGGTAAGCCCACCCAAGCCGAGTATAAGAAAACGCTCGCTAACCTTAAGGTAGTCTCTCCAACGAGCTACGCAGGTGCGCCGCTCGGCTGGAGTATGCTGGTTGCCGCGCTGGAATCAGATGATGCGCTTGCAGCGCGTTTTTTTTCAACAGTGACTAGCTTGCAGTACGGTAGTGCTGCCATGCCCACATCGACCTATGAGCGCTTGCAAGCGCTGCTCGTTCAATACCAGGGTCAGCGGAAAACCATGAGCACTGGCCTCATGTCCACTGAGGTTGCGCTCGGTCTGTCTCGATACTGGCCCTGTGAGGACCAGACCGTTGTCGGGTTGCCCATGCCCGGATCAACCTTCAAGTTGGTGCCAGTAGGTGACCGTTACGAGGTGAGGGTTCGCTCGCTTGGCGTTACGCGTGGGTACTTAAATGATCCAGAGAAGACTCGAGAAGCGTTTGACGAGGAAGGTTTTTTCAAAATGGGTGATGCAGTGACCTTCGCTGATCCAGAGAGGCCGGAGGCGGGGCTACGGTTTGCCGGACGCATTGCTGAGCAGTTTAAGTTAATGACGGGGACCTGGGTTTCTGCAGGAACCCTTCGGGCGCAGCTCGTAGCGGCGCTGGCGCCTTTGGCGAGAGACGTCGTGATCTGCGGGCTTAACCAATCCTTTATCGCAATCTTAGTTTGGTTAAATGGCCCATCGGATGAGGCTGCCGAACCCTCAGAGCCATTCAATATCGATGAGGAGACAGCGAGTTCAATACGGCAGGCGCTCATGGCCCATAACGCGGCCAATCCAGCGTCATCACAGCGCGTGGAGCGATTTGCGGTGATGGCAGCTCCTGCGAGTATTGGTGCAGGCGAGATAACCGACAAGGGCTACGTGAACCAAGGGGCCGTCCAGGCTCGCCGTCAGTCGCTTGTTGAGTTGCTGTTTGAGCCTGAGGCTCTACCGGGTATTTTCGTCGTGGACGACAGTGTCTGAACGAGCGTTATGAGGATTCGCTCACCGGACGACCCAGTCGTGCATTCCTTCGCTCGATACGCTCACGCAGGCGCTGATGCCTTGAAGGCGTGAGCGGGTAAGACCTAATTAACTTCAGTGCAAGTCCGTAAAAGAGGATGGGTCCACCGCAGTAAACGATCCTGAGCGCGAGCACACCAGCGTCAGTGCTGCCGGCGATGCCCCCTGATGGGTCGAAGCCAAAGAGACCCACCACATTCAGTGAAAACCCTGTCCCAAGCGCAATGGCCAGTTTTTCCGTTAAGCCGAGAATGGCGAAGTAGGTTCCCGCGCGGCCGCCACCTGTCCGCGCAGAATCGACATCAACGACGTCCGCTAGCATGGCAACGGGAAGAAATTGAAGGCCGCCAAAACAAAAGCCCTTGACGATGAATAGACAGAAGAAGATGAGATAGTCACCTGAGGTAAGGAAAAAGTTAGCGCCGCTAACTAAGGCGACGGTCACAAGGGTAAACAAGAATGCGCGATGCTTACCGATGGTGCGGCCTAGCCAAAGCCAAAATGGGATGGCTCCTAACCCTGCGATGAAATAGAAGAAGTACGCTGCGCCAATGGTCGGGATGCCGATAATGTCTCGGATGAAAAACAGTGATACCGCATTGCGAAACGACTCGCCGAAAATGACCAGTAAGGCGATCATGAGCACTCGTCGCATGGGGCCATTGCGCCAGACAAGCTTGGCGCCCTCTTTAAGGGATACGCTGGCCTTGACCTCGGTTTCAGGTTCTTTCACGAAGGTAATCACAAGGAATGCGCAAACCGGCAGCACGCCAATGACGACCCAGGCAAGACCGGCAAGGACTGGGCCAGTTAGCGTAGCCCGGTCAACCGGCTTGGCATTCATGATATCGCCGGTAAAGGCGCTGGTAGCGTCGTTCCATAACGCGCCAAGTACGACTTCCAGGCTGCCGCCGCGGTCAGCCATGACCTCGATGATCATTGGCACTGCCGCGGCAACCATTAAACCCACCAAAACAAATAGCTCTCGTGCTGCTGTGACCCGACTTCGTTGGTGATAGTCAGGGGAGAGTTCTGCCCCCCAGGCACGATGCGGTAGCCCGATCATGGTCGAGCCGAGGAAAAAGAGCGTTAAACAGAGTAGGAAATAGGTGAACCCGATACCTTCCGGTGGAACAAAGAGTAAATAAACGCCCGTCATCATGAGTGGCGTGCCAAGGAATACCCATGGTTTACGGCGTCCAAATCGTGTCCGCCAGCGATCGGAGAGTTCACCCATCAGTGGGTCGGTGATGACATCGGTAAACCTTGCGAGCATGAGAATGGTTCCCACCGCTGCAAGACTAAGGCCGAGACCTCCCGAATAGTGGGCGGGTATCCAGATGGAGAGGGGGTAGCCAATGACTGCGAGTGGCAGACCAATGCAGCCATGCAAGTAGATGGTCCTTGCATCTAACACAGCCGGTGCAGATGAGGTCATGTGCTACTCCCAATAATCCGATTGTGCCAACGCGTTCAAACCTGCCGTGACGGCATAGCGTCGGCGTTAATCCCTCTATTGGAGACTAGCACGCGCAGTCTGGCTGATCCTAGGCCGGAATCTCGTAACTCGTAAAGAGAACTGGTGAACCGAGGACGAAAGGTTTCGTGTTGTATGGTGCCAGTGGTTCTCATGAGAGGTCGACTGTAATTAGTTAAAGAGCCGCGACTAGGTTAGACCACTTTTCCAGGATTGAGAATGCCCTTCGGGTCTAGCGCGAGCTTCATTTGCCGCATGAGCGTGATCTCAGACTCAGATCTTGCCAAGTGAAGGTACGGCTTTTTCTCAAGACCAATGCCGTGCTCGGCTGAGACTGAACCCCCTATGGGCTGAAGCGGCGAGTAAACCGCTTCTTCCACGGCTTGCCTTGCGGACTCGCCGCCGTCGCCAACAGCGATAGCAAAATGAAGGTTGCCATCGCCCACATGCCCGAGCGTGTAGTTGTGAAACTCACCGAATCGAGCCTTCAGACCTCTATTCACATCGTCAACGTAGGTCGCCATGTCGGGCAGCCTAAGACTGACATCAAAGAGGAATACTGGACCATGCCGAAAGGTTTGGGCGACATCGTCCCGTAGGGCCCACAATGACTGCCGCTGGGCCTCACTTTGGGCGATAACGGCGTCCTCAATCAGTTGCTCATTGAGCGCGCCTTCGAGCAGATCCAGTGCGGTTTGCTCCTCAGCCCCAAGTGCTTCGACAAGCACGTAGAGCGGGTAATCCCGACTGAGAGGCGCCGCATTCCCCGCGGTGTCATCAGTCACCAGTTGATAGTAGTTTTGCCACATCACCTCAAACGCCGAGAGATGACCACGTAGGGAGCGGTCGGCGTGTTTTAAAAATTTCGAGAGCTGATCAAAGTCTTGGAGGCCAACGAGGAGTGTCGGAGCCTCATTCAATGCCTCCCGGCAGCGAAGCACTGCTCGGGTCACGACGCCTAGCGTGCCCTCTGTGCCAATAAACCACTGTTTGAGGTCGTAACCGGCGTTATTTTTGATCATGTGGTTCATGGCGGAGATCACGGTGCCATCGGCGAGTACTGCTTCGAGGCCTAACACCATGTCGCGCATCATTCCGTAGCGAATCACACGGTTGCCACCTGCATTGGTCGAGATATTCCCGCCAACGGTGCACGAGCCTCGTCCACCGAGATCCAGGGGGAACATCAGTCCAGCGTTTGCCGCAGTTTCCTGTACTGTCTGGAGAACGACACCCGCTTGTGTAGTAATCGTGCGTTCGAGCGGGGAGACCTCCTCGATCTGATTCATGCGCTCGGTAGAGAGTACGAGGTCGTGCGGCTGGGTGATGGCGCCCTCAACCAAACCGGTTAGGCCACCGTGCGTTACGACTGATTGGCCGTGAGCGTGACATATTCGAAGTGCGGTGCTGGTCTCTTCGGTAGTTTTTGGGCGAAGCAATACGCTTGCCTGAATCGTGTCATCGCGCCAAATGCCAGCCATCCGCGAACGCACATCCTCGTCAAATAAGAAGATGTCGGAAGACAACTCGGCCTTTAAGTCAGAGAGGAGAGCTTTCGAGAGCGTCATGACTGGTATTCCTTCAGAAGGTTAGAAGAAAGCGGGTACAGCCTCGCTGTGAGGGCTAAAGTCCCCGCTGATGCACTTCCGTTGCCAGAGTGTCTCACCCGTTCGCAGGTCTTAACAAGTCGCGCGAAGATCGCAGCGATCGTTAGGTCGCGGGACTAAGGCTCGCTATCAAGTCTTGTTATTCGGAGCTCTCCGATGGCTCGCCTGAGAGCAAAACACCCTCAATGCTATGCAGCACGCTCAAAAATAGCGGCAATGCCTTGCCCGCCGCCAATGCACATGGTCTCAAGGGCGTACCTTCCCTCCCTTTGATGTAATTCCGCCAGCATGTCAGCAAGAATCCGCCCACCCGTCGCGCCGATGGGGTGGCCAAGCGAGATACCGGATCCGTTGACGTTTAGTTTGTCAGGATCATTCCATTCCCAGCCTTTCAATACTGCTAGGACTTGGCACGCGAAGGCCTCGTTGAGTTCGACAAGGTCCATATCGGAGAAGCTCAGTCCGGTTCGATCGAACAATTTTTTGACCGCAGGTACGGGTCCAATACCCATGGTGGCGGGATGGCAGCCACTAGCTGCCCACCCTACAAGGTAAGCCGAGGGGGTAAGACCAAGGGACTCGAGGCGGTCCTCTGCGACTACCAAGCAAGCGGCGGCGGCATCATTTTGTTGTGAAGCGTTGCCCGCTGTGACGACGCCATCGCCGGTGATGGACCGAAGCTTGCCAAGACTCTCTAGCGTAGTATCACCGCGTACGCCCTCGTCCTCGGCGAATCTTACAGGGTCGCCTTTACGTTGCGGGATATCGATTGCCACTAAATGGTCCGCGAACTTGTTTTCGCTCCAGGCCGCGGCAGCACGCGCTTGCGAGCGGCAAGCAAACGCGTCTGCTTCCTCTCGGCTGATTTGATACTCGGTGGCTAGATTCTCTGCGGTCTCAATCATCCCAGAGATATGCCCAAACCTTGCCGCAGGCTGAGAGCGGACTCTGCCTCGCTCTAAGCGATCGTGAAGGGTCACAGCGCCGCCTTTTTGCCCTTGCCGCATATTGGTCGTGTAATACTCGACGTTACTCATGCTCTCCGCGCCGCCAGCGATGACAACGTCCGCAACACCGGTCTGCACCATCATCGCGGCGTTCGCAATCGCCTGGACGCCACTGCCGCAACGTCGATCGACTTGTGTCCCAGACACTTCGAGGGGCAGATCTGCCGCCAGTGCAGCCCACCTGCCGATACAAGGTGCCTCACCGCTCGGGTAACCCTGGGCAAAGACGACTTCTTCTATGAGGGCTGGGTCGATGCCTGTTCGATTGACCAAGTCTTTGATGACGATGGCAGCGAGGTCCTCAGCATTCAATGACGAGAGTGAGCCCAGATATTTTCCGACACCCGTTCGAATAGGTGAAACAATGGCGGCTCGTCGCATGATGGTCTCCTACATTGGTTGGTTCTATGTGCAAGTGAATAGACGGGATGGTAAGTCAGGCCTGTCAGAGAGTTAAAGCACGGCACAGTAAATTCTCGTTTAGCGATTAGCTAGGTGCATCCCTGACTCAATGCTTCACCGAATAGCTGCCAAAAAAGCGGGTGCTAGCGGGGCAAAAGCAATTCAACGTCTCTCAGATCCAATGTGACTGTACCATAGCCTCCAAAGCCCGCGCTTTAGGTCACGTTCGAGCGTTTGTGGGGCGTTTTGTTGGCGAGAGTTGTTACTCTTCGCTGGTGATCTCGGGTAATGAGCGAACCACACCCTCTCGGCGCTTGTCGGCAGCGCCATCTAAACCACCTTCCGTGATTCGGATGAGATGTAGGCCTGAATTCTCGCCCTCTCTTTCGCGCACGTTGTATCCTTTTGCGATCAGTGTGTCAGCAATTTCCTGGCCGCCGGGTTCTCCTACTTCGACACGAACGCGCTCCCCACGAGCGATGAGATTCGGCGCGTCAGCCGCTTCTTGGGCCGTTAGTCCCCAGTCAACGATACCGATCAACGTCTTTGCGACATAAGCGGGGATCGAATTGCCTCCGGGGGAACCTGTGATGAGCGTCAATTCATCATCACTATTGACCACCATGGTGGGCGACATGCTGGATCGTGGACGACGGTTTGGAGCCACCGCATTCGCTGGTCGCTCACCAGACTCGGGAACCGCTCTTGCGAAATCGGTCATCTCGTTATTCAACACAAAGCCCTTGGCCCACCGCTGGGAGCCAAAAGCACCCTCGACCGTCGCAGTCATAGATACTGCATTACCTGCTGCATCAATGATCGAGAGGTGCGTTGTCCCGGAAGCCTCTTTGGTCGTGTCAGGCCCGAAGGTTGAAACGAGCGCGGGTGAGACAGCAAAAGGCGAGGGGTCGCCTGGGGTTGGTGTTGCGTCAGGAGCGAATCGCTCCTTCGCGCGCTCGCGCAGATAGGCAGGATTCATCAACGCGTCGAGCGGAATATCCACCTCATCAGGATCGCCGAAGTAATGATCGCGATCTTCATAAGCGAGTCGTTGCGCGTCCACAAACGCTTGAACGCGATCCATTTGGGTTGGCGCCTCGGGCAGTAGGTGATCGTAAAGACTCGCGATCATGATTTGTGCGCCGCCTGATGAGGGAGGTGTGGTGGTGCAGATTTTAAGGTCGCGAAAGGGCCCACAAATCACGGGACGTTCAACGGCTTGGTACCCAGCAAGATCAGCAAGTGTCAGTGTGCCGGGTCTTGGCGCAAGGCGGGTAGCGGCGACGATCGCCTCGGCAATATCTCCAGTGTAAAACGCGTCCGCACCCTCCCCAGCGAGTCGCTCGAGGGTTTGCGTGTACTCCGGGTTCTTTAATAGCTGACCTGCTTGAAGTGGCTGTCCATCAGGGTAAAAGTAGTCTTTGGTCCCGGGATTTACCGCAAGACGCGTGCGCTCAGCCATAAAAGGTAAATAATTAGCGAGCCTCGGCGATACCACGAAGCCGTCGCGTGCAAGCCGAAGCGCCGGCTCGAATAAGTCAGCCCAGGGCAACACTCCGTAGCGTTCATGGACCATCTCATAGAGCCGCACCACCCCGGGTGCACCTACGGCATGGCCGGACTGGACCGCTTCGAAAAATCCCAGGACGCCGTCTTCGCCCATAAACATGTCAACTTTGGCGCCGGCAGGGGCCGTCTCGCGACCATCAAAAAAGGTCATCGCTTTGGTGGCATAGTCAAAGTGAAGCAGGAACGCGCCGCCGCCAAGCCCTGAACTCTGAGGCTCAACCAAGCCAAGCACCAGATGGGTCGCGATCGCTGCATCGACCGCGTTTCCCCCGGCTTCCAGTATGGCGATGCCAGCATCAGCGGCATAAGGATTGGCCGCTGTGACCATGGCGCCTTTGGTCCAAGGGTTCGGTGAAGGGCTTTCGGGAGAGGTGTCCGAAGCTTGATGGGTCGCTTCTGGATTACAACCGCTCGCCAACAGAGCAAAGGCAATGATGCAGAGTGTGCGTTTCATAATGATCCGACCAAGTGAGTGCCGTCGATAATAACCGAACTGTCGGGCCGGAGCAGCCAATCTCGAGGGCTTGTCCTGATTACGGTGTTTACTTGCAAGTCCAATCGATCTCCCGCACCCTTCACTCAACGTGTCTTGAGACTTGAAAACCATGCGAACGAATACACAAGTACTGATCAAAGCGCTGCCCGAGGACAAATTAACCGAGGATCACTACGAGTTGGTTGACGGCGTCATTGACGAGCCACCGGAAGGGGAGGTGTTGGTACAAACGGAGGCCTTTGCGATCACTGCAGGCACACGGGCGGGATTGCAGGGGTCGGCGAGTTATGCGGGCGCGCCCAAAACGGGCATCGTCATGAATGGAACGGGTGTTGGTCATGTGGTTGCCTCCAAAGACCCCGCGTTCAAAGAGGGGGATGCTGTGCTTGGACCCACGGGCTGGCAACAGTACTCCGTCCACAAAGGCGCCGCACTCTCGGTGATTGATCCGCAGGACGACCCGATTCATTACTTGGGGCCGCTGGGGGTGAATGGACTCACAGCCTATTTTGGCTTGTTCAACGTGGGTCAGCCCAGTGCGGATGAAACGGTGATGGTATCTGCTGCGGCAGGATCGGTTGGTCATTTGGTTGGGCAAATGGCCCGTATCCACGGCTGTCAGGTCGTTGGTGTGGCCGGGGATGACGCAAAAAATCAAACGCTGATTGCCCAACTGGGTTTTCACGCTGCAGTCAACTACAAGTCAGCTGACTTTAGGGCGCTCTTGAAGGAAGCAACGCCCAAGGGGGTCGACGTTTACTTCGACAATACGGGCGGCCCCATATTAGGCGCCGCGCTCTTTCGGTTGAATGTGAACGGTCGGATCGCCTGTTGCGGAGTGGTATCCCAGTACGACACGAGCCGGCCCGAGCCAGGGCCGAAGGGAATTCCAGGCTTGCTCGTGAATAAGCGGATTAATATGCGGGGTTTCTTGGTGTTTGATTTTGCAGAGCAATACGAGGCTGCGCGATCAGATATTCGCGGGTGGTTAGGTAGCGGGGAGCTGAAAAGCCTGACGGATGAAGTCAATGGCCTAGCAGCGGCGCCCGGGGCGTTTGTTGATCTGCTCGCCGGTGGCAATATCGGCACAAGGGTCGTGAGATTGTAGGCGAAGCGGTCGCCGCCTCGTCTAACGTGGCTTAGCGCCGCCGCCGACCCGAATGATCTCTCCAGATACCCAGCTTGCCGCTTCTGACGCAAGATAGACACACACGCTGCCAATATCCTGGGGCGTGCCCAATCGGCCGAGCGGAATGCGCCATTCTTCTAGAAGTTCGTCCAGTTGATCTTCATTCTTGCCCACGGCTTGGAGCATGACTTCAGTGGGAATGGCCCCAGGCATCACGCCGTTCACTCGAATGTTGGGTGCGAACTCGGCCGAGAGTGTCCAAGTCAGCGAATTCACGCCGGCTTTAGCGGCACCGTAATGGCCGCTGCCAGGCACTGGACCGGTACCGGCGCCAGAAGAAATATTGATGATAGAGCCCTTATCCATGTGCCTCGCGGCAACCATACAGCCGTCATAGACCGCGGTGAGGTTGAGATGAAGGGTCCGAAGCCACTCCTCGCGAGGGAGGCTGGTCATGGGCATGCGCATTGGGGACCCTCCTGCGTTATTCACCCAGCAGGTAATCGGTCCGAGGCGATCTGTGGCCTCAATGGCGAGGCGTTCCAACTGCTCTGGGTCCATGACATCGGTCGTCACCGCGATTGCCTCACCCCCTGCTGCAACGATTTGCGCTGCGACTCGCTCAATCTCTTCACTTCGCCGAGCCGCTAGCGCCACCTTTGCACCCGCTTCAGCGAAATCAAGGGCAATGCCTTCGCCAATTCCTCGGCCAGCGCCGGTCACAACAGCCACTTGCCCGGAGAGTGAAAATCGTTCGGCTATGGATGTCATAGGTCTATCTCCTGTCTATTATTGTAGTTCTTCTATCTCTCTTGAGCGGCAAAGCACCTTGATGTAGATCAGTGTCAAAACGGTACATGCTGGATCATTAGTCACAGCACTATAGGGCATCAGCGAGGGGCTTGCACTGAGCGGAGCATCAGCCTAAAAAGAGGGCTCGCAAGGAAGGGGATCTAAGGAAATGGGAGCATTAGTCCTACAATCGGCAACAGAATTTACACCCGCCATCGCCAATCAGACGCTTGCTAGTTGGGCAGGCGAGGAAATTGTTGATGTGAGCGTGGCAGCGCTCGGTGAGGGCGTTGGCCTTATGTCATCGATTGCGAGAGCAGAACTGACGCTCGCTTCAGGGGCGAGGCGCTCGGTGATCGTCAAAGTCATCGCGCAAACAGAAAATGTGGGCATATCGAAAGAGCTCAACTTTTACAGTAATGAGGTCAATTTCTACCGGTACCTCGCTGATCAGTGTCCTGTCCCCGTTCCCGCTTGTTTGTTCGTTGATATTGATCCAGAGACCCAAGACTTTTTGTTGATTCTCGAGGATATGGGGGATGCCGCGGCCGGCGATCAGATTGCAGGCTGTGATTCAGCGTTGATGGAGCAAGCGTTCGTCAGGGCAGGCCAACTGCACGGCCGGTTTTGGGATAAAACGGCGCAGTTTGATTGGCTCCGATACCAAAACGTGCCGGAGCTAAATCAATTCAGGCGGGACGCCATTTTTAAGCCTGGCGTTGCGCCCACCTTGGATTTGTTTCCGCACCACTTCCGCGGCAATCTTGCCGAGGTGGTGACTAAGATTGGTGATCAGTTCGTTGAGATTTTCGAGCGAGCCATGGCTGGGCCGCAGACCGTCATTCACGGCGACTATCGGATTGACAACATGTTGCTGCCTATTGTCGACGGTCAAACCGAGATTGTTGCAGTGGATTGGCAGAACACCACCGGCGGTAAGGGACCACACGATTTGGCTTATTTTGCCTCCCAAAGTTGTGAGCCCGAGATCCGCGGTGCGAAAGAAATGGAAGCGCTCAAGATCTACCATGACATACTCACCGATGAGGGCGTTAAAGGTTACAGTTTCGATCAGTGTGTTGAGGACTATCGGCTCAATTTGCTCATCACGATGATCACGCCCATCGCTATTTGCGGCACGCTCGATGCCGGTAATGAAAGGGGGATGTCACTGGGTGAGGTGATTCTGGTGCGATCGCTGGATGCGCTTGAAGTCATGGATTGTGCGGCACTGCTTGATTGAGCGAGTGAGCGGGCAAACAATTGGGGCAAGCGCTTTGAGCGAGCCAGATTTTGTTTTGCAAGCGCAAACGAAAGGTAAAACAAAAGCTTTAACAAAAAAGCTTCGCAAAAAGGCTTTTACACAAAGGCTTTTACATAAGAGCGATTTCTTAAAGGTTTTAAACGAAAGCGCTTGCACAGATGAAGCGATATTGAGAGACAACGACTGAACGCAAGTAGTGATTGATACTCGGTTAGTATCGCGCGGCGTTGTTGGGGCGCGCCCTCGAGTCAGCGCGAAAAAGGGTCTCAGAGGCCGAGTGATCAAAGGATTAAGGGGGTAACAATGGTTAAGACAGGGCAGTGGCATCAAGGAATCAAGACAGTGTGGCGTGTCAAGCCGTCCATTCCTATTGGCGGATCACTCAAGTGGCTTGTCGCTGCTTTGCTGCTTGCTGGCTGTGCAGATTCCGAACAAGTCGTCGACGAATCATTTCAGGCTGGAACCAGTGCTGACTTTGAGAGCCAGTTACAAAATCAGCTGATCTCCGCCAAGCCTGGCGATGTGATTACGATCCCCGCTGGACGGCATACCTTCAAACGAGGCCTATCGCTCGCCGTGGACGGTGTTACGATCCGTGGTGAGGGCATGGACAATACGATTCTCGATTTCAAGGGCCAATTGGTCGGCGCTGAGGGTTTGCTTGTCACCGGGAGTGATTTCGTGATCGAAGACTTGGCCATCGAGGATGCGAAGGGCGACGCGCTGAAAATCAATGAAGCGCGTAATGTCGTGATCCGGCGCATTCGAACAGAATGGACGGGCGGGCCGAGCGTAGATAACGGCGCTTACGGGATCTATCCCGTTCAAACCGAAAATACGCTCATCGACTCGGTTGTCGCGATTGGTGCCTCGGACGCGGGCATCTACGTTGGTCAGTCGAAGAATGTGGTCGTTAAAAATTCCCGAGCCGAGTACAACGTGGCTGGCATTGAGATTGAGAACACGGTGGATGCCGACGTGTTCGACAATGTCGCGACCAACAATACAGGCGGCATCCTCGTGTTCAATATGCCGAATTTATCCCAAGAAGGAGCCCGGACGAGGGTCTTCCAAAATCAGGTGTTTGGTAACAACACGGAGAATTTCGCGATTCCTGGCGGGGCGGTCGCTGGCGTGCCTGCAGGATCGGGGATTTTGATCAATTCCAACGATGACGTCGAAATTTTCGACAATGATCTAGCGGACAATGATACGGCGCACATCATTATCTCGAGTGTTTACTCAACCAATTATGCGAGCCGCGAGACTGCAGAAGGTTTCGACCCCTTCCCTGAACGGATTTTCATTTACGGAAACCGCTACGAGGGCGGCGGTACGTCACCCGATATGTTGGAACTTAAGGTATTGAAAACTGCCATGTTCGGTTTGACGGGTGCCTTCCCTCATGTGGTGTGGGATGGCTATCTCAACGAATCACTCGCGGTCGATGGCGCTCTGGCGCCTGAGCACAACATTTGCATTAAAGATGAAGCTGAAACCGAGTTGCTGAACGTGGATGGGCCCAACGGCTACAGCAATCCGCGGGTAGAGCGGGATCGGCACTTGTGTGAGCACGAACGTCTTGCCCCGGTCACACTGTCAATAGGGGAATAGGGTCAGCTCGATGTGACTGTCCGCTGAATTGGAGGCTGGGCGGATTTTAGCTATCAGCGGCCATTGTGCAGTGGTACGAAAGAGGCTTGTGGTAGGGAGGCGCTAGCGTCCTATCTTGGGCAGGTGCTTGTGGTCGTCGACCTCGCCACGCTTCTGAGGGCGCTTGGTGAGATCGCCCTCTCGACCGTCTGGAACATCAGCACTACGCTCAACGCTTGGCAATTCTGCCTCGCTAAAATCAGACAAGATTCTCTGGGTTTCACAGCAGTGATAGGACATACTGCGCGCCTGAGAATGAAGGTCCCTGACAAGCTCGACTCGTGCGCGGGGTCTTTTAGGCAAGTGCCCGAAAGGGTAGAGAGAGTATGCATACGTTAAAGTCACGAACAACACTATTCAGCCGATGGGTTAGACGGCCTATAGTGCCGTCACTGATGACGGCCGTTTGTGCTTCGCTGCTCTGTCTGACGGGATGTGGCTCGGCGCCAGTGACGTTTAACTACACGACCGAGACGCCCTCAAAACTCTCCGATTGGGGCGTTTTGGAGGTCAGGGGTGGGCGCGTGCAGGTCGATGCGGATACGGTCGTCTACACCCTGGCGAGCCCGCTATTTTCTGATTATGCCCTGAAGTTTCGGACCATCAATGTTCCCGAGGGTCGAACCGTAGCAGTCACTGACAGCGGCCGCTTTGACTACCCGGTGGGAACGGTCATCACGAAGACATTCTTTTACAAGACCACAGAAGCAGACAGTCATGATGGTCAACCGCGCTTTCTTGCAGCGTCCGATATTCCCACGCCAACGCCTAATGACTTGCGAGAGATTGAGCTGGACGCGGTTCAGCTGATTGAGACCCGACTACTTGTGCGCCGTGAGGCGGGCTGGCAGGCACTGCCTTACCGCTGGCGAGCCGATCAGACCGATGCGGAATTGCTTCCGGCAGGTGACCTACTGCTCGCGGAGATGGTGTTCGAGGATCAATCCGAAGCATCGTTTGCGTATTTGGTGCCGAATCAAAACCAATGCGCTGGGTGTCACGTGCTCGATCAATCGACAAAAGCCATAGAGCCCATTGGTCCACATCAAAAACACTTGCAGCTAGTCACAGGCCCCAATCAGCTGGACGAGTGGTCAAGAAGGGGAGTCGTCGATACTGAGCATTTGAGAGATGACCTAGCGTGGACTCAGATCGATTATCGAGATGAGCGCCACACACTGAATGATCGGGCGCGCAGTTACTTAGACATTAACTGCGGGCATTGTCACAGCGCCACTGGCCCAGCCGATACCTCCGGGCTTTATCTGAATGGTGAGACGTTAGACCGCGTTCGGTTGGGGTGGTGCAAAGCGCCCATTGCTGCAGGCCAAGGCACGGGCGGGCACCAATATGGGATTGTGCCCGGGCATCCAGAACGTTCTATTTTGTACTACCGCATGCAGAGCAGGGATCCGGGCGCGATGATGCCAGAGCTGGGTCGAAATTTACTGGACGAGGCGGGCAGCGCGCTTGTTGCCAAGTGGATTGACGAGATGGAACCGACCCCATGCCAGGGCGAAGGGGCTCCAGCAGTAGATAGTCAATTGGGAACATCCGATTTAGCGAGCATTGACCATCGCGCACACGAAATAATCAGCACTCAGGGGGAATGATGATTACGATACTAGACGGCGGTATGGGTGGAGAAATTCAAAAACACCTAGATGGTGCGAACCACGGACTATGGTCAGCAAAGGCGCTGGTTGAAGCGCCAGATTTAGTTCGCAGCGTTCATCAAGCGTACGTTGATGCCGGTGCGCGGATGATTATTACGAACACCTATTCAACGATCCCTTCCTATATGGATAAAGAGGGTCTTGCCGACCAATACCTCAATTATTGCAAGCTCGCAGGCGAGATTGCCAGAGAAGTAGCCAACGGACCCAAGGAGGTACTGGTCGCTGGCGGTCTGCCGCCCTTGTCTGAGAGCTATCGGCCTGATTTAGTCCCTCCGGCGGATGAGGCTTTGCCCATCTACGAGGCGATGGTAAAAACCTTGAATCCGTTTGTTGATCTTTACATGTGCGAGACCATGTCAACGGCCGACGAGGCATACAACGCCGCGAGTGCAGCCAAGCGCTGCGGTGAGGGACGGCCCGTCTATGTGGCATGGACGCTATCAGAGGAACCTGGCGCTGGACTGCGCAGCCTTGAGTCCGTTTCGGCTGCATTCGAGCGAGTGTCCTCGCTGTCGCTCGATGGATATCTCTTTAATTGCACTACGCCCGAGGCGGTATTGCCTGCCTTGAAGGAACTGCGCGCGCTAACGGACAAGCCCATTGGCTGCTACGTCAATCGGATTGCAGAAGTCCCTGAGGCCTGGACCCTGGATAATGAGCACCAGACGCACAGGCGCACGGATCTAACGCAAGACTACTACGTTCAATTGAGTCTCGCCGCGATCGAAGCGGGCGCCAACATTGTCGGCGGCTGTTGCGGTATTGGTCCTGAGGACATCGCCGCACTGAATCGGGCAGTCCAAGACGCAGCTTGATAAGCTGTCGGGCGGTCTTAACGACAGCCCACCCGAGGCCAGCTTTGTTTTAGCGTTGTGTTGGTTCGTGTAAGAAGGAAAAGCGGGATAAACGCCGTTAATCGAGGTACAGAGCGGCTAACCCGGTGATAACGGAGTTCAACCATCATGAGTGATGACCCATTTGGTTTTGATACGCGGCAGTTGCACGCAGGGCAACGCCCAGATTCGGCGACTGGCGCGCGCGCCACACCCATTTATCAATCCGCGTCCTTTGTTTTTGAGTCTGCGGAAGACGCAGTAGGCCTCTTTAACATAGAACGAGCGGGGCATGTTTACTCTCGCTTGTCGAATCCAACCAATGCTGTACTCGAAGAGCGCATCGCGGTCTTGGACCAAGGTGTTGGCGCCATCGCGGTAGCGAGCGGCCAAGCGGCGCTGCACCTCGCGGTTTCAACGTTGATGGGCGCGGGTGATCACATTGTTGCCTCACAAAGTTTGTACGGCGGCAGCCACAATTTGTTGGCGTATACGCTGCCGCGATTTGGTATTACCACGACGTTCGTTGACCCGCGAGACCCCATTGCCTTCGAGCGAGCTATCCGGCCTGAAACGAAACTCGTGTTTGGCGAGGTAGTGGGTAATCCTGGGATGGAAGTATTAGACATTCCCGCGATTGCCGAGATCGCCCATGCGGCGGGTGTGCCGCTTATGGTGGATGCGACCTTCGTGACGCCTTACTTGTGCCAGCCCGTGGCGCTTGGTGCTGATTTGGTGATGCATTCCGCGACCAAGTTCCTCTCTGGCCATGGCGTTGTCATTGGCGGGTTGCTGGTGGATGGCGGCGTTTTCGACTGGCAGGCATCGGGCCGCTTCCCAACATTGAGTGAGACTTATGAAGGGTTTCACGGTCTCAATTTCGCTGAAGAATTTGGCCCAGCGGCAATGATCACCCGAGCAAGGAAAGAGGGGCTTCGGGACTTTGGTGCTTGTATGGCCCCCATGACCGCTTTCCTCATTCTCCAGGGCGTTGAGACGCTGTCGCTCCGTATGGAAAAACATATGGATAACACGAGGCAAATGATTAAGTTCTTGTCCGAGCAATCCAACGTTAAAAAGATCCATCACCCAGGATTCGAAGGCCATCCTGATTATGCGCTTGCCCAAAAGCTCCTGCCCAAAGGAGCCGGTGCGGTCATGAGCTTCGAAATTGAAGGAGGCCGAGCGGCTGGCATGAAATTGATCGAAACGCTGCAGCTTTTCTCACATTTAGCCAATGTGGGTGATGCGAAAAGTCTGGTGATTCACCCAGCGAGCACCACTCACCATCGCATGGACGATGCGGCGCTTGCGGCAGCCGGTATTTCTGAAGGCCTCATTCGATTGTCTATTGGTCTCGAGGATGCCGGTGATCTGATTCGAGATATGAAGAGCGGGCTTCGCGCTGCAGCTAAGGAGGCCAGTGCCTGATGCGTCTTGAAATCAATGGTAGCCCTGTCTTTGTTGGCACGGGCAGCACGCCACTCCAATCTGATCGCCCGACCATCGTGTTTCTGCACGGTGCGGGAATGGATCACTCGGTGTGGCTGATGCCGGCTCGATATTTCGCTCGTCACGGGTTTAATGTGGTCGCTCCGGACTTTCCGCAACACGGTCAGAGCGAGGGGGATGCGCTGGAGAGCGTGGAAGCGATGGCTGAATGGGTGGTGACCCTGCTGGATTCGCTTGAGCTTCCTACTGTGGCCTGCGTTGGGCATAGCATGGGCTCGCTAGTGGCGCTTGAGATGGCTGGCCGATGGCCCGAGCGAGTCGCTCAACTGGCGCTGCTAGGAACGTCTGCGCCCATGCCAGTGAGTGATGTTCTGCTCGACGCTGCCGAGGCCAATGACCACCAGGCCATGCAAATGGCGAATCAATGGAGCCATAGCAGTGGTGGCTTGTTAGGGGGGCACGCGGTACCTGGCATGACGCTTTATCGCGGCGCATTACGGTTGTTGCATCGAACGCCTAGAGGGGTGTACCACAAGGACTTGTCTGCCTGTAATGCGTACGAGAACGGGGAGTCCGCGAGCGCTAGTATCACCGCCCCAAGCCTTGTGCTGATGGGTGAGGAAGACAAAATGACTGCGCCTCGCGCGAGCCAGAAAGTGGTCGATCGCCTGAATGACGCGGAGGTCGTGAGGTTGCCAAAAGCGGGTCACTCTATGCTGAGCGAAGCGCCTAATCAGGTGCTAAACGCATTATCGAGTTTTCTGTTGCCTGCTAAGTGAGGTGGCGCTTTTCCAAAGGCTGAGTGGTCTCGCGTTGAGGTACTCAGTAATCGGTGCGTCAGTAGTCTCTGCGCTTAGCCAGAACCCAAAAGGGATAGTGGGTGAACCAGGCTGGGTTAGGGTGCTTCGGGCTACCCGCATCATGCGAAGCATTCCATTCAATTTTACCGTTCAACGTTAATATCGGCGCTTAAGAAAGTCCTTAAGCAGAGATTATGAGAGCCCGTCTGCGAAAAAGGGTATAAAACCGTCTTCGAAAAAACGTTTAAGAGAGCGTCGAGAAGGAAAGCCTAAAATCAGTGTCGAAGAAACGTCGAAAAAAGGCTGACCGGTGCGCCAGCAACACTTGGTAGAAAGGCGAACCCAAGAAGAAAGGCGCCGAGTTAGCCTTCCCGCAGGTGCGACTTTAGCGTTCTTCCGACCGCAATAATCAAGATCACGTAAATTAGCAGGAGCGGCACGCTAGCAACTAGCGTTGCCGTTTGCAGGGCTTTCAGACTGCCGAAGTAGAGCAGGCTCGCGGGGAGTGTGCCAAGGGCAAGCGCCCAAAAAACTCGGTGCCATCGTTCTGGATGTTGGCCGGGTCGCAATTGATCAGTGGCGCCAGCAGCCAGCGTGTAGGCGGCTGAGTCATACGTGGTTGCAGTGAAGATAGTGCCAATCACAACAACAAACACCAACCAGAAACTGCTGCCGGGTAGATACGTGAGCGCATGACTTAACGCATAAGAAGGGCTAAACGATTGAGTCTCTGCAACCACCGGCATCTGACCGGTTAGCTCGAGGTTCAGGGTGAAGTTTCCCAAAATCATAAAGAAGAGGGCGCAGCCTAGGCTTCCCCAGACCAACATGCCCCCAATGAGTTCTCTGACAGTTCTGCCTTCAGAAATCTTGCACACGAACATGCCAACAAAAGGCCCCAGCGCGAGCCACCAGGCCCAGTAAAAAACGGTCCAATTCTCAACGAATTCATCGTTCTGTAATGGATCGGTCCATGTCAGCATTTGAATGAAATGCTGCACTCCATGGCCAACTGCAGCGAGGCTCATCTCTGCAATAAATGCGGTGGGACCTAGCACGAGCACAAAAGCCAGGAGGATAAGCGCTAGAGAGCTGTTGATATTGCTGAGTTGCTTGATACCCCCATCCAAACCTCGGTAGACCGAAATGGAAATCAATACCGTAATGACGGCAATGAGCGCGAGTTGAGTCGTGAAGTCATCAGGAATCCCCGCCAGCCTTGTCAGTGCGGACGTTGCAACCGCTGTACCAAAGCCAAGCCCGGTTGCTGCTGAGCCGAGGAGTCCGACAATAAACAGAAGATCAATAAACCGTTTGACAGGAGCCGTCTGAAAAGGCCCGAGGCCTGGGCTGCACGCAGCACTCAAGCGTAGCGAAGGCGAAGGGCTTAAGTAGTACGCACAACTAATGGCCAGAGTAGGCAGGCAGTAGAGCGCCCAACCCACGGGGCCCCAGTGGAACATGCCGTACGTCGCTGCCCAAAGGGTCGCCTCCCTTGACTCTGGAGTAGCCGAAAAAGGGGGCGCTAGGTAGTAAAACACCCACTCGCTTGCCCCCCAATAGATAACTGAGCCACCAATGCCGCAGCAGAACAGCATGGATATCCAGCTGAACTGGCTGTAGCGCACTTCACTGTTGCCCAGTCGGATGTGACCCCAGGGTCCAAACGCGGCATAGAGTAGAAACACGAGAATGGTCGTCGCGAGCGCAACGTAGATTACGCCGAGTTCTTGGGTAATGAGACCAAATGCTAGATTAATCGCCGATTCGCTGACCTCGGGGAAGGCGACGATGGGAAGGACCACGGCGCCGAGTAGTGCGGCGCCAAGGCTAAAAATAAACCAGTCTACCTTTGGTTGCTGGTGCTGTTGATCGCTCAAGCCGATGACCAATGACTACATCAGGCGTTCACGATAGCACAGTCGCAGCCCTGAGTTCGGAGCTTGCTGGGGGAGTGTTCGATCGATCGCCTCCTTTCTTACGATCGCCGCCGCTAAATCTTAAGACGTTCCATCGATCCTAAGATTCAATGCCAGGGTCCCGAGCATAATACCGGGCTGATGCACAAATGTATTGTCCTCCCCGTAGCGAATGCCCGGTAGGCGATCGAGCAGGATGTCCCATGCGAGTTGCTGCTCGAGTCTCGAAATGCCTGCGCCAGGGCAAACTCTCGGCCCTGCTGAAAATACTAGATGGCGCGTCAGTGCTTTGCGCTCAAGGTTTAGCTCGAAGGGGTTCGCCCACTCGTCTGGATCAACGTTCGCGGCGCCAAAACGGAGATGCAGTAGCGAGCCTTTGGGAACGTTGACCCCCTGAAACACCTCGTCTTGGATGGTGGTTCGCGTGCTAAGCCCTTGGGTTGGCGAGCGAAGCCGCATGGCCTCTTCAACAAAGGGTCGAATCTTCGATCGATTTTTGCGTAGCTCATCCCAAAGTCCAGGGTGCTCGCAAATGAGCTGCGCCTGCTCTTCCAGAGCGTATTGCGTGGTCTCAAGGCCGCCAATGATCATGGCGTACACAACGCCATTCACCTCGAGATCGGTGAGCTTTCGGCCAAGGACTTGATATTCCACCTGAGTGAGCCAGCTGATCATGTCTTCACCCGGGTTAGCTTTTCGCTGTTGGACCTGATCGTCGACATACGCTTTGAAGGCCTCTAGTTTGTCGAACTGGGCGTCCATTTCCTCTTTAGAGAGGATATTCCGATGTCCCTTGCCATAGACAAACGCCGCGACCTGAGCATTGCCCCATTCCGCGAGCTGGGGGATATCGGCCTCTGGGAACCCCAGCATGTTGGCCATCACCATCTGGGGTAAAGGGCGCGCGAAGGATTGGATAAAGTCGATTTCGCTCGCGTCTTTGAAGCGATCGATCAAGCGATTCGCACAATCCTTGATCATGTCCGTATGGCGGGCCGCACCTGGGCCAACCCAAGGGTCGGTTAGTTCCTGCCGATGGCTGCGATAAAGGGCGTGATTAGGTCTTAAGGTCATCATCGACCGCAGCATGGCGTTGACGTGAGGCACCGTGTGGCCGCTTTCTTCCGCCGCTTGAATTTGTACGATGGCCTCGTGGAGGCGTGGGGGGAAACGCTCCGGGTCTTTCACCACGCGCGCAATATCCTCGTATTTGGTCAGGATGTAGCCATCTTGCTCCTCAGTCTGGCCCTCACCCGCAAGGCGTACCACCGGGCATTCTGCATGGAGAATTGGGTAGGCCTCGTACCAATGTTCTTGTGCGCCATCGGCAAATAGGTCGACATCCGCAAGTGACATGGGGCATGCCTGCGCGCTGAGCGCGTGATTTGGGGTTTTCGAAGATTGGGTTGGATCTGACATCGTGATCACCTTGGCACTTGTTCCCCCACATTAGTCAAATCCAGCGACCTTCGCTATACCCAAACGACCTTCAAAAAGGCGCGTGAGAAATGTCTTATGGGGTTGCAGTTCTGTTTGCAAGTGCTTGATTGTTAGATAGGAATTGGGGTCAGTTCATGACAAAATGATAGAAAATCGCGGAAACAAACAGGATATAGGCGATTGAGGCGAAGTGCAGAACCCAGGCAGGACACAGAATTTATACCGGAATTTATGCCGGAAATGGATAGCTGTGTGCCTGATGCTCTCAATGGCCTGAAATCTAAGGGGAACTGTGAAGGCGGTTCAAACGTTGCGTTGTCAACTTCGCAAGCAATGAAAGGGTGAATAGCGAGTTCTATCGTGAATACTCCTAATCAAGATCCTCTGCAGCGCTGCTTACTGGCGCTTGCCAGGCACCACGGCGAGGCGACCAGTGCGGAAGCGCTGCCCAATATTTCCAGCTAAGAAACACAGCCGAGCAAGTCGGACTAGAGGTCGCTGACGCCTACCTTGATACCTACCGTCACCAACAACTGGTAACTTTTGCGGTCGACAACTTAATCGAGCACCGAGAAATTTCTCTTCGCATCCAAATGCGCGCCGTTGGCGGCCTGGATGCCGATGTCGATCTGGATCAAGCACAGGCTCGACTGAAGCTCGCTGAGTCTAATCTCTTGGTTGAGCTCAATAACCTAAATGACCTGAAGAACCACTATCAGAGACTGGTGGGCGTGTCGCCTGCAGATGGGCTAATCCTTCCCGGCGGCACCCTGACGCTTCCTACTGATCGCCAAATCGCGCTCAATCTCGCATTCGAGATGAACCCGTTTATCGAAGCGCAGGTGGAAACCAGTCGCGCGAGGCAAGCAGGATTTCGAGCGAGTCGAGGTCGATTTTTTCCGACTATCAATCTGCAGTATCGAAACTCAGCTGAAAAAAACCGGGACGGCATTGCCGGTAACTTTGATGAGCAAGCGCTCGAAGTCGGCCTCAGCATGAATTTATATCGTGGTGGCACCGACGCATCGTTAAGCCGAGAAGCGCAGGCGTTGTACTACGCCGCCATCGAGGCCCAGCGACTCGCGTGTATCAACGTTCGTCAAAATGTACTCGACGCGTATAACGAGATAGACATCTTAAAAGAGCGGATCCTCATTCTGGAATCTAATCTTGCGAGTCAAGAAAGCTCGAAAGACGCCTATAAACAGCAGTTTGAGATAGGCCAGCGTTCGCTCCTGGATATGCTTGATGGAGTGAACGAATATTTTGTGACTCGAAATTCGTTATTGAGCGCAGAGGTCGACCTACGCAAAGCGGAGCAGCGCGCGGCGGCGATCGGTATTTTACTTACTAAAGTCGGAGTAGCCGGCGAGCGAGCGGATACCCAGGCGGCCTACGAGTTGGCATTGCTGGAGCGAGGCGCGGGCTCGACCTACAGCACTTGCCCCAGTGAATTGCCGGATCAATCAGTGATCGACATTGCTCAAATTTATGAGCAAACCGACGCGGAGTTTGAGGCGCAGAAACAGCCGATGTTTGAGGGGGAAGGCGGTTTCGGCACCTTTGAAGGCGAGGGGGGATTTGGTGAGTTTGATGCATCCGAGGATGCTGATCCTTTCTTCTCTGAGCCGGAACTAGAGGAGTCGTTGCCGAATGAACTGGTTCTATACTATGCGCTGGACTCAGCGGAAATCCCCATGGAATCAGACGCTGACCTAGAGGCCGTAGCCGCGCGGATCTTCGATAACCCTGACTTGCGGGTGTTGGTCGAAGGTCATGCGGATGAGACAGGTACGCGACTGCGCAATCGAGAACTGGCGAACCAACGAGCATTATCAGTGAAGCGGCGGTTGGTGCAGCAGTACGCATTAGATCCAAGTCAAATTGATACCATTGGGTTTGGCGAAGATCGTCCAGCAGTCACCGGGTCCGGCGCTCAACCACAAAATAGACGTGCTGTTATCCTCATCCAGTAGCCGCGAGTGGAGCTTCTGGTACAAAGAGAGTCGGCGCGTGGCGCTGGTATTAACGGATAGCATGCAGAAACTCGCTCATGAGATTCTTTGAACCCGCGCATTGGGCTCAATCCTGACCTGCGGTAAACTGCATCCTGCTAACAGAACGTACTGACTTGGCACACATGGGGGCACTCGTGGTCAAAAAAATCCTGATTGGAATCGCTGTACTTTACGTGCTGGTCGTCGTGGGTTTTGAGTCGATGCTCGGTTATACCCAACCTGAAAATCAGGGCACCTTGGTAATCACTACGTTTGACGAGGGCGAGCCACACGATCGAGTCGTGTCCAGAATCCACATTGATGATGAGCTCTATGTGGCGGTTAACCATTGGCCCAGGCTTTGGTACTGGCAACTCCTTGACGAACCGGTGGTGCGGATTCGTTACGGCGACACCGATGACCTCTTCAGAGCAATCCCCGTCGAAGGGGACCAAGCGATTCAGCGCGTGGATGCTGCCAGACCGCTCAGTCTTCAGTTCAGAATCTTGACGGGCTTTCCTCCGCGCCACTTCGTGCAACTGGTAAAGGTGTAAACCAATTTCCAGAATGTTAGTCACCCCTCACTCCACAGTTCATCCCTTGCGCTGGCTGTTCAGCGTTGATCTGAGAAGCCTAGCGCTCGTTCGTGTACTGATCGGCTCGATCCTGCTCTTTGATCTCATGATTCGGGGTGCGGACTTTGTGACTTGGCTCACAGACGACGGCGTGCTGCCCAGAGCAACCGTCATGGAGCGCATGGATGAATATCGATGGTCGCTCTATAACATCAGTGGGCATTGGCTCTGGGTGCTGGCGATTCAATGTATTGCAGGCCTCGCGGCGCTGGCACTGGTGCTAGGGTACCGAACCCGCTGGGCCGTGGTGATCAGCCTTGTGATGCTCATTTCGCTTCATAATCGCGCTCCACTCGTGCTCCAAGGCGGGGACAACCTGCTACTGCTAGTGCTTTTTTGGATGTGCTTTTTACCGGTAGGGCAGCGATATTCCATTGATGCAGCCTTAGTAGACCCTCGTCAGCCAGCGTCGAAGCCGATTCCCAATGCCTATTTGTCGGTGGCGACGGTTGCGATACTGTTGCAGGCCATGGCGGTCTATTTTTTCTCCGCTTTTTTGAAGAGTGGGGATGAGTGGTACCCAGATGGAACGGCGATTTATTACGCGCTGCGTCTCGACGAGCTCAACACTTGGATTGCGCAACTTTGGAAGGATGAGCTCTGGCTGTCGCGTCCTTTGACGCTTTACGTATGGTGGCTCGAGCTCATCGGCCCCCTGCTCATGTTTTCGCCGATCTTTCGGCTACCGCTGCGTCTCGCCATGATGGCAGCTTTTATATCGCTCGAAGTTGGGTTCATCTTCAATTTACACATTGGGCTATTCCCGCTGGTCTCTATTACCTCCATCTTGCTGTTCACCCCGTCCGAGGTGTGGGATTGGATCGAGAGGCGCTTCTTCGATCATCGAGGGCAAGGCCTCACGCTGTACTATGATCAAGGGTGTGAGTTTTGCCTCAAAATGTGCGTGTTGCTTCGAACTTTCTTGTTGTTGAAGCGAGCCGAGATTGTGCCTGCTCAGAGAGATGCTGATATAGCTGCCATCCTGGATCGGGAATTTTCATGGGTGGTCACCGATCCAGCCGGTCAGACGCACATTAAGTGGCAAGCGATGACCGCTGTCTTTACGCATTCACCGCTTTTTTTCTGGATGGCGAAACCGCTTAGCTGGATGGGCGGGCTTGGCACTGACTTGTACGAATGGGTGGCGGAAAACCGCGGCGCCTTTGGCCGTTGGTTTGCCAGGTGGTTGCCGTGGGGAGAGGGGCCGCGGCTGCCTGGAAAGATCGCTCAAAGTATGGCTTTAGTGATTGGTCTCTACGTGCTGTTGATGAATGTCACGACCATACCGGACTGGCGCCTCGGCTTTATGACAGAGCGAGAGGGCGCTCCGCTGAAAGTAAAGATGCCCCAGGGTTGGTGGGCATTAAAAAGTACATTACGGCTAGATCAAAAGTGGAGCATGTTCGCGCCGTATCCTAAGAAATCTGATGGCTGGCTGGTTATCCCAGGTCTGACAGAAGATGGCCGTTTGGTGAACGTCTTTCAACCAGATCGCGAACTTTCCTTTGAGAAGCCCGACAGCATGTTTGCCAACTACTACCAAAACTACCGCTGGCGGAAGTACCTAACGCGGATCCCAGCTAAGCGTTATGAAGCCTACCGCGGCCATTACGGTGGCTGGCTTTGCCGGCAATGGAATGAAGGGGTGCCCAAAGGGCAGCGCCTTGCGACTTTAAATATCTATCGGATGATAGAGAGAACCCGTCCGCCAGGTGAGTTAATGCGCATTAGTCGCCAGAAAGTATGGCGGCACTACTGCTTTAAAGATGAAGGGGATTTGGTCGAACCAGCGCTCAAGGAGGAGGGGCTTTGGGCCATGCCCGCAGCAGCTCGGTAGGAGCGCCCAATGAATTCAGGCGATGCGGATCCTTCGCCACAAGATGTGGCTCCACCACTGTTTTAAAAAATAAAAGAACGCGTGGCAGAGCCTGCACTCAATGGAGAGCACTTTCACCATACCCCGGACTGCACAATTAGAACCTTAAAAAATTAGGTTGATTGAGCAACAATCAGTGGTTCTGAACCAAGTGGAAGTATAGGTCGCGCGACCGCTCAAAGTGGTTGACCTTGGTAGTAATGCCACAAGAACAGCGATGCTGCGGTGCGATACGGTGCCCAAGATTCAGTGAGCTTCCGGCTTTCCCCGGCCGTTGGCCTTTGATCGAGCTTAAGAAGCCTTCCAAGGGCAACCTGCAAGGCCAGATCATCTGCGGGAAAAATATCCCGGCGGTCGAGTGAAAACATCAGGTAAATCTCCGCGCTCCATCGTCCGAATCCACGAAGTTGCACAATTCTTTCGATGGCTTCTTCATCGCTCAATGAGCTGAGTGTTTTGATGCCAAGTGCACCGCTTAATTCGGCCTCCGCCAGACCTTGTAGATACTCTATTTTTCGGAATGAAAGGCCAGCTGCTCGCAAATCCGTCTCACTTGCCTTTAAAAGCATCCTTGGTGTGCAACGTGGCAAGAGTTTTTTTACTCGACCCATGATGGCGCTGGCGGCGTGGGTCGAAATTTGTTGTGCGACCACAGTGTTAACGAATGTTTCAAATCCCTCCGGTCGTTGGCGGGACGTTGGCTTGCCATAGACAGCAAGCGCCTCCTTCAGAGCGTCGTCTCGCTTGGCTAGGATATTTAATGAACGGGTGAGTGCGCGCTGATCCATAATGAGACTCTTTAGGCGTTGACTAAGAATAAGACCCTATACCTACTGTTGTCATGAGCTTGTTAATGGCTTGGCAGGCAGGTGTGTATTCCGCATCGTGCCGATTACTGTCGCAGTTTTGGCCGTTGCGCTCCTGGTTATATAAAAATAGAATATGGTTATAACTTAATTACGAACCTTCGGCGCTATGACAATCGAACCGTTTTTTGATTCGGCAACGGGCAGCCTGAGCTACTTGGTTGTTGATGATGCGACGCAGTCTTGCGCTGTCATTGATCCAGTCTTAGATTTTGACCCTGCTAGCGGTGAGGTCAAGACGGATTCAGCGGATGCTATACTAGAGGTGATCCGGTCTCGTGCGCTGAAGTTAGAGTGGATATTAGAGACCCACGTCCACGCGGATCATTTGACAGCAGCTCAATTTTTGCGCGATGCGACCGGCGCTCCGGTAGCCATCGGTGAAGGCATCGGCAAGGTGAGAACGCTCTTTGACGGAGTGTTTAACATTAAGAGTGAGCACGCAGCAGAGGCATTTTTTGACCATCTGCTCGCAGATGGCGACACGATCGCTGTAGGCGATTTAACGCTCTCGGTTCTAGCGACGCCAGGCCATACCCCTGCCTGCGTCTCGTATTACGGTGAGGGCGCTGTATTCGTCGGCGATACGCTGTTTCGGCCCGATTATGGGACCGCGAGAACGGATTTCCCGGGTGGTGATGCGGGCGTTTTGTTTGACTCGATTGGGCGTTTGCTGGAATTGCCCTCTGGCACCCGATGTTATTTCTGTCATGATTACCCAAGCGATCAAAGCGGCGTCTATACCTACGTGTCTGAACTTGCCGAGCAACTGAGCCACAACGTGCAATTGAAAGGCCGCAGTCGTGAAGCATTCATCGCGTTTAGAGGTGAGCGTGACAAGGAACTAGCAACGCCTCGCTTGCTGTATCCCTCCATTCAAGTGAATTTACGAGCCGGGCAATTCCCCGATCCTGAGAGCAACGGCCAAGTGTATTTGAAGCAACCTTTGGTTCTCCCCTAATGCTGTGGGCGCTCGCGTTACCCGGCGCGTTGGTCGTCGGGTTTTCTATGGGTCTATTTGGCTCGGGTGGGTCAATATTGACCGTGCCCATCTTGGTTTATCTCCTTGGCTGGGAAGAAAAAATCGCCATTGCCTCATCGCTCGCAATTGTCGGGCTCGTGGCGCTCATTACTAGTCTTCGAAACTTAAGAGAGGGCACCATCGATTGGACAGCTGTCCTCTGGTTTGGGCTCCCCGGCGTGCTAGGCACTTACGTCGGCGCTTACGTCTCGCAGTTTTTCCCTGGTTGGGTGCAAATGGCAGTGTTTGCTTTGGTGATGGCAATTGCCTCTGTATTCATGATTCGTCCGCTGCCCGAGGGCAGGACAGCTGCGCCTCAACACGGAAAAGGCTGGGTCATGATTGAAGGATTGTTAGTCGGCGCACTAACCGGTTTTGTTGGGGTCGGCGGCGGTTTTGTGATTGTCCCTGCGCTCATGATTTTGGGCGGGCTCTCCATGATGAATGCTGCGGCCTCTAGCCTTGTGATTATCGCCGTCAAATCTGCGGCAGGGTTTATTGGCTATCAGCAGATCCTTGTCGCGACGGGACAGTCGCTTGATTGGGCCGTTATCGCGTGTTTTGTCGTCTTTGGAGCGCTAGGGAGTTGGTATGGCTCGGTATACGCTCAAGACGCAGATCAAGTGCGATTGCAGCAATGGTTTGGTGGCGGCCTCATACTGATGGCAACGTGGATCTTATGGCGCACGCTTCTCACCAGCTAACGGTCATCATATGATGGGCGTCATGCGGGCAGGATAGCGATCCGCTGAGCCCCATTCGCTGGTAGCTTTTGAGGAGTAACGATGAGCGCGACACCCAATCAGGTACAAATTAGCGGACAGATTCAACTAGCCGATTTAGATGCGCTGAAGGCCGCTGGGATCGGCACAGTCATCAACAACCGGCCCGACGGGGAGGCCCCTGACCAACCTAGTTCCCTGGAGGTTGAGGCGAAAGCTGCGGAGTTGGGAATGAAATACTTTTATGTTCCTGTCTCGCCGAGAGGGTTGACCGAAGACAATCTTGAGAAGATGACGGCGGCGCTTGAGGCTTCGGAAGGGGAAGTGTTCGCGTACTGTCGTACAGGTAATCGCACGGGCGTGCTGTTAACCGCGCTTAGTCAGTCGGGGGAGTGAGGTTAGGGCGTTCAGTGCGTCGCACCTGATGGCAGGCCCGCTGCTCGGATAACCAATGACCTCCAATACAAGGATGGGCGTTCAGCATCGACCGGTCTCCGAGCATTCAGGTTGCGATGAGATCAATCAAAAGACTGAACTAGAGCGCTGGGGCGAATGAGCCGCATTTTTCCTAGCCATCTCAGATAAAGGCGCCTCGCTTATAGAGAGCTCAGAGTCCCCAAACTCCTATTGACGTCTACTCCGGCAACGGATGATCAAGAGGAATGTGGAATCTGCAGCAGTAGCTTTGCGTCTAAAGCGTACAAAATCGTCAGGCGGACAAAGCGTGCTTCTCAAACAGTTGATCAACTGAACTGTGGGCTTTGCTACAAGGGTCGTGGCTGTGAGAGCTCAGAATTTCTAATCCTTAAACGCGTAAATACCCCTGGCACCGAGTCCTTTAGAGATCTCCGCAGCCAATGATAATGATACTTACTGGTTGCTTCGCTATTGGAACTCTGTATCCCAAGATCCTCCACCTCAATCTCTAAATCCTCTTTAGATCGGGTTCGAGAGACTGATGAAGGAGACGTAGCGAGTCTGTCATCAGTGGGTACCCAGCATTGTTTTTGCCAGGTAATGGGTAAGGGCAGGCAATCAGGGACGATTGATGGTTGTTTCAAATCCGCTCCGTTCGATCGGGACATGCCTGCAACGTACCCAGCGCTTTAGTTATAACCTTAGCGCCCGATATGGGTATCTCCAGGCTAATCGAGACTCTATACTCGGTCGGGTATACGCAAGGAGGTTTTGAGATGAGTGATCAGGCTTATGTCCCGCCCAAGGTCTGGGTGTGGGAGTCACAAGATGGTGGGCGTTTTACCAATATTAACCGGCCGATTGCGGGTCCCACCCACGACCATGAGCTTCCCGTAGGCGAACATCCCCTCCAGCTTTACTCGCTGGCCACGCCAAATGGTGTCAAGGTAACCGTGATGCTTGAGGAACTGCTCGAGCTTGGACACGACGCGGAGTACGACGCGTGGATCATCAATATCGGTAAGGGCGATCAATTTGGCTCTGGATTCGTGAATATCAATCCAAATTCGAAAATCCCTGCGCTGTTCGATCGGGGGACTGAGCCAGGCACGCGTGTGTTCGAATCAGGCGCCATTCTTTTGTATCTCGCCGAGAAGTTTGGTGCTTTCTTGCCAACAGAGTTGTCTGCGAGAGCAGAGTGTTACTCATGGCTCATGTGGCAAATGGGCAGCGCTCCCTACTTGGGCGGCGGCTTTGGTCACTTTTACGCTTATGCTCCGGAGAAGTGGGAATACCCGATTAACCGGTTCGCAATGGAAGCGAAGCGTCAGTTGGATGTTATTGACCGGAATCTCGCGACGCGCACCTACTTGTGTGGTGATGAGTACACAGTGGCGGATATGGCGGTCTATGCGTGGTACGGGGCCTGCGTGCTCCATAACATCTATGACGCTGCGGAGTTCCTGGATGTGGCGAGCTATACCAACATCATTAGATGGGCGAAAGCCATTGAGGAGCGGCCCGCGGTGGAGCGAGGTCGGCGGGTGAACCGGTCCTGGGGGCCCGAGGAGACCCGTGTCGTTGAGCGCCATTCGGCTGCCGATTTCGAGATCAAGGCGGCTGAGTCGTAGCCGCCTCTACCCTCTGTTTGGCGTGCTGAACTTGTCTGCGGAAGCTAGGCTTTTAGCGTTTCGAAGCAAGCAGTGGCCAGTTCTTGGCCCTTGGTTACGAAATGCGCTTTGAAAAACGCAGGTTGACCATCTGCTAGGAAATCCTGAGGCGTGAGCACGCCTGAGAAGACAGGGATGCCTGTTTCTAGCTGGACTTGCATCAACCCATTGATGACCGCATGCGCCACAAATTCGTGGCGGTAGATCCCGCCGTCAACAACCAAACCACCGCAGCAAATCGCTGCATAGTTATTGGTCAGCGCTAAGATTTTAGCTTTGAGCGGGATCTCGAACGCGCCAGGCACCTCGATGCAATCAATGCTTCTTGTATCGAGCCCCTGAAAGGTCTCGGTGAATGCGTCGCGCATCTCATCGACGATGTCTCGATGCCAGCAGGACTGGACGAAAGCGATGCGGTGCTTGCCACGGGTTTCAGAAAAGTTGGAGCGGAATTCATTCATCTGTTGTTTTCCTATTGTCGAGTTAAACAACAGGGCAACAAGGAAGGGGATGACCACCTTACGGATGGTTCGGATCGTTCCTCATTCTCATAACCAGACTATTACTGTCGGCTCCGGAATCTCACCGAATCTGCTGTCCTCACGCTGGATTCTTGACGAATCGCCACATGAGCGCCCGCGGGCTACGCCATGGATTGCTGGGTGATTGTACCCTTCATTCGCAAAGGTCGATTACCGCCGGTGGGGACTTACACCCCGCCCTGAGAATTGCACCGAGGTGCGAAGCGGACTATACGGGGCTTCGCCGTGATTGACAATGACGCGTGGGGCTCAATCTCCGCTCAAAAACCAATCACGCAGCACATACTTCTGGATCTTGGTTGTAGACATTGGCCAATCAGTCACAAAGCGAACGTGACGCGGGACTTTGAAACTCGCAATTTTTCCCTGACAAAAGTCGATAATTTCCTCAGCGGTAGCGTTCATGCCCTCATTGAGTTCGATATAAGCGCAGGCGACCTCGAGTAAACGGTCATCTGGCACGCCGATCACCTGAGGCATCTTGACCGCTGGATGAGTTGATAAAAAGGATTCAATTTCAAGTGCCGCTACGTTTTCCCCGCCGACTTTCAACATATCTTTAATGCGTCCGTGGAACTGAATCTGACCGCTGTCCTCAATCGCGCACAGATCACCTGTGCGAAACCAGCCGTCAACGAAGCTCTCTTGATTCTTCTCGGGCGCCTTGTAGTAGCCATTAAAGACGCTATAGCCCCGCAGCCAGATTTCGCCGCGCTCCCCGGCAGGCAGGGCGTCGAACGAGTCAGGGTCTACAATTTTTGCTTCAAGGCCTGGCATGGGTTGCCCGCAGGTTCTGAGCCTTGTTTCAAGAGACTCATCGGGGTGATTGAACGCGATCACGCCGCCCGCCTCGGTGAGGCCATAGGCGCCTGTTTGGACCGCCTGCGGCATGGCCGCCTGGAACTTCGCGAGAACGTCTGGCGGGGCGACATTATTGAGCCTGCGGATACTTGAGAGGTCCCTCGAAGGAAAGTCTGGATGATCAAGCAAGGCTTGCATCACGGTCGGGAACGAAGGGAAAGCAATGGTTGCCCGTTCGCGCTCCATGATGGCAAGCGAATCCCCAGCGTCCACATAGGTCATCGAGATCATGGCGGCGCCCGCATCGACGCAACACAAAAAAGGCAGGATAGAAGCCATATGGAACATAGGCAGGGGTGCCCAGAACCGGTCATTCTCGCCTAAGAAAAATCGTGACCGGTTCATATTCTGCCCATTGCGCACCAACATGGACTGGTGCATCGGGCAGCCTTTTGGGTCGGCCGTGGTTCCCGATGTATACATCATGATGCAAGGATCATCGCCTTCAATGCTTTGAAGGGATGCCTCAATCTCGTGGTTGCCCACTTGCTCGCCTAGATTAAGAAAATCCTGCCAATCAACGAAACCCGCTCTTGGTTTCCCATGCAGAATGCATTGGCGGAGGAGCGGCGTCTCTCGAAGCGTTAGCGCTTCATCGATTAGATCCCCAAAATTGGCGTACTCAGAAATTAAATCATGGGTAATGAGCAGGGTAAGGTCGGCGTTTTCAATGATGTAAGCGAGCTCTGCGGGTTTGTATCGCGCATTGACCAAGACGGCTACTGCACCCAGTTTGGTAATTCCAAGTAGGCATTCAAAATAAAGCGGGCAGTTGGCCATGAGGATGCCCACGTGATCGCCTTTTTTGACGCCCGATGCAGCAAGGGCTCTGGCAATGGTTGTGCTGGCGGCGTCGAGGCTTTGATAGCTGTGCCGATGGTCGTCAAAGATCAGTACGTCGTTGTTAGGGTATTGATTAGCTGCATGGCGAAAGTAACCGGCTAGAGATGACCAGAGTGGATCAGATTGCTGGTTGCTAGGAACAGCTGGCTCATTCAGGCTCATAGGCGATCACATACAAAGAGGAATTGGCACGAGACTACCACGCGCGACGCGCGGAGCCGAGTCGACCGAAGCGTTATTGATTGGAATGAGTATGCAAACAACGCCTCATGAGTCGGGGTCAGGGCTCTTAACTGTCATTGGTTGGAGCATTTTGGGACTGGAGCGTTTTGGCAGCGCTCGAACTGGTCGATTGATGAGGCGTTGCGGGAGCAGGATGCATCCTTCACGAACAAGGCGTCCTATCGGCGGATAACGCGGTGCCCGAGTACGAGACATGGAGAATTGCAGGTCTGCCTGGCAGCAAGCGCCTCGATGAATCCGGCATTCAGTCAACGTGATTCGCCGCGCAATTGCTGCATCTAGCAATCATGCTCATGCGATTATTGAGGCGGCAGTTTGGGCTTATCACAGTCCTGGGTGTGCTGCGCCTATTGAAAGCGATTCGCCTGTTCGCCATAGTGAGAACCAGGGAAACGCGAGCCCGCAGAGGGGCGGCTTGCGGCTGGGAATCGTTAAAAAAGGGGAGGAATCCGGTGAGACTCTATCGATGGGTTACACACGTTACTAGCATCGCTTTGGTGATAGGGGGCGCTCACGCCTATGCCGCGCAGTATTCGCCGGTCGAAGCTGACTATCCCAAGAATGTCTACTTTGGAGACACGCATCTTCACACCAGAAACTCTGCCGATGCCTATTCATTAGGTAATTTGAATATGACGCCCGCCGATGCCTTTCGGTTTGCCAAAGGGGAGGAGTTGACCGCGCATAACGGCATGCGAGTCCAGCTCCGGCGACCGCTCGACTTTCTTGTGGTGTCCGATCACTCTGAGTATTTGGGGGGCTACTACCGATTCAACGTGAACGATCCGATCGTGACTGGCACAGCTGCAGGTGAGCAGTGGCAAGACTTTGTCGATGAGGGCGACCCTAACAAAATGATGGGGGCCTTTACGGGAAGCATGGCTGATCCCACCGAATACCCACCGTTTCCCAAAGATGCGCAGAAGTTAATTTGGCGAGATGTGGGCCTGACTGCAGACGACCATAACGAGCCAGGCCAGTTCACAGCGTTCATTGGTTACGAGTGGACGGCGATGATCAATGGCAACAATCTACATCGGGTGGTGGTCTACCGAGACGGAGCTGACAAGGCGTCTCTTATGGCGCCCTTCACGTCGCAAGAGAGTCCCGATCCCAGGGAGCTCTGGAAGGCGCTGCAAGCAGTCGAGGATGAGACTGGCGCACGGGTGATGGCGATTGCCCACAATGGCAACTTGTCCAATGGCATGATGTTCCCAAGCACAACGGTGGACGGCGAGAAAATCACTCGCGGCTACGCCGAAACCCGAGCGCGGTGGGAGCCGATCTATGAGGTATCGCAGGTAAAGGGAGACGGTGAAGCTCACCCTACGTTGAGCCCGAATGATGAGTTCGCAGATTTTGAGAACTGGGATTGGGACAACATTGGCCGCACCGAGGAAAAAGAAGATTGGATGCTCGCTCACGAGTATGCCCGGGGCGCGCTGAAGCTTGGTCTTCAGTATGAGGAAAGCCTTGGCGTAAACCCGTTTAAGTTTGGAATGATTTCCAGCACCGACGGGCACAACACCATCTCCACGACCGAAGAGGATAACTTTTTTGGCAAGTTCCCAGAGTCCGAGCCTGGGCCAGCGCGTTTTATCAATGCGATGGCGAACGATATGTTGTGGCAGAACACTAAGTTAGTGGCCTCTGGATACGCAGCTGTCTGGGCGGAAGATAACACCCGGGAAGCACTGTTTGACGCGATGATGCGAAGGGAAGTCTACGCGACCACTGGATCCAGGATTCAGGTTCGGTTTTTTGGAGGTTGGAATTACGCAGCAGACGCGACCAACGACCCTAATTATTTGGACGAAGCCTACTCGGGTGGAGTGCCCATGGGAGGTGACCTACTAAAGGCGCCTAAAGGACAAGCCCCTAAATTCATCTTGGTGGCCGCACGAGATCCCGATGGTGCGAACCTTGATCGAGCGCAGATCGTTAAAGGGTGGCTAAATAGCGAGGGTGTTCTCCAGGAAAAGGTCTATGACGTTGCCTGGTCTGGAGATCGCAGTAAGGATCTAGAAACAGGCAAGGTGCCTGCGGTGGGTTCCACCGTAGATGTGGAGTCAGCAACCTATAAAAACACCATCGGCGCGCCAGAGCTTGCTGTGGTGTGGACGGATCCAGATTTTGACGCAAGCGAGCGAGCGTTTTACTACGCCAGGGTGCTTGAGATTCCAAGGCCAAGATGGACGACGGTTGACGCGATGTATTTCGGTATTGACCTGCCGAGCGACGTGCCTCACAGCATCCAAGATCGGGCCTATACGTCCCCCATTTGGTACACGCCTTAATGACCCAATCGTGGGCTAAACAGCCCATGGTGCAGTTTTTGATGATAGGCGGCATCCTCACCGCTTTGTGGTGGTTAGTTGTCGCGCCGGAAAGCCAGGATCCCAAGCGTATCGATGTGTCGGCTCGCGACATCGAGCGTTTTATACAATTTCGGACTCGGAACTTCTCGATCTCGACGTCAGAGCGTTTTGCTGCGATGACGCCGAGCGCTAAGCGGTCCATCGTCAACGATTATGCACGGGAAGAGGCCCTGTATCGGCATGCGCTTAGTCTTGGATTAGACGATTCGGACTATGTCATCCGGCAGCGCCTAGTTCAGAAAGTGGACTTTATTGCCAATGAGCAACCCATCAGTGATCCGACTGAGGCTGAACTGAAAGCCTTCTTCGAAGCTCATCGAGATGAATTTCAAACGTCAGCGCTGGTCACCTTCGCGCACGTATTTTTAAGAAAGGAAACGAAGGAGGGTGACTCGACCGATGAGCCATCACCCGATGTTACGAATCAGCGCGCGGTGGCTATGCTCGCAACCCTGAACAATCTTACGGTTCCTGCTCATTCAAGCACCCAGTATGGGGATCGGTTTCCATACCGCGTCAATTACGTTGAGCAGTCGGAGGCGGTGGTGGCCAGTCATATGGGGCAAAGCGCTGCTTATCGTATTTTCGAGCTTCCTGTGAGTGATGCTTGGCAAGGCCCCATCGAGTCGGATTGGGGGATGCATCTGATTTACAAGCAGGCACACCTAGCGGCGGTGCAGCCGGATTTTCTCGATGTCGCGCAATCGGTTGAGATGCGCTGGCGCGAGGAGGCCAGGATCGCTGCCCGCCGGTTGGCAGCGGAGCAAGTCCTCCAGCAATACGAGGTCGTTATCGGGCCTGATCTGGAAGGAATGTTCGAGGCCCCATGAAGCGGCTCGCGTTTGTGTTGATTGCAGTCGTCGCCCTAACCGGCGGGTTAGTCAGCGCCCATGAGTCCCGCCCACTTTATTTTGAACTCACCGAATTGCAGCCCAATCAGTTTCAGTTCAATTGGCGGTTCCCGGCGAGTCTCGCTTCCTTTGAACGGCCTAGTGTTGGGTTCGAAGAAACCTGTCGACTTGAGGGCAGCGAGCATCTGATCGGAGCATCTGGGATCATCCGTCTAGATTGTCAAACTGCACCGAGCCAAATGGTGCTCGCCTTCCCAAGCGGCAACCCGTCGCTCTCGACGGTGCTTCAATACAAGCGATTAGGGTTCGCACCGCAGTTGATTCAAGTTGGACCTGGGCAGGCGATCATCCCCTTGCCCGAGCGGGTTAGTGAAGGCAGTTGGTGGTCTGGCTACCTCGCGTTGGGTGTCGACCATATCCTGGGTGGCTTGGATCACCTCTTGTTAGTGGCTTGCTTAGTCTTACTCCTGCCCAATTTGAAAGCCCTATTGCTCGCAGTATCGGGGTTTACGCTCGCGCATTCTTTGACGCTCGGTCTAGCAGCGTTGGAATTCATCACCGTACCCATGGTCATTGTGGAAGCGCTCATTGCGCTGAGTATCGTGGCGCTTGCTGCGGAGCTACTCTATCGTGATGGTCCTAGTCTGGGGCAGCGATACCCCATCCTAGTGAGTGGCACCATTGGTCTGC